>ERZ838839.1307-NODE-1307-length-24768-cov-24.758670_pt1 | contig 24768 bp, 20 predicted proteins | sample MGYA00519909_ERZ838839 | MGnify/ENA primary metagenome ERZ838839 (study PRJEB31850, sample SAMEA3708843) | human gut metagenome | biome: human gut; feature: human-associated habitat; material: faeces | place: China | collected 2014 ... | reverse complement strand
GATTACCTATTATATTTATAGAAATAAGAAACCTGAAAATAGAGCAGAGTTAAATTTAATTGTAAAGGCAGGTTCTCTTTTTGAAGAGGAACAAGAGCAGGGAATAGCTCATTTTATGGAGCACATGGCATTTAACGGAACTACTAAGTATGAAAAAAATGAGATGATAAAATATTTAGAGTCTATTGGTCTTAGTTTTGGTGGAGATTTAAATGCTTATACATCTTTTGATAGAACTGTTTACAAGTTAAATGTCCCTACTAATAATATGAAGTCTTTTGAAGAAGGTGTTGAAGTTTTAAGAGAGTGGGCTACTGAGGCTACTCTTGAATCTGAACAAGTTGAAAGTGAAAAAAAGGTTATTATAGAGGAGTGGAGATTACGTCAAGGATTAGCTCAAAGATTGGGAGATACACAAAAGAAAGCTATCTTTTCTGGTTCAAGATACTTTGATAGATTTCCTATTGGACTTCCTGAAACTATAAATGGAGCTACTTCTGATATTCTTAGAGGATTTTATGAAAAATGGTACACTCCGAAAAATATGGCTGTTGCTATTGTAGGAGATATTGAACCTAAAAAAGCTGAAGACCTAGTAAAAAAATATTTTAACTTTAAAGAGAAAACTCAATTTACTCAAGGGGAAGATTACAAACTTAAAGATCTTAAAAATTCATATATAGTTTTTACAGATCCTGAAATTAGATATACAACTTTAACTATCACTAAATTTTTAGATAGAAAAATAATTAATACTACTGAAAATTTCCAAGACTCAATAGAAAATCAACTTCTATTTAATATTTTAAATACAAGAATTATAAATCTAACTAAAGAAAGCAACTGCTCTATTATTGAGGGTGCTGTATATAGTTATAATATTAATAAATACACTGATATTTTTAATACTGCCGTTGCTCTTAGAGAGGATAAGATTCAAGAGGGAGTTACCCTTATAAATAATATTTTAAAATCATCGTCTATAAATGGAATCTCTGAAAATGAGTTAGAGCTTGAAAAGAAAAATATGTTTAATTACTATAAAACTATTGTTGCCAATAAAGATAGTATCCAACATGATACCTATATTGATGCTATTGTAAATCATGTTGTAGATGGAGAAAGTTTTGTTGATGTTGATACTGAATTTGAAATATTCCAAAAAGTACTAAAAAATATAGATGTTAAAATTTTAAATAAGAAAATAAAAGATATCTATAATAAAGAGGGAATATATTTCCTATCAGCACCTGCAAAAAAGAGTATTATATCTGAGAAAATTTTAAAAGAGATTATTGAAAAAGATAGAAAAAATAGTAAAAATCTTTTAACTTTCTCTAATACTATTCCAACTCTTCCACCATTAAATTTAAAAGATGGAAAGCTAAAAAAAGTAGGCAATGATGAGTATATTCTTTCAAATGGAATTAAAGTAAAAGTTAAAAATAGTGATTTTGAAAAGGATAGAATATATATTAAACTTTTTAAAAGAGAAGGAAGCTCTATTAATAGTTACAATGAGTATTTAAACTCTCTATTTGCTACTAATTTAGTTTTAGATTCTGGAGCAAGTACATTAAAACCAAATGAGATAGAAACATTTATGAAGGGTAAAAACTTTAATATCTCATCATATATAAATGATTATGAACAAGGTTTCACTATTATCAGTGATAGAGAAAATCTTATCCCTGCCTTAGAGTATTTAAACTATGCTATTAGAGAGCCAAAAATAGATAGTGAAGTTTTTAATACTGCTATTTTAAATACAAAGGAAAGTATTAAAAATAGAGAAAACTCTCCTAAGACTGTTTATGCAGATAGAGTTGCTACTATTTATAGTGGAAACAATGAGAGAAGAAAACCTTTTTCCTTTAAAGATTTAGAAAATATTAAAATAGAGGAAGCTTTAAAACTGTACAAGGAAAAATTTGATAATTTCAATGGATATGAGCTTATTATTGTTGGAGCTTTTGATAATAAAGAGTTGCCAAATATATTAAAAAAATATTTTGCCTCTCTTCCATCAGAGGAAAAAATCATAACTCCTAGATCTTTAAACCTAAGTATTCCTAAAAATATTGTAAATGAAAAGGTTGTTAAAGGGGTAGATAAAAAAGCTACTGTTTCTCTTATCTTCCCATACAACTCAACTTATGGATATAAAGAGAGAGTTTTATACAGTGGATTTTCTAGAGTTTTAAATATCGCTCTTATTGAAGATATTAGAGAAAAAATCGGTGGAGTTTACTCTATCTACTCTAAAACTTCCCTTTCTCCTAATAACTTTGGAGAGGACTTTTTAAGTATCAGCTTTAGTTGTGACACCAATAGAGTAGATGAGATTACAAAAGCAGTTATTAAATCTATTAATTCACTTTTACAAGATATTGATCAAACAAAAATTGATAGTGTCGTTAAAAATTATGAACTATCATATGATACAGAACTTAAAGAAAATAGCTTCTGGGTAAATTATCTTTATCAAAAAGCTACAATTGGAAAAGATTATAAAGTTCCTACTCCTAAAGAGTATAAAGATATTTTAACTAAAGAAAACTTAATAAATTATAATAAAAAAGCTATAAATTTAAATAACTATATCAATGTTACTTTAATTCCTGAAAAGGAAAATTTATAATATATTTAAAGGAGGATACTATGCCACATTTAAAAGTAAGAGGTATGGATAAAAAAGCACTTATTGAAAATAGTAAGGAGATAATTGATGGTTTAACAGAGATTATCAAATGTGATAGAAACTGGTTTACTATTGAGCACATTGATACTGAGTATATTTTTGATGGAAAAATTGTTGATGGATATACTTTTGTTGAACTATTTTGGTTTGAAAGAACACCTGAGGTTAAAGCAATGGTTGGGGAATTTCTTACTAGAATGATAAAAAAAATAAATGGAAACAAAGATTGTTGTGTAATTTTCTTCCCTCTACGTGGAGAAGATTACTGTGATAACGGAGAATTTTTCTAATGAAAATTATATTCTCTCCTAGTAAAGATATGAAAGTTGGAGAGTTAAACTCTCCATTTTCTTTCTCACCAAAATTTAAAGATGAAAGTAAGGAAATTCTAAATATCTTAAAAATTCTAGATAAAAATCAAATTGAAAAGATTATGAAAATAAAGGGTGAACTTTTAGAGGAAACTTACTATAACATAGCAAATTATGACTCACTTTCAGAGACAAAAGCTATAAATTTATATAATGGAGTAGCTTTCAAAAAGTTAGAATTAGAAAGTTATAACTCTAAAGAGTTAGAATATCTTAACAATTCCCTTATTATATTATCAGCTATGTATGGAGCTCTTAATCCCTTTGATAATATCAAAAAATATAGATTAGATATGATTATGAAAATATCTGAAAACTCTCTTTACTCTTTTTGGAGTGAAAAAGTCACTAGTTACATTAATGATCTTTTATCACAAGACAATGAGAAAATACTTTTAAACTTAGCCTCTAATGAATATTCAAAAATGATTAATAAAAAGACTTTTAATTTTAAGATGATAACTGTTGATTTTAAAGAGTTAAAAAATGGAAAATATTCATCTGTTAGTAGTTTTTCGAAACAGGGAAGAGGAATGATGTTAAACTATCTGATTAAAAATCAAATTACTAATATAGAAGATATAAAAAAATTTTCTAAAGAGGGGTACTCTTTTAATAGTGAGTTATCTAATGAAAATACTATTATTTTCTCAAGATAATTAATTAAAATTTTTCCTAATATCAGCTAAAATGAAATTTGGAGAAGAATATTAGAGAGAGTTACGAAATCTGACGCTAAAAATTCCGACGTGTTTGAGACGAAGTCGAGTTTCGGAATTTTAGTCAGATGAGTTTTACTCTCTCTTTATTCTTTGACATGGAATTTAGCTGATATTTAAAAGAAATTTAGATAACTTTAATTGAATAATTAACGTAAATAGCAAAGGTACTTTGCTGTAGAACTAACGATATATTAGAAAACCTAGCTTAGTTAGATAAATTATAGTTTAGAAGTTTCAAAAATTATTTAATTATGTTAAAATATAAGTGGGCATTAATAAAAATTAGGAGGGAATAAAACATGAAATTAAATCCTATAAAATTAGATGGTGTTTGGACAGAAGGATATGCATTAGATTATTTTACAGAAAACAGTGAGTATGTAGGAGAAGATATTTTTGGTTATCCTGAGTTTAATGTTACATATAGTGAGATTGGAAAATCTTTAAATGAATTGAAGTATCATAAAGATTATACTAAAGCAGTTGAAATATCTGAAGAAGTAGTAAAATTTATAGTTGAAGAGTGGAAATTAAAAGATAAGATAGATGGGATAATCTCAGTTCCACCATCAAAATTTAGATTTATTCAACCAATGTTTCAAGTTACAAAATTAGTTGGAGAAAAATTAAATAAGCCTATATCTTTAGATTTTTTTAGTAAATTGACACCTGAAGAGATAAAAAATCTTCCTGTTGAAAAGAAATTAGATCTATTTAAAAATAGTATTAGAAAGAATAGAAATTTGACAAAAAAAGGAAGTATTTTATTAATAGATGATCTATATAGTACAGGAATTACTCTTAAAACATTGTGTGAGTTATTAAAAGAGGACAGTAATGTTGAAAATATATATGTGCTTGTAGTAGCTAAAAGTAGTAAAGAGGATTAAGATAGAATAAAAAAATAGAACAAGCTCTCATTTTTGGGAGCTTGTTCTATTTATATATGAAAATAAAAAAGTGATAGAAAAGGAAAAAACTGCCAATTAGCAGTTTTTTTATGGGAAATATTTAAAAGAAAATTATTTAAAATTTAAAGATAAGAGAATGGAAAATTAATTCCATTCTCTATTATTTTATATTTGATAATTAGAATTTATAATTCCATCCAAAGATAAGATCTCCATAGTAATTTGTTCTATCATCAGATTTTCCAGATTTAACAAATTCTTTATCTCTAAATTCATATCCATATTTTAGATATACATTTAAAGCTTCATTAACTTTATAATCAGATTCTAAATAAACTCTAGTTCTTCCAAAATCTTCATATCTAGATTTATCAGCTTTAGCTTCACCATTGTATTTATCATCAACAGTTAAAGTTTGTCTAATTTGAGTAGTTAAAGTTAATTTTTCTCCTTTATATAGTGGAGCATAAGCTCTGATTTGATGTTCGAAGTTTTCTTCTCTCTCACCTTTAGCTACAGAACCATTCATTATTTCAGCATCAATAAACCAACCAATTTTAATTCCGTTATATTTTATTCCAATAGGGAAAATTTCTCCTCTCCAAGCATCGCTACCATCAGTTAATTCTTTAGTTCTTGATTCATACCAAACATCCCAAGTTGACCATAACATTCCTTGGTTCCAATCAAATCTAGCATAGTATCTATCATAATCTTTTTCAGATCTAAATCTAAATCCTACCTTATAGTTATCATAATGTTTCCAAGCATCTAAAACAACTCTTCCTGTTAAAGAGTCAGTATCTTCAGTATCTACAGCCCATCTTTTAGCTCCAGTTACTCCAAAAGTCCAATCTTTATAAGCTAATCCAACTGAAGTTCCAAAATATACAGATTCTCCGATATTAGATTTACCAGATTCATTTTCTATTTCAACTTCTTGTCCAACATTTGTAATTCTTAAAGCTGATTCAGCTGCAAAAGTAGTAGCTGACATTACACCTAAAGCAGCTAATAAAAGTGCTAATTTTTTCATAATTTTTTCTCCCTCCAAAAATTTTTTATTATTTTTGTGAAAAATTCATGAATAAATATTCATTTTTCTTTCACAAAACTCCCACAAGTGTGATTATAAAAGAAATTTCTTTTTTTGTAAAGAAAAAAAACAAAGATTTATTATACATATTTTATATAATATGTAAAAAAATAACACTTAGTATATTGAAAAAACTCTAAAAAATCCTCAAATAAAAGTGGTTACGAGCACATATATAAAATAAATAGTTTTGTTATAAAAGTATCAAATTATATCTAAAAATATGTGTATTAATTATTTAAAGTGTTTTAAAAATAAAAAAAATGTTGACAACTAACCATAATAAATGTATATTTTACTTATGAACACGGGTACAATAAAAATTTAAAAATGGGGTTATTAAAAGTAGGAGGAATAATTATGAAAAAATTTGTTTTTGCTGCAATAGTATCTGCACTTGTTTTAACTGGATGTTCTTCAAATAATGTTAGAACAGCAGGAGTAGAAAGAAAAGTAACTTGGGAATATGCAGGAAGTCTTCCAGCACAAAAAGGATTTGAACACAATATAGGAACAGCAGGAGTATTATCAGGAGTACTTGAAGGAAAATATGTAGTAGTTGGTGGAGGAGCAAACTTCCCTTACGATTCAGTTTTAAATGGAGGAGCAAAAAAACTTTACTCTGACGTTTACTTACTAGAAGAAAAAGATAATAAACTTGAAGTAGTTGAACATATCAACCTTGATAATGAAATTGGATATGGAGCATCTGTAACTGTTGAAAATGGAGTATACTACATTGGAGGAGCAGCTAATGCTGATGCAGATAATGATATTTTATTCCTATCTATGAAAGATGGAAAATTAAATGTTGAAAAAGTTGGAGATTTACCATTTACACTTCAAAATGGAGCAGCAGTTGAGCACAATGGAAAACTTTATGTAATGAGTGGAAAGCAAGGTGGAAAAGCAACTAACAAAATGTATTCATATGATTTAGCTACTAAAGAAGTTGTTGAGTTAGCACCAGTTCCAGGACAAGCTACAAGAACTCAAGCAGTTTCACAAGTATTAAATGGAAACCTATATGTATTTAGTGGTGGAGATGCAATAGCATATACTGATGGATACAAATATGATTTTGATAAAAATGAATGGACAGCAGTTGCATCTGTTGAACTAAATGGAAAAGGAATCTCTCTATTAGGAGCTAACTCAGTAAAACTTAATGATAAAGAGATGCTAGTTATTGGAGGATTCAATAAAGAAGTTTATGATAATGCAGTTGCAAATTTAGGATCATTAAAAGGCGAAGCATTAGCAGAATTTAGAGCAGGATATTTTGGAGCAGATCCAGCAGAATTTAACTGGAACAGAGAAGTATTAGTATATAATGCTGAAGCTAATACATGGAAATCTTTAGGACAAATTCCGTTTGATGCACCTTGTGGAGAGGGACTTGCAGTAATTGGAAATAAAATATTCTCAATAAATGGAGAAGTTAAACCAGGAGTAAGAACACCTAGAATGTATACAGGAACTTTACTTGCTAAATAGATTTATTTGGAAAACAGGGAAGATTTATATCTTTCCTGTTTTTTTATTTTCATAATGTGTTAATTTTAAACAAACAGCACTTTTAATATTTAAAAAAAAGTAAAAAAAAACATTGACAAAGATTAAAATATGAGTTATTCTTATACTAAGATATTAATGAACACGTGAACAATTTTTTAAGAGGGTGATTTTTGTTATGATTACACAAAAAGAAATTGCAGAAAAATTAGGAATCAGCAGAACAACAGTTGCCAGAGCAATAAATGGAAGTTCATTAATAAAAGAGGAAACAAAAAAAAAGATTTTAGAATTAGTTAAAGAGATGAATTATGAAAAAAATTTGATTGGTAGTTCTTTAGCTATAAAAAAATCTAAATTGATATATGGCTTAGTTATTGAGTCAAAAAATGAGTTTTACACTCAAGAGATAATAAGAGGATTAGAAAATGCTTCAAAAGAGTATGGAGCATATAACTATAAAATAAAAATTCAAACAACAGATATTAATGATCCAGAAACTCAGATAGAAAAGTTAAAGGAACTTTTGAAAAATGAAGAGATAGATGGAATTATTGTAACACCTTTAAATAAAGAAAAAATATATGACTTATTAAAACCTTATTTGGAAAAGATAAAAGTAATTTCAGTTGGAATTAGGCTGCATGAGGAGATACCACATATAGGTCCAGATCACAAAAAGCAAGGGAAAATTGCTGGAGCGATTATAAGTAGTTTACTTAGAAAAGATGAGAAGCTTTTGGTTTTGGATAATGGAGATGATAGAATATCTTCAAAGATGTATCTTGAGGGATTTATTGAGAGAGTTGCAGAAACTGAGATAAGATTGATGGGACCATTCTTTGGTAATGGAATTGATAAAAGTATAGAGTTAATTAATGAAATTTGTTCCAAAGAAGAGATATCAGGAATTTATATAAATAGATATGCTCAAGAGATACTTGAGAGGTTACCTAAAAAAATTTTAAAAGATAAAAGAATAGTAACCAATGGAATAAGTAAAAATCTAAAAAAATTGATAAAAAAGAGAGTTGTCACTGCCACAGTGATGGAGGAAATAGCAACTGAAGGATATAATGCAGGAAAGAAGATGTTTGATATTTTATATAGAGATAAGGGATATGAAGGAAATTGGGAAATATCCAAATCACACATTTTATTTCTTGAAAACTTAGAAGGATAAAATTTTTTATTAAAATAGATTAACACTAAAAAGTATTATGGGAGGTTTATTTATGAAAAAATCATTAAAAGCATTAGGTTTAGGAATGTTATTTGGAGTAATGACAACAGCAGCACTTGCGGCAGAATTTGATCTTAAAATGGGAATGGTTGCAGGAACATCATCAAATGAATACAAAGCAGCAGAATTCTTCGCTAATAAAGTAAAAGAAAAATCAAATGGAAGAATTGAAATAGCTCTTTTCCCTAACGGACAACTTGGAGACGACAGAAGCATGATTGAACAAATCGCTGGTGGAGCTCTAGACTTTACATTTACTGAAATTGGAAGATTCTCTATATTCTACCCAGAAGCTGAAGTATATGTATTACCTTATATGATTAAAGACTTTGCTCACGTTCAAAGAGCTACTTTTGATACTGAATTTGGTAAAAATCTTATGACTAAAGTTCATGATGATTTAGGAATTACAATTCTTTCTCAAGCTTACAATGGAACAAGACAAACTACATCAAATAAAGCAATCAATACTCTTGCAGATATGAAAGGACTTAAATTAAGAGTTCCAAATGCACCATCAAACTTAAACTATGCAAAATATACTGGAGCTGCTCCTACACCAATGGCATTCTCAGAAGTATATCTAGCTCTTCAAACAAACTCTGTTGATGGACAAGAAAACCCATTATCAGCTGTAAGAGCTCAAAAATTCTATGAAGTTCAACCATACCTAGCAATGACTAATCACATTTTAAATGACCAATTATATGTAGTTGGAAACATGACTATGGAAGAATTACCAGAAGATCTTCAAAAAGTAGTTAAAGATGCAGCAGAAGAAGCAGCTAAATATCATACTCAATTATTCGTTGAAGAAGAAGCTAGCTTAAAAGACTTCTTTAAACAAAATGGTGTAACTATTACTGAACCAGCTCTTGGAGATTTCGAAAAAGCAATGCAACCAGTTTACGACGAATACATTAAGAAAAATGGAAAACTTGGAGAAGATGCTATAAATCAAATTAACGCAGTTAAATAATTAAAGTAAAAAATTAAGGTGGGAAAAAATGAAAGTGTTTGATAAGTTAGAAGAATGGGTTGGAGGAACACTGTTCGTAATAATGTTTATTGTTCTTGTAATGCAAATTACAGCAAGACAAGTATTAGGAACACCTCTTATGTGGAGTGAAGAATTATCTAGTTTAATATTTACATATGTTGGAATGTTAGGAATTAGTATGGGTATAAGAAGTCAACAACACGTATTGATTGACTTCCTATTTACAAGATTTTCTCCTAGAGTTCAAAAGGTAGTATTTACATTAACACAAATGATAATTTTTGTTTGTATTATCTTTATGGGGTATCTTGGAAATCTTTTATATCAAAAGAAATGGATATTTGAATTAGTTTCATTAAAAATTTCTGCTGGTTGGATGTATTTAGCACTACCAATAGTTTCAATACTAATGATGGTTCGTTTCTTCCAAGCATACAAAGAAAATTATGATAATAAAAGAGTATTAATTAGTCCATATGTATTTTTAGCTGCACTTGTAGTTATAGTTGGATTAATAGCTTATGATCCAAAAGTATTTAAAGTATTAAGATTATCTAGTTACTATAAGTTTGGAGAGATATCAGGATTTGTAACTATTGCAGTATGGTTAGTAATGATATTTGCAGGAGTTCCAGTAGGGTGGTCTCTAATGGCAGCTACAATATTCTATTTTGCTGTAACAAGATGGAATGTACTATATTTTGCTTCTGCAAAACTTGTAGATAGTTTAAATAGCTTCAGTCTTCTAAGTGTACCATTCTTTGTACTTACAGGAATATTGATGAATGGATCTGGAATTACAGAAAGAATCTTTAACTTTGCTAAGGCATTATTAGGACACTATACTGGAGGAATGGGACATGTTAACGTAGCAGCTTCTCTTATCTTCTCAGGAATGTCAGGATCAGCTATAGCAGATGCTGGAGGATTAGGACAACTTGAAATAAAGGCAATGAGAGATGAAGGATATGACGATGACATTTGTGGAGGAATTACAGCAGCTTCATGTATAATTGGACCTCTAGTTCCACCTAGTATCAGTATGATAGTTTATGGAGTTATTGCTAACCAATCAATTGCAAAACTATTCCTTGCAGGATTTGTTCCAGGAGTTTTAACTACAATAGCTCTAATGATAATGAACTATTTTATTTGTAAAAAAAGAGGATATAAGAAAGCTAAAAAAGCAACTTTTAAAGAACAAGTAGAAGCTTTCAAAAAATCTTTCTGGGCATTACTTACTCCATTTATTATAATTGGAGGTATCTTCTCTGGATTATTCACTCCTACAGAAGCAGCAGTAATTGCAGCATTATATTCAGTATTCTTAGGAGCATTTATCTATAAAGAACTAACTATAACATCATTCTTCCAACATTGTGTTGAAGCGATGGCAATCAGTGGAGTTACAGTATTAATGATTATCACTGTTACATTCTTTGGAGATATGATTGCAAGAGAACAAATTGCAATGAAAATAGCTGAAGTATTTATGACTTATGCAAGTTCTCCATTAACAGTTCTTGTAATGATTAACTTACTATTACTATTCTTAGGAATGTTTATAGATGCTTTAGCACTTCAATTCCTAGTATTACCAATGCTTATACCAGTAGCAGAACAAGTTGGTATAGACTTAGTATTCTTTGGAGTAATGACTACATTAAATATGATGATAGGAATTCTTACTCCTCCAATGGGAATGGCACTATTCGTAGTTGCTCAAGTTGGAAAAATGTCAGTAAGTACAGTAGCAAAAGGAGTTATTCCATTCTTACTACCAATATTTATAACACTAGTATTTATAACAATATTCCCAGGAATCATAACATTCCTACCTAATTTGATAATGGGATAAAAGAAGAGAGGTAAAATCAAATGCCATTAAGTGTAGATATGCCATTAGAACAACTAGAAAAATATAAGGGTATCAGCCCAAAACCTGAAGACTTTGACCTTTATTGGTCAAGGTCTTTAGAGGAACTAAAAGAACTTCCTAAAAAATTTAGAATAGAGAAAAATGAATTTGAAACACCATATTGTGAATGTTTTGATCTGTATTTTCAAGGGGTTGAAGATGCAACAATTCATGTAAAATATTTGAAACCGAAGAATATAAAAGAGGGAGAGAAGATCCCAGCAATATTAGAGTTTCATGGTTATGGTGGGTGCAGTAAAGACTGGACATATAAACTTCCATATGTAGCTTGTAATATAGCTGTTTTCTCTATGGAATGTAGAGGGCAAATGGGGGATTCTACTGATAGTTTTGGAGTTGATAATCACTTTAGAACTTGTAATTTAATAAGAGGTGTAATGACACCAGAGAATTTATATTATAAGAAGGTATTCTTAGATGCAGTGAGATTGGCTGAAATAGTAATGGAATTTGAGTTTATAAACAATAAAAATGTAGGGACAATGGGCTATTCTCAAGGTGGGGGAATAGCTCTTGCTCTTGCAGCACTAAGGCCAGATATAAAAAGTGTTTTTGCTGTGTATCCATTTTTAAGTGACTATTTAAGATGTTGGAACATGGATACAGGAGCAGCTTATGAGGAGATCAAAGATTATTTTAGACAGAGAGATCCTCAACATAAAAAAGAAAAAGAGTTTTTTAATAATTTAGGGTATGTTGATATAGAAAATATGGCTCATTGGATAAGAGCCGATGTTACAATGACAACTGGTTTAATGGATAAAACTTGTCCTCCATCAACTCAATTTGCTACATATAACAAATTGGTTTGTAGGAAGAGACATCTTATATTTCCAGAGTATGGACACGAGGATATGTTAAATGGCTTACATGATGAAAATATATTGTGGGCATTGGAACTTTTAAAAAAATAGTAAGAACAAGGAGAAAAAATTGAAGATAGTAGGAATAGATATTGGTGGAACAATGATAAAATATGGATTGATATCTTTAACTGGAGAGATATTAGCTAGTGAAGAGACATCAACTGAAGCCGATAAGGGAGTAGAAAATCTTTTCAATAAACTTGTAACTATAGTTGAAAGTTATTCAAAAGAGGAGATACTAGGAATAGCAGTATCTGGTACAGGACAAATAGATGGAAGTATAGGAAAAGTTGTTGGTGGGAATGATATTATCCCTGGGTGGATAGGAACAAACTTAGTTGAGAGATTAGAAAATAAATTTTCTCTACCTGCTGTTTTAGAAAATGATGTAAACTGTGCAGCATTAGGTGAAAAGTGGTTAGGAGCAGGAAGAGGAGAAAAGGATTTTATTTGTATAACTATAGGTACAGGTATTGGAGGAGGAGTTGTTTTAAATAATGAAATCCTAAGAGGAGATACATGTGTAGCAGCTGAGTTTGGTCATATTCAAATAGTTAAAGATGGAATCCAATGTTTGTGTGGAAAAAAAGGTTGTTATGAAAGATATGCTTCAGCCACTGCACTAATGAGAATGGCTAAAGAAGCAACAGGAAAAGATATGAATGGAAAAGAGATTTTTGATTTAGAAAAATTTGGAGATCCAACAATGAAAAAAATAATAAGTGAATGGGTAGACTATTTTACAGATGGTTTAAGCACAATAGCTTATATTTTCAATCCATCATTAATTGTGATAGGTGGAGGAGTAACAAAACAAGGAGATTATCTTCTTGATAAATTTAATGAAAGTTTAAGTTCTAAATTAGGGCCAAATTTTAAAAAGAACTTAAAATTAAAATTTGCAGAGTTAGGAAACAATGCAGGAATGTTAGGAGCAACATATTTATTACTAAAAAAAGTGGGAAGAATTTAGTTATAGATAAAATAAAAAGATAAATATATTATCAAGGAGCAGAGAACAATGATATATGGAGAAATAAAAGAGTTAAATCAATATAGAGGAATTTCTGAAAATTTAGATAGAGCTATTGATTATATTTTAAGTGGAAAATATAAAGATGGAGTTCCTGGAAAAAATGAGATAGATGGAGATAATTTATATTTTAACTATCCAAATTGTCCAATGACAAAAGAGTTAAAGGATGGATTCTTTGAAGGACATAAACAATATATAGATATTCATGTTGTTATTTCAGGAGAGGAAAACTTAGGATATACTCCACGTTCAGAAGTAACTTTAACAAAAGAGTATGATGAAGCAGGGGACTATGAATTATATGATGGTGAAGTAAAAAATATGTTCCATTTAACACCTGAAAGATTTGTTATGTTTTTCCCTGAAGAACCACATATGGCATTATTAAAAGTTGGAGAAGTAAAACAAATAACAAAAGTTATTTTTAAAGTTTTAGTTTAATTATATAAGCTAAGGGAGAAGATAAAAATGAGTAAATTTGAACAAGTAAAAGGAAAATTAATAGTTTCTTGTCAAGCTTTAGAAGATGAACCATTACACAGTTCATTTATTATGGGAAGAATGGCATATGCTGCTTTTGTAGGAGGAGCATCTGGAATTAGAGCAAATACAGTAGTTGATATTCAAGAGATCAAAAAAAATGTAGATCTTCCTATAATTGGAATAATTAAAAAACAATATGGAGATAACCAAGTATACATCACTCCAACTATGACAGAGATAGAAGCTCTAGTAGCTGAAGGTGTAGATGTAATAGCACTTGATGGAACAAAAAGAGAGAGACCTGATGGAAGAACTCTTGAAGATCTAATGAAAGAAGCTAAAACAAAATATCCAAATCAAATGTTTATGGCAGATATCTCTTGTGTAGAGGAAGCTGTTGAAGCTCAAAGAGTTGGATTTGATATAGTTGGAACTACATTAGTAGGATATACAGAGTACACTAAAGGAAACGATCCTTTAACTGAGTTAGAAAAAGTTGTAAAAGCTGTTTCAATTCCAGTTATTGGAGAGGGAAACTTAGATACTCCAGCAAAAGCTAAAAAAGCTCTTGAAGTAGGAGCTTATGCAGTTGTTGTAGGAGGAGCTATAACAAGACCTCAACAAATAACTAAAAAGTTTGTTACAGAGATGGCAAAATAATTGAGTGATAAAACTTCTTAACGTAAAGTTAGGAAGTTTTTTTATATGTTTATGATAATTTTTTATACTAAAAGAGAGGATAAAAATAGAAAATTTAAATATAGATTAAAGAGAGTTTATAATTATAAAACAATAGTTTGATAATTATATTGAGGGAAAATAAAAAAAAAGTTTGAAAAATTAAAGATATGTATTTTAAATTGACATAGAAAAATTAATTTAAAATAAATATGAAAGAGTAGAAAAAAAAGGAGCAAAAAAATTTATAAAAAGAGGGATAGAAAATTAAAAACTACACATAAAAAGAGCAAAAAATACACGTTAATTTTCTTGAAAAAATAGAGTATATGCTATACACTTCATAGTAGATAAGTTTATTTGTTTATAGAAAAGATAAGTGGGGATAATAAGGGTATTAAATAAATTTTAAATAATATTTGAGGTGAGAATTTTGAAAAAAACTAAAATCGTTTGTACGATAGGGCCAAAGACTGAATCAGTTGAAATGTTAAAAAAATTATTAGGTGCAGGAATGAACATGATGAGAATGAACTTCTCTCACGGAGATCATGAAGAGCACGGAAACAGAATTAAAAACTTTAGACAAGCAAAAGCTGCAACTGGAATCAGAGCAGCTCTTTTATTAGATACTAAAGGACCTGAAATCAGAACTATTAAACTTGTAAATGGTGAAGATGTAAAAATCGTTGCAGGTCAAGACTTTACATTTACTACAGATAAAACTGTTATAGGAGATACAACAAGAGTTGCAGTAACTTATGAAGGATTAACTTCAGACTTAAAAGCTGGAGATACAGTTCTTGTAGATGATGGATTATTAGAATTCACAGTTAAAGAAATAGTAGGAAACGAAGTAAGATGTGTAGCTGAAAACAATGGAGATTTAGGAGAAAACAAAGGAGTTAACCTTCCAAATGTAGCAGTAAATCTTCCAGCACTTTCAGAAAAAGATATTAATGACTTAAAATTCGGATGCGAACAAGGAATTGATTATGTAGCAGCTTCATTTATCAGAAAAGCTGATGACGTAAGAGCAGTAAGAAGAGTACTAGATGAAAATGGTGGAGAAAATGTTCAAATTATCTCTAAAATAGAAAACCAAGAAGGAGTAGACAACTTCGAAGAAATTCTTGCTCTATCTGATGGAATCATGGTAGCAAGAGGAGACCTTGGAGTAGAAGTTCCTGTAGAAGATGTACCAGTAGCACAAAAAATGATGATCAATAGATGTAATGCAGTTGGAAAAGTTGTTATTACAGCTACTCAAATGCTAGATTCAATGATCAAAAACCCAAGACCTACAAGAGCAGAAGTAAACGACGTTGCTAATGCAATACTTGATGGAACAGATTGTGTAATGCTTTCTGGAGAATCAGCAAAAGGAAAATATCCAGTTGAAGCAGTTACTGTAATGGCTAAAATTGCTGAAAAAATGGATCCATTAGTAAAACCAACAAACAAATGTGAAGCTGAAAAAGTAACAATCACTTCAGCAGTAGCAAAAGGAACAGCAGAAGTAAGCGAATCTTTAGGAGCAAAAGTTATAGTTGTAGCAACTCAATCAGGAAGAGCAGCTAGAGATATGAGAAGATACTTCCCAACAGCAACAATTCTAGCTATAACAAACAATGAAAAAACAGCTAACCAATTAATGCTTTCAAGAGGAGTAGTTCCATTTGTTGATGGAAATGCAGAAAGCCTAGATTCATTCTTTGCACTAGCTGAAAAAGTAGCAGTAGAATTAGGATTAGCAACTACTGGAGATATAATTGTAGCAACTTGTGGAGAAAGCGTATTTAAACAAGGAACTACAAACTCAGTTAAAGTAATAGAAGTAAAATAATTTTTAATAAAAAATTTAAATAAAGTTTAAACTATGGTATAATTTTGATAGAACAAAAAAACTAGGAGGTTTTTTAAAAATGACAAGAATAGCTGACGTAGTAGCAAGAGAAATCCTTGACTCAAGAGGAAACCCTACAGTAGAAGTAGATGTAATACTAGAATGTGGAGCAAAAGGAAGAGCTGCAGTTCCATCTGGAGCTTCAACAGGAGCTTATGAAGCAGTAGAATTAAGAGATGGAGATAAATCAAGATACCTTGGAAAAGGTGTTCTTACAGCTGTAAACAACGTAAACACTGAAATTAAAGAAGCAATCTTAGGAATGGACGCATTAGATCAAGTTGCAATTGATACAGCTATGATCGAACTAGACGGAACTCCTAACAAAGGAAGACTAGGAGCAAACGCAATCCTTGGAGTATCTTTAGCAGTAGCTAAAGCAGCAGCAGAAGCATTAGGAATGCCTCTATACAAATATCTTGGAGGAGTAAACACTAAAGAATTACCTCTACCAATGATGAACATCCTTAACGGAGGATCACACGCTGACTCTGCAGTTGACGTTCAAGAATTCATGATCCAACCAGTTGGAGCAAAAGATTTCAAAGAAGCTATGAGAATGGGATGTGAAGTATTCCACCACTTAGGAAAACTATTAAAAGCTAACGGAGATTCTACTAACGTAGGAAACGAAGGTGGATATGCTCCTGCTAAAATAAACGGAACTGAAGGAGCTTTAGACCTTATGGTTGAAGCTATCAAAAAAGCTGGATATGAACCAGGAAAAGATATAACTTTTGCAATGGACGCTGCATCAAGTGAATTCTGTAAAGAAGTAGCACCTGGAAAATTCGAATACCACTTCGAAAGAGAAGGAGGAGTTACTAGAACTTCTGAAGAAATGGTTGAATGGTATGCAGGACTTGTAGAAAAATATCCAATCAAATCTATCGAAGATGGATTAGGAGAAGACGACTGGGCTGGATGGCAACTATTAACAGCTAGACTAGGAGAAAAGGTTCAACTAGTTGGAGACGACCTATTCGTAACTAACACTGAAAGACTTAAAAAAGGAATTGAATTAAAAGCTGCTAACTCAATCCTTATCAAACTTAACCAAATCGGATCATTAACTGAAACTCTAGATGCTATCGAAATGGCTAAAAGAGCAGGAATGACTGCAGTTGTTTCTCACAGATCTGGAGAAACTGAAGATGCTACAATAGCTGATATCGCTGTTGCAACAAACGCAGGACAAATCAAAACTGGATCAACTTCTAGAACTGATAGAATGGCTAAATACAACCAATTACTAAGAATAGAAGATGAACTAGGAGCTACTGCTCAATACAAAGGATTAGATGTATTCTACAACCTTTCAAAATAGTTTAAATTTTAGGGACTGACACAATGTCAGTCCTTTTTTTTCGTCAATAAAAACAAAAAAATAATTTTGTAACATAAATGACATATAAAAAGGATAGAATATTAACATAAAATCCTTTTAGAAAATATTAATATTACACACGAGAAACAAAGAGCTGGAGTAAAAAATTCAGCTCTTTTTATTTTACTCTTTTTACTATTTGAAAAATAAAGAAAAGTATGATAAAATGTATAGAAATAAAAACACAGAGGTAAATTTATGGTAACAAGAAATAATGTATTTTTAACATCTTCATATTATTACTGCTAATAGAGAGTGTAAAAAGAATTAAAGTATATATTTATTCTTAAAACATTCTCATTTTGTCATGCAATAGCAGTTAAATAATAATGAGAGATGTATTAATGGATAGAGAAAGCCTATTGATACTGTCAATAGGCTTTTATTTTTCTTTGAAAATATTGGCCTTTGTGATAAAATAATATAGAAAAAATGAGGGAGGATACAAGATGGAAAACGTATTTGATGTACTTGTAGAACGTGGATATTTAAAACAATTTACTCATGAAGAAGAGATGAGAGAGATATTAGGGAAAGAGAAAGTAACATTCTATATAGGATTTGACCCAACAGCTGACAGCTTACATGTTGGACACTTTATAGCTATGATGTTTATGGCTCATATGCAAAAACATGGACACAGACCTATTGCTCTAGTAGGTGGGGGAACTGCTATGATAGGAGACCCTAGTGGAAGAACAGATATGAGAAAGATGATGACTAAAGAAACAATAGCTCATAATGTTGCTTGTATTAAAAAACAAATGGAAAAATTTATTGATTTCTCAGAGGGAAAAGCTATTCTTGAAAACAATGCAGATTGGCTTTTAGGACTTAACTATATTGATTTTATAAGAGATATTGGAGCTCACTTCTCAGTAAATAGAATGTTAGCTGCTGAATGTTTTAAAACTAGAATGGAAGCTGGACTTTCTTTCTTAGAATTTAACTATATGTTAATGCAAGGATATGACTTCTTAGTTTTAAATAAAAAATATGGTTGTACAATGGAACTTGGTGGAGATGACCAATGGTCAAATATGATTGCAGGAGTAGAATTAATTAGAAAGAAAGAGCAAAAACAAGCTTATGCTATGACTTGTACTCTACTTACTAATAGTGAAGGTAAAAAAATGGGAAAAACTGCAAAGGGAGCTTTATGGCTTGACCCAGAAAAAACAACTCCACATGAATTCTATCAATACTGGAGAAATGTTGATGATGCAGATGTAGAAAAATGTCTAGCACTATTAACTTTCTTACCTATGAATGAAGTAAGAAGATTAGGAGCTCTTGAAGGAGCAGAAATTAATGAGGCTAAAAAAGTTCTAGCTTATGAAATAACAAAAATGATTCATGGTGAAGAGGAAGCTATGAAAGCTAAATCTGCAGCAGAAGCACTTTTTGGAGCAGGACAAGATATGAGTAATGTTCCAGCAATAGAGATTGAAGAAGGTTATCTAGGAACTGGAATAGTAGATCTATTAGTAGAAAAAGGTGTTATGAAAACTAAAAGTGAAGGAAGAAGACTTGTTCAACAAAATGGATTAAGTGTAAATGATGAGAAAGTAAAAGATTTTGCTATGCCTGTAACAAGAGAACTTTTCAAAGATAATGAGTTTTTAGTAAAAATGGGTAAAAAGAAATTCTATAAAGTAGTTTTAAAATAATCATAAGGTGAGTTTATTGGTTGATGTTATATTGAGAAAGATGGAGGAAAAGGATATTCCAGCTCTATATGAGAATATTCATTTAAATTATGTAAAAAAGTATTTCCCTGACTCTGAAAAGGAGCAGTGGGAAGCTCATAAAAGATGGTATAGTTTTGTTATCAACTCTCCATCATATCTTTTTTATACTGTTGAAAGTTTGAGTAGAGAATTTTTAGGAACAGTAAAATTTGAATTGGAAGGAAAAAGAGAAGCTGTTGTAAGTTTGTATCTTGTAAAAAGTATAAGAGGGAAGGGATATGCTGAAACTGTTCTTCTCAATAGCATCAATGAACTTACTTTTGAAAAGCCTCAATTAACTAAGATTTCTGCCTATATATTGGAAGAAAATGAGATTTCACAAAAAGTTTTTAGAAAAGTAGGATTTCAGAGAAAAAAATTAAAAGATTTCAATGGAACGGAACATATCTTATTTGAAAAAAAATTAAAAACTTTAGAGGGAAAAACTATGACAAAAAAAGATAAAGTAAAAAAAATACTTGAAATATTACACGAAAAGTTTGGTAAGCCTAAGTGTGCTTTAGATTATCAAACTCCTTTTGAGCTTCTTGTAGCTGTTATTCTATCTGCTCAATGTACAGATGTAAGAGTTAATATGGTAACTAAAGAGATGTACAAAAAGGTTAATACTCCAGAACAATTTGCTGCTCTTCCAGTTGAAGAGATAGAAGAGATGATAAAGAGTACAGGATTTTTTAGAAATAAAGCTAAAAATATAAAGCTTTGTAGTGAACAACTTTTATCTGAATATAATGGTGAAATACCACAGGAGATGGATAAGCTTGTAAAGTTAGCAGGTGTTGGAAGAAAAACAGCTAACGTCGTAAGAGGAGAGATATGGGGATTGGCAGATGGAATAACTGTTGATACCCATGTAAAAAGATTGTCTAATTTAATAGGGCTGGTAAAAAATGATGATCCTATAAAAATAGAAAAAGACCTTATGAAAATAGTTCCAAAAGAATCTTGGATAGACTTTTCTCACTATTTAATTTTACAGGGAAGAGACAAATGTATAGCTAGAAGACCTAAGTGTAGTGAGTGTGAGATAAAAGAGTATTGTAACTATGGAAAAAATAAAGATAAATAATCATTTTAATTCTTGACAAACCTAATAAGGAATGATATAGTTTAGTAGTAAGAAATGTAATTTATTTATGGAAATTCAAGGAGAGGATAAATATGAGAGTTTATCTAGATAATAATGCTACTACTAAGATGGATAATGAAGTTTTTGAGGCAATAGTTCCTTACTTAACAGAATATTATGGAAATGCTTCTAGTTTACATCTTTTTGGTAAAGAAACTAATAAAGCTATGAATGAATCTAGAGAAACAATAGCTAAATACTTAGGTTGTGAACCTAATGAAATAATATTTACTGCATCAGGAAGTGAATCAGATAACTTAGCTATTAGAGGAATAGCAAGAGCATATAAAAATAGAGGAAAACATATAATTACAAGTCCAATAGAACACCCAGCTATTAAGAATACATTAAAAGATTTACAAGATGAAGGATATGAGGTAACTACTCTTCATGTAAATAAAGATGGGGTTATTGATGTAGAAGAGCTAAAGAAAGCTATAAAAGATGACACTATATTAATAACAGTAATGCATGCAAACAATGAAACTGGTGCATTCCAACCTATCGAAGAGATTGGAAAAATAGCTAAAGAAAATAGAATTATATTCCATGTTGATGCTGTTCAAACTATGGGAAAAATTGATATTAAACCAAAGGAAATGGGAATAGATCTTCTTTCTTTCTCTGGACATAAATTCTATGGACCTAAGGGAATAGCAGCACTATTCTGGAGAAATGGAGTTAGATTTGGAAAAGTTCTTACTGGTGGAGGACAAGAGGGAAAAAGAAGACCAGGAACTTCAAATGTGCCAGGAATGGTAGGAATGGCAAAAGCTCTTGAAATATCTTATAGAGATATGGAAGCAGAGTTTAAAAGAGAAGAGGAATTAAGAGACTACTTTGAAGCTGAAGTATTAAAAAGAATACCAGAAGTAGTTATAAACGCTAAAAATACAAAGAGATTACCAGGAACTTCAAGTATAACATTTAAATATCTTGAAGGTGAATCTATCCTATTAAGCTTAAGCTATAAAGGAATTGCTGTAAGTTCTGGTTCTGCATGTTCATCAGATGACTTACAAGCATCACATGTACTTTTAGCAATGGGAATAGCTCCAGAATTTGCACATGGAACTATTAGATTTGGTTTAGGAAAATACAACACTAAAGAAGAGATAGATTATACACTAGATTCTTTAGTAGAAGTTATTGAAAGACTTAGATCAATATCACCACTTTGGAATGAATATAAGAATAGTAAATAAGAAGGAGTATAAAAATGCAATATACAGAAAAAGTAATGGAACATTTTATGAATCCACACAATGTAGGAGTTATTGAAAATCCATCAGGATATGGAAAAGTAGGAAATCCATCTTGTGGAGATATTATGGAAATATTTATTAAAGTTGAAGACAATATTATAACAGATGTAAAATTTAGAACATTCGGATGTGCTTCAGCTATAGCAAGTTCTTCTGTTTCAACAGATCTTATCATGGGAAAAACTGTTGAAGAAGCTCTAGAGCTAACAAATAAAAAAGTTGTAGAGGCATTAGGAGGATTACCACCTGTAAAAATGCACTGTTCAGTATTAGCAGAAGAAGCAATAAAACTTGCTATTGAAGATTATCTTTCAAAAAAGGAAAAATAATTAGATAAGTATAGAATAAGGTATATAAGCTTTTGTAAGTTTGTGATATAATTTACAAGAGCTTATTTTTTTATTATTGAGGAGATGGAAAATGAAGAGAATTATAGGGGTATTATTTTGTATAATGTTGTTATCTGTAACAGTTTTAGGAGCTGAAGCAAATAAAGAGGAGAAGCCACCATATAAAGCTATACTTCTTGGAGATGATAAGGGGAAGATATATTATTCAGAAAATGCAGATATGATCCATCCATTAGCATCTGTTACAAAGGTTATGACAATAATGGTTGTTTTTGATGAGATAGAAAAGGGGAGAGTAAAACTTACAGACAAGGTAAAAATTTCTACAAAGGTTGCTTCAATAGGGGGAAGTAGAATTTATATGAAAAGAGGAGATATATTTACTCTTGAAGATTTAATTAAGGCTACGGCTATCTATTCTGCTAATAATGCTGCTTATGCCATAGCTGAATATGTAAGTAATGGGGATATAGATAGCTTCATTAAAAAGATGAACAAAAAGGCTAAAGAGATAGGAGCAGAGGGAGAGTTAGAGTTTCATACACCAAATGGATTGCCACCTCATATGACTAAAAAAGGAATGGATATAGGAACAGCTAAAGGGATATATAAGATGTCAATAACAGCAGAAAAGTATAAAAAATATATGGAAATAGCTTCTATGAAAAATGAAGAGATAGGAAATGGACAAGATGGAAAGATAAAACTTAGAAATAGAAATCATCTTTTAGGAAAAGAGGGAGTTTATGGAATAAAAACTGGTAACCATTCAAAGGCTGGATATAATATTACAGTAGTTAGTGATAAAGATGGAGCTAAAATTTTTACAGTTGTTTTAGGAAGTCCTACATACAAGATAAGAGATAAAAGTGTTTTAGAAGAGATGGAAAAATTTCATGCAAATTATAATTATAGAAAGATTACTGATAAAAATATAGCTTTGGGACAAGTAACAGTATTTAGTGGAGAGAAGGATTACATTGAAGTTTATCCAGATAAAGAGTATAAAAAAATATTGCCTAAAGATAGTAATATTAAAATTAACATAAAAAGAAATAAGATGGTAATAGCACCAGTATCAGCAGGAAAAGTTTTAGGAGAATATAGAATAACAATAGATGGAAGTATTGTTCAAAGTGGAAAATTAATAACAAAAGAACCAGTAAAATTAAGCTTATCATTGACTAAATATTTTAAAAGTAAAAAAGCTGAATAAAAGATATAAATAGAATGAAAAGTGTACCTTGAGATAAAGATGTTTTAAAGGAGAGGTACACTTTTTTTATTGAATTTAAAAATTTATGTTAAAAAAAGAAAAAAAGTTGTTGACAGAAAATAGTAATTGTGATATTATAATCAATGTACCGCAGGAAAGCGGAACGAAAGAAAAAAGTAAAAAAGGACATTAGCAACAGAATAGAGAAAGATGATAAAAATCAACAAACAATAAATTGGTGTAAATATCAGTTATGCAACTGAGTAAAATAGATTGAACGAAGAGTTTGATCCTGGCTCAGGATGAACGCTGACAGAATGCTTAACACATGCAAGTCTACTTGATCCTTCGGGTGATGGTGGCGGACGGGTGAGTAACGCGTAAAGAACTTGCCTTGCAGTCTGGGACAACGTCTGGAAACGGACGCTAATACCGGATATTATGATTGAATCGCATGATTTGATTATGAAAGCTATATGCGCTGCGAGAGAGCTTTGCGTCCCATTAGTTAGTTGGTGAGGTAACGGCTCACCAAGACGATGATGGGTAGCCGGCCTGAGAGGGTGAACGGCCACAAGGGGACTGAGACACGGCCCTTACTCCTACGGGAGGCAGCAGTGGGGAATATTGGACAATGGACCAAAAGTCTGATCCAGCAATTCTGTGTGCACGATGAAGTTTTTCGGAATGTAAAGTGCTTTCAGTTGGGAAGAAGAAAGTGACGGTACCAACAGAAGAAGCGACGGCTAAATACGTGCCAGCAGCCGCGGTAATACGTATGTCGCAAGCGTTATCCGGATTTATTGGGCGTAAAGCGCGTCTAGGCGGTTTGGTAAGTCTGATGTGAAAATGCGGGGCTCAACTCCGTATTGCGTTGGAAACTGCCAAACTAGAGTACTGGAGAGGTAGGCGGAACTACAAGTGTAGAGGTGAAATTCGTAGATATTTGTAGGAATGCCGATGGGGAAGCCAGCCTACTGGACAGATACTGACGCTAAAGCGCGAAAGCGTGGGTAGCAAACAGGATTAGATACCCTGGTAGTCCACGCCGTAAACGATGATTACTAGGTGTTGGGGGGTACGACCCATCGGTGCCGCAGCAAACGCAATAAGTAATCCACCTGGGGAGTACGTTCGCAAGAATGAAACTCAAAGGAATTGACGGGGACCCGCACAAGCGGTGGAGCATGTGGTTTAATTCGA
>ERZ838839.1295-NODE-1295-length-24953-cov-13.113101_pt1 | contig 24953 bp, 12 predicted proteins | sample MGYA00519909_ERZ838839 | MGnify/ENA primary metagenome ERZ838839 (study PRJEB31850, sample SAMEA3708843) | human gut metagenome | biome: human gut; feature: human-associated habitat; material: faeces | place: China | collected 2014 ... | reverse complement strand
AATTATTCTATAATCAGATGTATCTGTGCATTGGTCATCGGTGTGTTGCTGGTGGTATGGCCTGAGGCTGCCATTCTTTATCTGGTTATTACAATCGGTGTGTTGTTTCTAGTACCGGGACTCTTTTCTTTATCCGGGTATTTGATTCGTGGCAAGCAGGATGGCAGTCGTTTTCCTATTGCCGGACTTGGCAGCCTTTTGTTCGGATTATGGCTGATGATTATGCCGGCATTTTTTGTCGGTATCCTGATGTATGTGCTAGGTGCTGTTTTGGTACTGGCGGGAATCAGTCAGATTGTGAATTTATCTGCTGCGCGTAGTTGGACGGTGGTACCGGGAGGTTTCTTTGTGATACCTGTGTTGGTGCTGATTGCAGGTATTGTGGTATTATTTAATCCATTTACGGCTGCTGCTGTTCCATTCATCATTCTAGGAGTAAGCAGCATTGTATATGGACTGTCCGATTTGATAAACATCATCCGCTTCCGTCAGAAGAAAGAACCGGGGATGCCTGAAATAGAGGATATTACTCCTATAGAAGAGATAAAAGACTAATCCGATTGATATGAAAACACGAGGAAGCTATATTTTATATCTTTTGATTTTATGTGTGGTTGTAGGTTGTAAGGGAACTTCTTCACCTTCCACCGCGTCCGAAACGGATGAGTATGCCGGAACATGTGAGGGGGAAAAAGCGAAAGCTATTTTGTGGGTGGATTATAAAAGAGGACGTAAGATAACGGACGGGACTCCGATAAGAACGGTAAAGGTTTATGCAGATGTTCATGCCGATGGAAGTCTGAAAGTGCTTTCCTGGTGTAAAAAGCAGCCGATGAAGGTAGAAAATTACTTATTGAAAAGGGTGGAAGTTTACCGGATCAGGAAAGAAATGTTCGAAGGGGGATATCTGAAACCGGGAGAACAGTATTTGCAGTTGCGCTATCTGCCGGGGGAAGTGAGATAATATATGTAGGAAACATTGAAATTCGTAAGAAAAGGTTTTTGTTTCTTTTATATTCACTTTTTTTGCGTTCAAAAAACTCTCATGACTAGTTACGATACTCTTTTAGTTCTTGCTCGCTTAATTCTCCCTGCTGACCTGCTGGATTGTTTTGATATTGTTGAAATAGAGAACGATGTCCCATGCCGAAAACTGGTTGCTGTTTCCTGAGAGTCTGGGTCCGTACTTGAGTATTGATGAGACTTCCCTTTCCAATGGTGAGTTATATACTTAATCATCAATAGAGAGGCACACGGTGGCCAAGGTGCTATCGTGGCTATTCCAAAATAAAACACTTCAGAGCACAGCTTAGAAGAGTTATAGATATACCATTTTTCTTGTATAGACTAACAAGAATTTATGCATAGCCCCACAGGATTTTACCGGTGAACCTTGTTTCGCAGACAATCCGGTTATCAAAAACAAGAAATCCCAGCCGTAACGACTGAGATTTCTTTACTTCCTTTTTATAGTGCAGATGCGACGACTAAGCTCGCACGGGCACTTTTATTTTTACAAAGTATTATAGATGAGTTTCGTACGGATATTGACCTCGATACGGTCAAGGGTGTTAAGCAACAATCTTCGGAGTTTAGTATCAAACTCATAAAGGTCATAGACACTCTTGAATGTAGTACCCAGTTTTAGTTTATGGTCACGATGTTCCAGGCATGGAAATTTTATCTCGTACGGAAAAGAATAGAATCCAAGACGGTAATAACCTACATCAAGGAGAATTTCTTTTGCTTTCTCATCGTCATCAAACGCCATACCGTTTGATTTCAGTTTGGCAATTTGTTGGTCTATCGTATATGCTTTCTTCATTGCAGTTCTAATTCAAGTACAAAATTACTCTTTTTATTTGAAAAGAAAGTCTTTTTTATATGTTGATTTATAGACGCATATATAAATCAAGACTTTTTTCCATATTCTTCCATAAACTCCCATCCTAAGTCACGCTTTACTCACTAAGTCCCTTGAAGAAGATAACTCGGAGGGCGATACCTTTCACGTTCAGGTCTCCGGTTTTCGTGCAAAAAAATCCCTGCGGTAATTTTTTATCTAAAAAACGTTCCGGTATCGCCGTCCGAGTTGGGTGAAAAGGTCGGGACTTAGCAAGCGAAGCGACCTACGACGCATAGGACAAGGTCAAGACAAAACCTGACGGCGGTATTTTACAAAATCAGATCGTCTCAATTGTATTATTTTAAAACAAGATGATAAGCCATGTATTCATCTTTCTGAGGATCTTTTGCCCCAAGCCACATACCTGTTGTACGATTGTTCTCATCTTTTTCAATGGACATAATACGAAGCGCATTATTATCGTCCAAATGGAATGATGCCCAGCCGATGACCGTAAACGAAGGAACAGGATCATTGAACATGAAAATCCCTTTATCATCGAGTGTGAATGTGGTCGAAACCTTCGTTCCGTCGGGAAGAAGCAAACTTGCGGTATTATCCGCACTGTTCATTAACAAAGAGAATCCGGCATATACCGAAGGGTCGACCATACCCAGCCAATCAGGATAATCTGTGGCAGTTTTCCAATCGTTCATAAAACTACCGGAAAGAGAACACCAGTTCATAGGGGTTTCGGGAGAGATGCCCCAAGTCAGCACGGTACTGGTAGATTGGGTGACATCATCACGCCATCCATCAGGGAGTTCGGGTTCCGGTGCGGCATCGGGCACATAGTTCTCAAAATAATCCCGTGTCACGTAGTTGATGGCATCGTTGCTATTATAAGGAACCATCTGCATGGCAGTTTCCGAAAGATAAAGCAATCGGAATGTACGGTCGGGAATCTCTTTCGTATTCAAGGGGAATACATCGGAGAATGAAATCGTGTGGTTATCAATATCCAGCATGTAAGTACCTTTGCCCACGACATTGCCTGCGGCATCCGTCAGGGTTACATGGGCACCGTTAATAAGGTCAAGGGTCATATAGCCATAGTTTGCCAAACTACACATCCAGGAATTGCCCGCATAATCAGCGGCCCAATACCAGTTTTCCCCATTGCCTGCCGCATCTTCTTCTGCGGGTGTCGGATCTATCGCATTCGAAGCCTCCCACGGAGTAGAGTCAATGTAATTGGCGTAGACTGTTTCCGTTTCAGCTTTTGAATGAAGTTTGTCCCATGTAAAGTTATGGTTGAAATACCAATGCGGTCCTTTCCAGAAAGTAGTCTTTGCCGACCCGTCTTCAAGTTGGGCAAGGTCAATCTGCCATGTTTTACTATTACCGATACCTCCGCTTAAACGGTTCCACAGGAAGTGATCAACAAAATCCGTACAAAACTCATCGATATGGAACGTGGCCGGTTGGCTCCACACATATCCGCCTTTTGTACTTACACCCATACGCACTTCATAATCACCGTCAAAAGCGATTTTCAGGGTATATTCATTACTAACCGTACGTCCTTGAGGGGTCTCCCATGCTACCTGATAGCTGGATGGCAACAAACTGGACAGGTAAACGATATTGGGATTGGAAGAATCATGTGTGATGGTGAATGCAATGCCTTCTACCAAGTCGTCTGACTTTATATCAGGAGCAGCAAGATCATGGTCATCAGGGGAACACGAAGCCATCAGCAGCAATCCGGCTCCCAGTATCATAAGCATATTTCTTAGTTTCATGATAGGTTCGTTTTAATAATTAGACTTTTACCAACCGGGATTCTGTTTAAGAACTCCGTGTGACAATGAAATTTGGTTTGCGGGTATTTGGCTGAGCCCTTTTGTAGCGATGATTTTCGCTTTGTCGTAAGCAATCTCTGCGTTCTTTCCACCGTTTTGGACAGTACCGCCCGAACGGACAACCGCATCGGCCATAACCTCCACACCTTGACGGAGAAGATCCCAATAACGAATACCTTCGTAAGCAAGTTCACGAGCACGTTCATCCAGGATATTCTGTTTGTTGGCTTCCGCATGAGGCAATCCTGCACGGCTTCGGATTCGGTTCAGATATTCGTTTGCATTAGGCGAGCCAAGCTCTGCCGCCATCAGCAAGACATCGGCATAGCGAACAATCACCCATGGTTGGACATTGTTAATCATAAAGTCGGCAGTACCATCCGGATTTGTTGCCGGAAGTCCGTTGTCAAATACCAACGGGGTATATTTCTTAAAATTAAGTCCTGTATATTCACGCCAGTCTTTATATCCGGAATTATAATCAGAAACAGAAGTTACTCCTTCGGCTGCAAGGTCGATGGCAGAAGCGGTACGACGGACATCGCGTGCGTCAAAAAACTGACGGAAGTACGAGGGAGTCAGTGTCGCAATTCCCCATCCCTTACCATAAGGTGAAGCATTGATGTTCCGCATACCCAGATTGACAAGCCAGCGGTTCGCGTCATTATCGCCATCGTAATTTTGAGTCGGAGTAAAGTTCTGTGCCAAAATCACTTCTGAATTATAATCTCCCGCATACGTGGATTTTTCCTGATCCCATCCCGTGGAACCTTTGACGGGCACAAGCGAAGCGGCAGGCCAAAGATTCTTAAAATCGCTGACCAGTTCGTATTTTCCTTGAGCGATGACATCTTCAACGGCAGCAAGAGCCTCTTGACGGTTGATGGAAGTACCGTCGCTATAAACCGGTTCGGCTCCATAATAACCTGAATAGAACAGATAAGCCCTGGCAAAGAGTGCTTCGGCTGCATATTTGGTAATCCTGCCGTAATTGTTTTCTCCAAGATTGTCATCGGCCTCGATGTGGTCGATGGCATATCTGAGATCATCAAAAATCAGCGCATACACATCTTGGGGATCTGCTTGTTCCTTATTGTCGTTAGACGGTTCTGTAAAAAGAGGAATGTTTCCCCACAGACGCACCATATCGAAATAAAGAAGTGCACGCAGCGCACGACACTCTCCCATGATACGCGTATGATTGGTTTCATCTTCCCATGCAATATTAGGATCTGAAACAATGAGGGTGTTGCAACGGAATACTCCGGCGTAATAGACTTTCCATTCCTGCTCGAATACGTTCATCTCCGATGGAGCGGCCGCCTTATCAAAACGATCGATAAGCTGTGCTCCGTAACCGTCACCCACACCTGCTCCACCGTAACATTCATCGGACATAATCGATGAAGCCATCAGGAAACTGTAAGCTCCCGGATTGGATGAAACCTGGCGCCAACCGTCGTAACAACCGTAAAGAGCGCGTAATGCCTGACTCTCCGTCTTGTAGTAATTTTCTGAATTGGGTTCCGTCTTGGACGAGACATCAAGAAAACTCTCGGAACAGGAACTCATGAACGCCCCCGATATTAAGAGGAGGGCAAGCGATATTTTTGATTTGAAATTATTCATGATCATAATTAATGAAATTTAGAATGAAAGATTGACACCAAACAAATAGGTGCGTGAACGCGGATAAAAGCCGAGGTCAACACCGGATACCCATGAAGCCGTTCCATATCCCACTTCGGGATCCATACCGTCATATTTGGTAAATGTGACAAGGTTCTGAACCTGGAAATAGAACCGGCAGTTGCTCAACCATTTCTGATTAATCAACGGAGCGAGGTTATAACCCAATGTCAAATTACTGATACGGAAGAAATCACCATCCTGAAGATAGAGATCAGAGAACTGCCAGTTGATGTTTTCGTTTGTGACACGAGGCATTTTGTTGGAAGTTCCTTCCCCCGTCCAACGGTCAAGTATAGCCGTAGTATAATTGGCTTTGGAGTTGCCTTGGTTACGGTAACTTTGTACAATCTTATTTCCGACCTGACCGATACCGACAATACCAAGGTCGAAGTTCTTGTAAGAAAAATTAAGATTGATTCCATAAGTAAACTTGGGAGTACCGTTACCAAGATCTACTTTATCGTTATCATCGATCGTCCCATTTTTGTCCACATCCACAAAAATTACATCACCCGGTACCGGATTAGCTTGCAACACTCCGTTTCCGGCAGCTTTCCATTCGTCTATCTGTACTTGATTTTGGAAAACCCCTGCTGTCTTATATCCCCAGAAGTATCCTATGGAATGGCCGTTTTCGGCGCGATAAAATTCCGGTGCATTATCATATAATTGATTGGTCTCTCCGTGAATGATGCCGTCTTGAGTAGGAATGGCACCTACACGGTTCTTATTATACGCACCATTTATGCCAATATTGTACGAGAAATCCTTTCCCACTGTATCATTCCATCCGAGAGACAATTCAACTCCGGTATTCTTCACGTTACCTCCATTGATGAAAGGAGCTTCCGTACCTGCTGTGGCCAAGATAGGAGCCTGTACCAGCCAGTTCTTTGTATTCTTGATGTAAAAGTCGAAGTTGGCAGAAAGACGACCATTCAGGAAACGGGCATCAAAACCGGCATCAAACTGTTCCGATGATTCCCAAGTCAAATCAACGTTACCCAAACGGCTTGGATATGCACCCCAATAATTTTCAAGAATCGTGGAATATCCTCCGTTATAAGCTCCGTTAGCTCCCATATATTGTCCGAAGAAATAATGTGTATGGTCTATCTGAATAGGAGACAGGTAGCGGTAATTGTCTATATTCTGATTACCGACCTTACCGTAACTCGCCCTGATTTTTAAATATTCCAACCACTTTCCGGTAGATTCCATGAACTTTTCATTGGAAATGTTCCATCCTGCGGAAACAGAAGGAAACCAGCCATGCCGATGTCCTCTGGCAAACTTGGAAGAACCGTCGTTACGCAAAGTGACGTTTATCATATACTTCTCTTTCCAGTTCCAACCAAAACGACCGAAATAGCTGACACGACGTTCCTTATCGTATGGGTTGCCCGAAGCGGAAAGACCTTCACCGGTCGTTGCGGCAGTCCCATTATTGACCCAAGCATACGTCCAAGAATCAAAACCTTCTTTAAGGAAAGCATTTCCTGCTCCTACGTGCGTTCCGCTGAGTTGATATGCTTCCATACCCAGCAATGCGTTGAATTCATGCTCTTGGATTTTCCAATCGTATGACAAGGTATTGGTCCATGTCAGTTCGAGACCATGATTCATTCCTTGTGAAACACTAGTCTTTGAAACGTTTTGTATATACGGAGAAAAATTATATAACGGCGTGAAACTGCGTGTTTCGGAAGTTGCATAGTTTACCCCGAAAACTGTACGTAATTTAAGATTCCTAATCGGTTGTATCTGTGCATAAACATTAGCGGTGAGATTGGCATTTTTGTTCTGATTGTATTTAAAAGCCTGCATCATTCCGTATGGATTACCGTCATACATATACCAATCGGAATTTCCTGTATTGTTGAGCTCTCCATTTGCATCATAAACCGGAGCAAGAGGAGAAGTATTGAAAGCTCCCTTGAGGGTTTGAGTCATTCCGTAAAACTGATTACCGATGTCTTGTCCTTTCTGTTTGGAATAGACAAAAGATAGTTGTTCTCCTACTTCAATAAGATTGTCAAATAGTTTGTGATTGGAATTTACACGGAAATTATAACGTGAAAAATTCGAGACATCAGCCCCCCCCACTATACCTTCTTGATTGAGATATCCTGCCGACATAGCATAAGTACTGGTAGCGGAACCTCCTGTAATACCTAAAGTATAGCTTTGGGTTATAGAACCGTCAGCAAACATCTGGTCGAGCCAATCTGTATCAATCAATGAACCATCGGTATGATAGATACTGTTCATACCATTCCAGTCGTAAGGTGCTCCTCCACTATTGATATTGGATTCATCCATGATTGTCATGTATTGATGGGAATTGAGCATAGGTGTTTTGTGAGCTACGGTCTGCCATCCATAGTACCCGTCAAAAGAAATCTTGGTTTTACCTTCTTTACCGCTTTTGGTCGTAACAAGTACAACTCCATTGGCTGCCTGAGCACCATAAATGGCAGCAGATGCAGCATCCTTCAGCACATCAATACTTTCTATGTCGGCAGGATTGACATTTGCTATATCTCCTTTTACACCATCTATAAGGTATAACGGACCTGAATTACCCACTGTCCCAAGACCACGGATATTGACTTTCATTCCTGATCCGGGCTGACCGGACTCAGATGTTATTGTCACACCCGGCATTTGTCCCTGCATGGCTTGAAGAGGACTTGTTGTGTTCATTTTGGTAATTTCCTCACCTTTAACTTGTGAAGTAGCACCGGTTACAAGTTTCTTTTTCTGAACACCGTAACCGACTACTACTACTTCGCTAAGTATCTCTGAGTTTTCTTGCAAAACTACATCAAGCCGATTTCCTGTTACTTTCATCTCACGGGATATAAACCCGATGTATGAAAATAAAAGTACGGAACCTTCTTCAGCCTGAATGGTGAAGTTACCGTCAAAATCGGTGATTGTACCTACACTTGAATTAATCACTTGCACTGACGCTCCTATCAATGGCTCACCGTCAGATGCAGAAGTTACGATGCCAGTCACAGTGATTGACTGGGCATGGATCTGTCCAATACCTATGAAGCAGCATATAAACGCTACTGTAAGAAGATACCGGACGAAGAAGCCGCAATACGAAACTTTTGCCGTTTTCATGGTAAAAAATTATTGTTATTAAATATGTTAATTAGTCCGGCATTAAAATCATGAGAAGACATCTCCTAATCCCTTTCCCGGATTCGATTGCAAATTTAGGGAGAACAAAAACAAGCCAAGGTCAGGGTTTGCTCTATTAAAAGGCATGATTTGTTATAGAACTCTCAAAATGTTTCGGATTAGGATATAAAATGTTATTTTACATTTCCAACTAAGATATAACACGAATGAAAATAGTATATTTGCATATAAAACTTATTAATCTAAGCATGACACACATTCGATTCCATGAACGGAGACTGTTTTTTCTTGTTTTTGTTCTTATTTATCATATTTCAGCTATGGGGACTCCATCCAATATACGTTTTCGGAGTCTTCAGACCCAAAACGGCCTATCCAACAATGACGTAAACTGCATTTTCAAGGATTCGCATGGATTTATCTGGATTGGGACGGCGTCCGGATTAAATCGCTATGATGGATATACGGTCAAGATTTTCCATTCCCAAAGGCCGGATAGTACAGCACTTCGCGACAATTACGTGCAAAACATTCAAGAAGATTCAGAAGGAAACCTATGGATTTGTGCGGGTGACTCGTATTCTGTTTACCATCCTAAAAATGAACGTTTCAGTTGGTTCAGTTCACACAAAGCGAAGGAATTAGGACTACCGTCGGAACCAAGTCTTATTTATATCGAAAAAACAAGCAAATGGTTTGTAGTCGAAAACCATCAGCTATATTGTCGAAAGGCTGACAATACCCTCATTCTATTCCATGATTTCGGCATATCTCACCATATTGTCGATATGAAAATACATCCTCAAAGTGGAAACTTAATCGCAATAGACGCTACAGGTATACTATATGTGCTCAAGCCGGATGGCGAACTGTTATCCCAAGCTCCCATTCCACGAACCGTTGGCAAAGATACCAGTTTCTCCCTGTTCGTGGACAACGAAGACAATATATGGACTTATTCCGTATTGGGAGTCGATGTCTTCCATCTACAAGACATGAGTTGGCAGACCCGTTTCACACCTTATCCGGTCAAGGACCTTCCGATTAAAGCGATGAATCAAGACCATATCGGCCGTATATGGCTTGGAACGGACAACTACGGTATTTATATTATTGAGAAAGATGGGGCTTTCGAAATATTAAAGAACAATCCAACAGATATATACTCCTTACCTAATAATACAGTGAAAGCAATCTACAATTCATCCGATGGAGGTATGTGGATTGGAACTTATAAAAAAGGTATATCCATGTATTTCCCAAGTGAGTATAAATTTTCCAATAAATTAATAGCTGACGTAAACTGCATTACCCGTAATCCCAATGAATATTCAAGCGTATGGCTCGGAACAGACCATTCGGGCCTAATGAGGTACAATTACACAACCCATGAATTGGTTAAAATCGCAGACCCAACAGATTCCAATTGCAGTGCGATAACCTCACTGACAACCGATTCAAAAGGGAATTTATGGATTGGCACCTATAACAATGGACTGAAAAAATATGCGAATGGAGTGTTTTCACATTGGAATGTATCAGACGGGCTTGCATCCGATAACATTTGGGCAATCATGGAAAATGAAGACAAGACATTGTGTATCGGTACATTAGGCGGCGGATTGCAGATTTTTAATCCAGAAGACAATACCTTCAAGACATTCAATGTCTCCAACTCCAATTTGAAATCGGACATGATAAACACGCTTGCCAAGGGACGTGACGGATCCATCTACGTAGGAACGACCTATGGAATTTCATGCATTACTTTATCCGACTACTCCATTCATTCTTACCAAGGAAGCAATAAAGACCATCGTAATTTCACCAACCTGAATATCAATCAAGTATTTGTTGACTCTCGCGGTTTGATATGGGTAGGCACACGCGAAGGTCTTGAAGTGTATGACATAAAGGCCGATACGCTTTACAATGTCAGCTTGTCAGAACGTTTTCCGAATCCTTTCATTCTTGGAGTCATTGAAGGAGCCGACCATAGCATGTGGGTGACGGTAGGCAACGAAATCTTCAACATCTCAGTATATACCGGTCATCCGGACAAACCGTTTGATTTCAAGGTAAAGACTTATGGCAGCCACGAAGGTATTGTTTCAGGAACCTTCAATCAGCGTTCCATGTGCCTGTTGCCATCTGGAGAATTATTGGTCGGTTCCCTTGAAGGCATCGTAAAAGTGAATCCTGAAAAAATAATTCTAAATACGATCCCTTCGCGTGTCATATTTACCGGAGTGTCCATAAAGAACGTCCCTTTAGAAACAGGACGCGAGTACAACGGCAAAGTATTGATGCCCAACGCTCCCGACTACACAGACCAAATAAAATTGAAATACGACCAGAACGACTTGACGATATCTTTCACTACCGATAATTTTTGCAATCCCGAGCGCACTACATACCTGTATAAACTGGAAAATTTCGATGATGACTGGATAGCTTGCGCATCCGGGATGCATCACGCTACTTACACCAATCTTCCTCCCGGGACATATACCTTATGGGTTAAGGCTATCAATTCCGATGGTTTTGAAAGCAAGGAAGCAAACAGCCTTAGCATTGTGATTACCGCACCGTGGTGGGCCACATGGTGGGCGAAACTTCTATACTTGTTTTTAATAACATTATCAGTCATCGGTTGGGTGGCTTACTTTCACCGCCGTTCCATCGCTCAATTACGCCAAAGGCAAAAAGAAGAACTGGATAAAAAGACCGAAGAACTCAATCAATTAAAATTCAAGTTCTTCACCAACGTCAGTCACGAGCTTCGTACCCCTTTGACCCTTATACTCGCGCCTGTAGAGTCTATGCTCAAAGAAAATCCGGAAGGCAGGAATTTGCATAGGCTTCATACCATAAAGACGAATGCGCACAGACTATTGTACTTGGTAAACCAATTGCTGGACTTCCGTAAAAACGAAATGGCTGGACTGACATTGCATCTGTCCGAAGGCGACATAATCACGACAATCCGTCAAGCCTGCAATTCATTTAACGAACTGACCGAACACCGGGATATCTCCTTGAACTTCGAAACACCCCACAACAGACTTGACATGAGTTACGACAACGACAAATTCACCAAAATAATCGTCAACTTATTGTCTAACGCTGTCAAATATACCCCCAAAGGTGGAAACATCACCGTCAAGTTGGGTATAGAAGACACGTATGTCCGTATATCCGTTGCCGATAATGGCAGGGGCATTTCCGATGAAGACAAAGCTCACATATTTGAAAGATTCTATCAGGGAGAAGACAAGTCAGACCTGAGTACCGGTACGGGAATCGGTTTAAGCCTTGTCTATGAATACACCAAGTTACACGGTGGCTCGGTTGAAGTGTCTGACAATACTCCGAAAGGTACTTTGTTTACAGTCATTCTGCCCTTCCGTCCATGCACCAAAGACATAGAAGCTCTTCATTCATCTCTTAACACCCCGGAAACGGACACCGTGCCTGCTTCATGCCCGAATGCCGAACCGAATGATAAGAAAAATGATAAGCCCCACGTACTTTTCGCTGACGACAACCGAGACTTGATTGAGTTTCTCAAAGATGAATTCAGTGAAATTTATACCATAACAACCGCTTTCAACGGTATTGAAGCCCTTGAATACACCAAGCGTCATACATACGACTTGATTGTCACCGATCTGATGATGCCCGAAATGGACGGGATTGAATTGACACGACATTTGAAATCGGATCAGGCAACGGTAGATACGCCACTAATCATGTTGACAGCCAAACAGGATATGGGATCTGTTATAGAAGGACTGACCTTAGGAGCGGACGAATATATTACCAAACCTTTCAACAACGAAATTCTTGCGTTAAAGATGCATCGTTTGATTCAACTCAAACGAAAAGGCATGACCCGCACGCTTATCGACCCCACTCCCAGCAAGATTGAGATTACTTCGTTGGATCAACAACTTATAGAAAAAGCTGTGAAATATGTGGAAGACAACATTGCCCGCAGCGACCTTTCGGTAGAAGAACTCGCACAAAACATGGGTATGAGCCGGGTGCATTTCTATAAGAAGATAACCATGCTGACGGGAAAGTCACCCATTGAATTTATCAGATTACTCAGGCTAAAAAGAGCAACCCAATATCTAGCTGAAAGTCAGTTGACAATAGCTGAAATCGCCTATCAGTTAGGATTTAACAATCCCAAATACTTCAGCAAGTACTTTAAGGAAGAATTCGGTCTTTTACCCTCTGAATATCAGGAACAATCGGGAATTCATAACAAATCAACCCCCATTTGATAACATTTAAAACAGCCATATAATAAAATGACAAGCGAATGAAAACATAACATCCATCTGGTATCATTCCTCATGGTTATCTTTGCATCATCAATATTAATAATCAAAGATCTGCCATGAGAACAAAAAGAATTGCCTTGCTGCTATTGGCGCTCCCATTACTAAACGGAGCATTTGCAGCCGATTACTATTCGTTGCAGGACGGGGTTATCGTTCGTACCGCCCAGGGAAAGGTACGTCTGAAAGTGATTAACGATAAAATCATTCGTGTATCAACAACTCCCTCAACAGATTTCCCCAAAGATACAAGTCTTGTCGTATTGCCCACGAAAACGATACCCAAGTTTACGCTAACTGAAGATAATGGTAATGTCTGCATTGCCACTTCTGAAATAAAGGCTATCGTTGCAGACCACACCGGTGAAGTAACCTTCTTTGACAAGTCCGGAAAGAAGCTACTTCAAGAGAATCAGAATGGAAGAACTTTCACCCCCATTACGGTTGAGGGAGTTGACGGTTATTCCGTACAACAGACTTTCAAATCGCTTTATGACGACGAGGGTATATATGGTCTCGGTCAACATCAAGCAAACGAATTTAATTATAAAGGCAAGAACGAAGAGCTTTTCCAATATAATACTAAAGTATCCGTCCCCTTTGTAGTATCCACCCACAATTATGGTCTTCTGTGGGATAGTTACTCATTATGTCGTTGGGGACATCCGGATGATTATAAGCAATTGGGAGATGTTTTTAAACTTTATGATAAAAACGGTAAAACCGGAGTCTTGACCGGAACCTATTGTGCCGCCGATGGTACAACCCTCGTCCGTGACGAGTCTGTCCTCTATTTTGAGCATCTTATACGCGGCGATCTTAATCATGTCATCAATCTTCCACAGAATTTTAATTTTATGAATTCATATATTACATTCGAAGGTGAGATTGAAGCCAACGAGTCAGGCGAATTTGAATTTATACTCTACTATTCAGGTTATCAAACGATATACATAGGTGGTAAAAAGGTTGTTGACACCCGGTGGCGCACCGCATGGAATCCCAACAGTTACAAATTCTCCGTCAACTTCAAGAAAGGAGAAAAAGTACCTGTAAAAATCGAATGGAAACCCAATGGCGGTGTCGCTTACTGCGGCTTACGCACTTATCCGCCTACCGATCCTTCCGTCAAAAAGCAAATGTCATGGTGGGGAGAGATGCAGAATATGATTGATTATTATTTTATTTATGGCGGCAATATGGATGAGGTGATTTCTGGTTATCGTACACTGACCGGCAAATCACCGATTATGCCCAAATGGGCGATGGGTTATTGGCAAAGCCGCGAAAAATACAACACCTGCGAGGAAGTTCTCTCTACCGTGGCCGAGTTCCGCCGTCGGAACATACCGCTGGACAACATTGTCATTGACTGGTTGCACTGGCCCGAAAACGCATGGGGCAGCCATGAGTTTGATCCGGTGCGTTTTCCGCGTCCGAAACAGATGGTCGATTCCATCCATGGCATGAATGCGCACGTGATGGTATCGGTATGGCCCAAATTTTACGCAACTACCGAACATTTCAAAGAGTTCGACCGTAACGGATGGATGTATCAGGGAGCCATCCGCGACAGCATCAAAGACTGGGTAGGTCCCGGCTACCTCGGTTCATTCTACGATGCATACGATACCAACGCCCGAAAACTGTTCTGGAACCAGATAAATGACCACTACATGCCTCTCGGCATAGATGCCTGGTGGATGGACGCCAGCGAACCCAACATCCGCGACTGTACAGACATCCAGTATCGAAAAGACCTTACTACACCGACTGCCCTGGGTCCATCGACTCAATACTTCAACGCATACGCCCTGATGAACGCTGAGGCCATCTACAACGGACAGCGTGGGGTGGATCCCAACAAACGGGTTTTTCTTCTTACCCGTTCCGGTTTTTCTGGTCTTCAAAGATACTCCACCGCAACATGGAGTGGCGACATAGCCACCCGTTGGGAGGATATGGAAGCTCAAATTACCGCAGGATTGAATTTCGCAGTCAGTGGTATTCCTTATTGGACTATGGATATCGGCGGTTTTTGTGTTGAAGACCGTTATGTTGAAGCACAGAAGAAATACAACGAAACATTCGAAGAGAATGAAGACTTAAAGGAATGGCGTGAACTCAATACACGCTGGTATCAGTTTGGGGCATTCGCACCGTTATTCCGTGCACACGGTCAATGGCCTTTCCGTGAGGTATATAACATCGCACCGGAACAACATCCGGCCTATAAATCGATCGTCGGTTATACAAGATTGCGTTACCGCATGATGCCTTACATTTATTCTCTCGCCGGCAAGACCTATTTTGACGACTATACCATTATGCGTCCTATGGTGATGGATTTCACGAATGATATCCATACCCGGAACCTCAAAGATCAATATATGTTCGGTAGTGCTTTTCTTGTTGCTCCAGTCTATAAATACGGAGTCAGAGAACGTGATGTGTATTTCCCCGAAAATGAATTGTGGTATGATTTCTATACCGGCAAAAGTATTTCCGGTGGCCAGACCCTATGTGTGGAAGCACCTTATGAAAGAATACCGCTCTTTATCCGTAGCGGCTCTATCATTCCAATGGGTGAAGAAATACAGTATGCCACAGAGGAAACAAAGGAACCGCTGACAATTTTGGTCTATGCCGGTAAAGACGGAAACTTTACACTTTACGAAGATGAAGGCACGAATTACAACTATGAAAAAGAACTATATTCCAATATCCCTATGATATACAAAGATAAGACAAGAACACTGACCATCGGTAACCGCACAGGTTCTTTTAAAGGAATGAAAAAGGACCGTCATTTTAATATTGTCATCATTGATGCAGCGAATCCGATAGCAGATGCTTACTTGTTAAAAGGAAAAACTGTGAAATATAACGGTAATTCAATTTCCATTAAACTCTGATACAATCATGATTAAAAATATTCAGCTTTTCCTTTTATTACTGTTCTTGAGTGCTTGCTCATCAAAGGCCGATAGTTCATTGAACGACCGTGAGTCTTTTAACAGCGGATGGCTTTTCATGTTACAAGCACAAACGGATACGACCCATCTTGCTTTGATGGGACTTGACGATTCTCTATGGAGAAAACTCGACTTGCCACATGATTGGGCCATAGAAGGAGATTTCTGCAAAGATAATCCCTCGGGTACGGGAGGTGGAGCATTGCCCGGTGGTATCGGATGGTACCGCAAACATTTCAGCACCCCTTCAACCCTTCAAAAAGGAAATAAAATCTTTATCGATTTTGACGGGGTATATATGAATGCATCGGTATATGTCAATGAACATTTTCTTGGCATTCGTCCTTATGGCTATGCTTCGTTTAGCTATGACATTACTCCATACCTTCATAAAACGGGGGATAATGTCATAGCCGTAAAAGTGGACAATGCCGAACAACCTAATTCACGATGGTATTCCGGATGTGGAATTTTCCGAAATGTATGGTTACGGAATACACATGGAATTTTTGTACCGCTTTGGGGGCAACAGGTTATTCCTTATGATATTTCTTCTGATAAAGCATCGATTGCTGTAACAACAGATATTGAAAATTCGACCAATCAATCCCAGCAAGTCAGAATTGTCAATACTTTGCATGATCCACAAGGCAAAGAAGTGGTCCGAGCGAAAGAGGAAATACTGGTTGAGGCAACATCGAGCCATTCGTGCGAGCTGCATCTCACGGTAAACACCCCACTGTTATGGTCACCGGAAAATCCATCACTCTACACTCTTATGACGGAATTATCGGCAAACGGAAAGACTATCAGCAAATATGAAACGAAGACGGGTTTCCGGAATATAGCCTTTGATGCCCAGACCGGATTTTCTCTTAATGGCGTAAAAACGAAAATTCAAGGTGTATGCCTTCATCACGATGCAGGAGCCCTCGGAGCGGTTGTAAACCACCGTGCAATTGAACGTCAGTTGGAAATCATGAAAGAAATGGGAGCAAATGCCATACGGGTATCACACAATCCTCCCGCCCCCGAACTTTTGGACTTATGCGATTCCATGGGACTGATGGTTATGGACGAGACTTTCGATATGTGGAGAAAGAAAAAAACAGAGCATGATTATGCGCGGTACTTCAATGAATGGCACGAACGCGATTTAGCTGATCTTGTCCGTCGTGACCGGAACCATCCTTCCATCATCATGTGGAGTATCGGAAATGAAGTACTTGAACAATGGAGTCATGCCGATGCCGATACGTTATCATTGGAACAGGCCAATCTCATACTTAATTTCGGTCATGGCAAAGAAATGCTTGCCCGTGAAGATTCGGTAATGTCCGTCAATTCCATGTTGACCCAAAAACTGGCCGATATGGTAAGAGCACTTGATGGAACACGTCCGATTACCGCAGGATGCAATGAACCGAACCCAGGCAATCATCTGTTCCGTTCTCAAGCCTTGGATGTAATCGGTTACAATTATCATGATGAATGGTTCGAGAAAGTCCCGGTCAATTTTCCCGGCAAACCTTTTATCGTCACCGAAAGTGTTTCGGGACTAATGACACGAGGCTATTATCGGATGCCCTCAGACAGTATGTTCATTTGGCCTGAGCGATGGGACAAACCTTTTTTCGAAGAGTCATTTGCTTGTTCTTCATACGACAATTGCCATGTCCCTTGGGGGGCTACTCATGAAAAAATGATGGCAGAAGTTTCCTGCAATGAATTCATTTCAGGGCAGTTCGTATGGACCGGATTTGATTACATTGGGGAGCCTACACCGTTCGGATGGCCCGCGCGCAGTTCGTATTTCGGAATTGTTGATCTTGCAGGATTTCCTAAGGATATTTATTATATGTATCAGAGTCAATGGCGTCCCGACATAAACGTATTGCATCTGTTTCCCCACTGGAACTGGATGCCCGGACAACAAATTGACATGTGGGCTTACTACAATAATGCGGATGAAATCGAGCTGTTCGTAAATGGTAAGTCTCAAGGGATTCGCCGACCGGAAACCGGTAAATATCATGCCGAATGGCATGTACAATACCAGCCGGGCACAGTTGAAGCAATCACCCGTAGAGGAGGAAAGGAAGTAGCTCGAAAATCAATCACCACAGCCGAAGATGCCTATGCCATCCGGCTGAAACCCGACAGGGAGGTACTGGCATCCGATGGCAAGGATTTAAGCTATATTACCGTAGAAATTGTTGACAAGAATGGCAGTTTATGTCCTTGGGCGGAAAACGAAATCACTTTTCAGGTAAAAGGTTCCGGGATCATTGCCGGTGTTGACAACGGATCACCCGTTTCGCTTGAACCATTCAAGGCCGATAAGCGAAAAGCTTTTTACGGAAAAGCACTGCTTATCGTCCAATCAAATGGCAAAAGCGGAAGTGTCGAAATAACAGCCAGCTCTTCCGGACTCACCCCCCATATACTCACATTACAGACTATTAAATAATAACGCAATGAAAATAGAAAAGATTATCCTATTGGCCGCAATGACAACAAGTTGTTTGTCTGTGTCCGCTCAAAATGAAACTTCCGTCTATCTAAACAAAACCAAACCCATAGGGGAACGTATAGAAGATGCTATTTCACGCATGACACTTGAAGAAAAAGTCGCTTTGTGCCATGCGCAAGGCAAATTTTCGTCACCGGGTGTTCCCCGTCTCGGTATTCCTGAACTATGGATGAGTGATGGTCCTCACGGAGTGCGTGCCGAGATCAATTGGAATGATTGGGGATATTCCAACTGGACGAATGACTCCATAACGGCATTTCCTGCTCTGACAGCACTTGCCGCCACATGGAATCCGGACATGTCCGCCCTCTACGGGAAGAGTGTGGGTGAGGAGGCACGCTACCGTGAGAAAGATGTGTTATTGGGACCGGGTGTAAACATTTATCGCACTCCACTCAACGGACGCAACTTCGAATACATGGGCGAAGATCCGTACCTTGCCGGTGAAATGGTTGTTCCCTATATACAAGAGCTTCAGAAAAATGGTGTGGCGGCCTGTGTAAAACATTTCGCTCTCAACAATCAAGAGAAATGGCGGGGGAACATCAATGTAAAACTCTCCGATCGTGCTCTTTATGAAATCTATCTTCCGGCGTTCAAACGTGCCGTGCAGGATGGAGGAGCCTGGAGCATTATGGGAGCTTACAATCAGATATGGGAAGAGCATTGTTGTCATAATTCCCTGTTGCTCAATAATATACTTCGCAAAGAATGGGGATTTGACGGTGTGGTAATTACAGACTGGGGAGGCGCTCACAATACTAAACAGGCAGCCCTTAATGGGCTTGATATTGAAATGGGGTCTTTCACCAATGGTCTGACTTCCGAATCGGGTTTCGGGTATAATGACTATTATCTAGCCGATCCGTATCTCAACATGATTCGGAAGGGAGAAGTTCCGGAATCCACGGTAAATGTCAAAGTTCGCAACATACTCCGTTTGATATTCCGTACAGCCATGAATACCGAGAAGCCGTTTGGTTCCGGTCCTAATGAAGAACATTACGCAGCAGCCAAACAAATTGGAGACGAATCGATCGTATTGCTGAAGAATTCCGGCATTCTGCCCCTCGTTCCCCGGACAGGTATGAAGATACTGGTCGTAGGAGAGAATGCCACCCGCCCGTTGAATCAAGGAGGCGGTTCGTCCGAATTGAAGGTGAAAGATATGTTTACTCCATTAAAAGCTATTCAAACCACTTATGGAGAGGAGGTAAGATATGCTATGGGATATAAGTCCGGCCGTCCTATGTACGATGCTGAAGAAATTATACCGCAGGTCACACTCGACTCGTTACATCAAGAAGCGGTAGCTATGGCAAAAGAGGCTGAAGTGGTCATCTATATCGGCGGACTGAATAAAAATGCTTACCAGGACTGCGAATCGACCGACCGTAGAGAATACAATCTGCCATGGGGACAAGATCAGCTTATTGAAGATCTGGCTGCCGCTAATCCCAATCTCATCATCGCCAATGTCTCCGGTAATGCCTATGCAATGCCTTGGCTCGACAAAGTACCTGCTGTGTTGCAAAGCTGGTATTTGGGTACCATGATTGGCCCGTCAATGGTTGATGTCATATCAGGGAAGATAAATCCTAGTGGCAAATTGCCGTTTTCGTTCCCCAAAAAGCTGGAAGACAATGGTGCACATCACTTTGGCGAAGCTTCTTATCCCGGCATCGAGGGGGCATCGGCCGGCAATGCGGCCAACGACCTGAAGGGTGCTGATGTCAGTGCAGGCAATGATCCGCAACAAGAATATCTCGAAGACATTTGGGTAGGTTATCGCTGGCATGACACCAAGAAAATTCCCGCTTTGTTCCCATTCGGACACGGACTCAGCTATACGACTTTCAGTTATGGCAAAGCGACGTTGTCTGCCAAGGAGATGAGTGCGGACGGTTCTTTGACTATTACAGTACCTATAACCAATACAGGTTCGATAGAGGGCAAAGAGACCGTGCAGCTTTACGTTCACGATGAGAAATCTTCGCTTCCCCGTCCGTTGAAAGAACTGAAAGGTTTTAAGAAAGTGAACATTGCTCCCGGAACAACTGTAGAAGTTGATTTTACCCTCACACCGGATGACCTTAAATTCTTTGACGACAATCAGCACAAATGGATTGCAGAACCCGGTAAATTCAAAGTGCTGATAGGAAGTTCTTCGACTGATATCAGAAACACAGTTCAGTTCATTTATAAATAAGAATAGGTATGAATATCTCTAAACTTATTATCAGATTTATTGTTGTGGCAGTTATGGTATTCATCTCTGCCACAACAGATGCCGGTAACATTAGTTCTCCGTCAAACAATATATCAGTCTATATCAGCATCGTTGACGGAGTTCCGGTATATAGTGTCTTTTACAAGGGAAAAACCGTAATAGCTCCCTCCAAATTGGGTTTGAAACTAGCCGATGCTCCAGACTTTGTCAACGGTTTCGAGTGCATCAACCAATCCACCTCGTCCTTTGACGAGACATGGCAACCTGTTTGGGGAGAGAACAGTCATATCCGCAACCATTATAATGAGTTATTGTTCGAAATGCACCAACCATCTACGGAACGATTCATGAACGTTCGTTTTCGTGTTTATGATGATGGAGTTGGGTTCCGATATGAATGGCCGCAACAACACAACCTGAGCTATTTCGTCATTGATGATGAAATGACGGAATTTGCCATGTCGGGAGATCATACCGCATGGTGGATTGCTGGCGATTATGACACGCAGGAATACAACTATACCGAAAGCCATTTGTCTGAAATCAGAGGTAAAATGAATGAATCCATTGACAACAATGCTTCGCAAACTACTTTTTCGTCTACAGCTGTCCAGACTTCGTTGCAGATGAAAACAGACAATGGTTTGTACATCAATCTTCACGAAGCAGCCTTGGTTGATTATTCGTGTATGCATTTACAGCTTGACGACTCAGCGATGGTGTTCCGTTCATGGCTGACACCTGATGCACAGGGGCACAAATGCCACATGCAAACTTCCGCAAAATCACCATGGCGCACTATTATTGTAAGCGATGATGCTTGCGACATATTGTCTTCCAATCTTATTTTAAATCTCAATGAGCCTTGTGCCTACGAAGATGTTTCCTGGATAAAACCAGTGAAATATATGGGAGTATGGTGGGAAATGATAGCCGGTGGAAAACAATGGTCTTATACATACGATCTGCCATCCGTCAAATTGGGAGAAACAGATTATTCTAAAGTACATCCTCACGGTCAACATCCGGCAAACAATGAAAATGTAAAAAAATATATTGACTTTGCAGCTGAATACGGTTTCGACCAACTTCTGGTGGAGGGATGGAATATAGGATGGGAAGACTGGTTCGGAAAATCAAAAGATTATGTATTTGATTTTGTCACGCCATACCCCGATTTTGATATCGCCATGCTAAATGATTACGCCCATTCCAAAGGCATCAAACTGATGATGCACCACGAGACATCCAGTTCGATCCGTAATTATGAACGACATATCCAACAAGCTTATAGACTGATGAATAAATATGGATACAATGCCGTGAAAAGTGGTTATGTAGGCAATATAATACCGCGCGGAGAATATCACTATGGGCAATGGATGAACAACCATTATCTCTATGCCGTGAAAGAAGCGGCCAAATACAAAATCATGGTAAATGCCCACGAAGCAGTACGTCCGACCGGTTTATGCCGTACCTATCCCAACCTGATCGGAAACGAAAGTGCACGGGGGACAGAATACGAAGCTAATGCAGGTATAAATCCGGGACATACCACTATACTTCCGTTTACCCGTTTGCAGGGTGGTCCCATGGACTATACTCCTGGTATATTTGAAATGGATTTGAGCAAGTTTAATCCGTCCAATAAAGCCAAAGTCAACAGTACACTTGCCCGCCAACTAGGATTGTATGTGACCATGTACAGTCCGCTGCAAATGGCAGCAGACTTACCGGAGAATTATGCACGTTTTATGGATGCCTTCCAGTTCATAAAAGATGTTCCTATAGATTGGGAAAAGAGCATCTATCTGGAAGCTGAACCGGGACAATACATTGTAGTGGCGCGTAAAGAGAAGGGTGGAGAAAACTGGTATATAGGATGTACAGCTAATGAAAACGGACACACATCAGTTTTAAACTTTGATTTCCTAGATAGTGGCAAGCAATATGAAACAATCATTTACCGTGATGATGTAGATGCTCATTATTTGGAGAATCCTCAAGCATATATTATATCTTCACAAAAAATAACTTCAAAGTCAAGAATCAAGATCTCAGCCGCCCCTGGTGGTGGGTATGCCATGAGTATTAAACTGATTGAGTAATTTAGTCAACTCTGCAAGGTAGCTATTCAGCCAATATTTAAAACTTGAATTATTGAAAATCATCAATTTATAAAATTGGATAAGTAAATTTTTGCTTATAAACAAACTTTCCGTGCAAAATCGTATCGAAATAGAATCCATGGACTATTGTAAATCAATAATTATAATTGGTTGCATAGTTACCTCTGTAAGCTTTAATCATAAAAAAATAAAACACACAAAGACAACTGCTGATCATCGGTGACAAGAAAATTTCCGAACTAATGAAAGGCAAATCTTAGCAAAGGCATTCGTTTGTTCAATGAGGAAATGAACAATATGGAAAAAGAAATCGAGAAAAAATCGGTGAAGGAAGAGTAAACGAATGATGACAGATACATATAATTTTTGGGAGCATCTCAACATGTTACGGATAGCCATCGTAAAGAGCCTGTTCGTGGTTTTACTGTGGATATTAAATGAGTAAATATCTGGATCATTAAAAACTCAAAAAACTAATGAAATTACTTTTGCAGCATAAAATATTTATAGGATACTTTCTTTTAATGGCGATCATCGGCAGCATGGTCGCTATTGTTCTGCACGAGCGTAGTCGTGTACAGAAAATAGAGAATGAGTCAATCGCTATTTTTCAACCCCGGCACAATATCAATACCACGCACCGCTATGTGACCACGTTAGTAATTTATGGTGAATCCGTCATGGTGTGGAACGATGAGGATTCCATGACTTATCGAGAACGACTTGTACGGACTGATTCCATGCCGCAAACATTACGTACACAATGCAAGGATTTCATACACCCCGAACAGATAGATTCTCTTTGTACATTGTTAGCAACTAAAGAAGACCATCTGTTTCAAATAATGGAAGCGGCCCGAGAACAAAAGAAAACGGATAGCCTTCTATTCCATCAAAAACCGACTGTAACGACACAGACAACCATTAGGACTGTTACCCGAAAGAAGAAAGGTATCGCCGGATTCTTCGGCGGCAAGGAAACCGTACAGATGCCGGTTGTTACAACTAGGCAAACCGCACCCGTGGCAGCGCGGGGGGAGACGACAGCACGGGTCACGGCGGAGTGTTCCCTGGCTGACTGCCAGTTTGGTCATCTTTTTCAGACGGTACAGGTGTTCATGCACGGTCTTGGGTATCATGTGGCAGTCTTTGCAAAGGAACAGTTCAAAGTCATCGTAAAAATTCTTGTCGAGGCTGCGCAACGTGACATCATCCACACCTTTCTTATCCTTGATGAAAGCGGAAAGTTGTACGACCTCAAGTAGGAATCAAGCGTTTCCTTGATGCGGTCCAGTCCGATCCGCTTGCTGAAATCCTTGTTATGTCCCCTGAACAGTGCCAGCAAGGTAAGCGGTTTCTGACCGACACCCATGACAGCGTTCTTTACAGTGATGTCCGGGATAATCCAAATGCCTTTTCAGCGTACATTTTTCGACTTTAAATCGGCAACGGATAAGTAGTAATTTATTTTCCTAACTCCTCCAAAACGGGTCAAAACCACATAATGGACGAATATAGGTAAAATCTACATATCTCCTTTTAATTCCAACGGTTTGCATTATTCCTGCGAAATCCATCCGTATGTGGGCGAGTTTCACTATCTTTGTATAATACAAATTGTTAGAAATATGAAGAAACAAATTTTATTGTCCTGTGCTCTTGCCTGCACTATGATGGCAGGTGCTGAGACGATTGACATTACTACTTTCCGCTATGCCGGTCCCTACGCTGTACAGACCCCTTTTCTGGTAGACAGCGTGGATGTGAATGCAAGGACTTTTGTATCCGAACGGCTGTTGGATACTCATCTTTCTGTAGACGTATTGCAACAGGGAAGTTCATTTACAGGCCGAGTTCTGCCGGGAAGTGATTCGGAATATGCTTTGCACATGGTGGGTTTTATGTTGGAGAATACTCATTATGCCACGGCCAAGTTGAAGATTGACGGTCTGAAAAAATACCAACTTTATGTAGATGGGGAAAAGCAGGAAGGGACTGAACTTACCTTGGAGCCGGCTACCCATTCTGTAGTCATTAAATACCTTTCTGAAGCAGGGAAAACAGACTCCTTGAAAGTGAGTGTGGATACGGATCAAGAAGGAAGCATTTCACTTAAGCAGGATAACAAAAAGCTATATACTTTGGCGGATGTGTTGCATGGAACTCGTTTTGCCG
>ERZ838839.1288-NODE-1288-length-25035-cov-4.496037_pt1 | contig 25035 bp, 17 predicted proteins | sample MGYA00519909_ERZ838839 | MGnify/ENA primary metagenome ERZ838839 (study PRJEB31850, sample SAMEA3708843) | human gut metagenome | biome: human gut; feature: human-associated habitat; material: faeces | place: China | collected 2014 ... | reverse complement strand
AAATGCGAAGCCACGGCAAATTCCGTTACTGGGCACGTATGCGTGAACAGTAACAGAGGCAGGATGTCTTACAAGGAAAGTCTTGTAAAACCCTGCTTCTTTCTATATAATGAGACAGTAAAGCAGTCTGTCTGGAAATGAAAATAGCAGGATAAAAACCAGACGGTTTCGGACAGATACAAGAGAAAAGAGAGGTATCAGTATGTTTCGCGCGATAAAGATAGTAGGAACGATCGTCAGCTTCCTTGTTGGTTCCATCGGCACATTGCACCGTATGGATAAACAGGGACAGGTAGATCCGGTCGCAGTGGAGGAAGAAAGCACCCAGATGGTGCGTAATATTTTTGAAAAACTGCTCAAAATGGCAGGTGTGACGGTAGAGGTGCGCGGATATGAAAATATTCCGCAGGATCGCCCGGTGCTCTATGTGGGAAACCACCGGAGCTATTTTGATATCCTGGTTGGCTATACGACGGTTCCGGGACTGATGGGATTTGTGGCAAAGAAAGAGATGGAGAAGATTCCGCTCTTGTCAAAATGGATGCTCAATGTCAACTGTCTGTTTTTAGATCGGAACAATATAAAAGAAGGTTTAAAAACGATTCTGGCGGGGATCGAGAAGGTGCGCCGCGGCGTTTCTGTCTGGATTTTTCCGGAGGGAACCCGCAATAAAAATGAACAGCTTTCAGATCTGCTTCCATTTAAAGAGGGAAGCTTGAAGATTGCAGAGAAATCTGGCTGTCCGGTTGTTCCAGTGGCGATCAAGGGAACAGCGGAGGTCTTTGAGAAGCATATTCCACTTATTTGTCCGAGCCATGTCGTGATTGAGTTCGGCGAGCCGTTCATCGTGAAAGAGCTGGATCCGGAGAACCGGAAGTTTGTCGGCGCATATACGAGAGAAAAGATCGCAGGGATGCTTTCAGAGATGGAAAAGGAGAACAGCTAAGAGATGGATTTGCTGGAGATAAGAGGGCGTCTGGATCAGATTGACACCCAGATAGAAAAGTTATTTGAGGAGAGAATGCGCCTTTGCAGCGAGGTGGCAGAGTATAAGATCGCGACCGGAAAGGCGGTTTACGATGCCGAGCGTGAGAAACAGAAGATCGAGTCAGTTCAGGCGATGGCAGAGGGCGAGTTCAACAAGCAGGCGGTTGCCGAGCTGTTTTTGCAGATGATGACGCTGAGCCGCCGGTATCAGTATCAGACGATCGCAGGGCGCGTCGGCGGTCCGGATCTGGGCTTCCATAAGGTGGAGAAGCTTGAAACAGCCGGAAAACGCGTGGTGTTCCAGGGATTAGAGGGCGCTTACGGTCATGCGGCGGCGCTGCAGTTCTTTGGAAAAGACGCGGATATCCATCATGTACGCCGGTTCGAGGATATGATGGTGGAGATTCAGGAGGGAAAATCTGATTTTGCGGTGCTTCCGATTGAAAATTCTTCCGCCGGTGCTGTGACGGACAACTATGATTTGCTTTTAAAATACGACAATGTGATTGTGGCGGAAACATTTCTGCCGGTACACCACTACCTGCTTGGCACACCGGATGCGGAACTTTCCGATGTGAAGCGTGTTTATGCACATCCGCAGGCGCTGATGCAGAGCAGCGACTTCTTAAACCAGCACGACTGGCAGCAGCTCAGCATGGAAAATAATGCTGTGGCGGCACAGAAGGTACGCGATGAGAAGGATCCGTCACAGGCGGCAGTGGCAGGTGAGGTGGCAGGTGAGATTTACAGGCTCAAAAAGCTGGCAGGTCCGATCAACAACTGTCCGGACAACACGACCCGTTTCCTGATTTTGGCGAAGGATCGCGTCTATCAGGCGGGCGCAGAGAAAATCAGCCTCTGTTTCGAGCTGCCGCACCGCAGCGGTACGCTGTACAGCATGCTCGGCAATTTTATTTTCAATGACGTCAATATGCGGATGATCGAGTCCCGCCCGATCCCGGAGGAGAGTTGGCAGTACCGCTTCTTCGTGGACATCGAGGGAAACCTGGAGGATGCCGGTGTGCAGAATGCACTGTACGGAATCATGCGCGAAGCGAAAAATGTAAAAATATTAGGAAATTACTAGACTCTTTAGCTTAGGACAAGACAGAATGGGGTGCTGTCCACGGGCAGGCATTTTTGACACTGAAAGTGCCGTAAAAGCATGTGATGGTAACCGGAAAGGCAGAATAATGGAAGAAAAAAGAAAAAATACGATGATTTTATACCGCAACCTGCGGTATCAGCAGTTATTTGACGACATGTGCAGCCTCTTAAAACCAGAAGAAGGCGAGGCACGCCCGGATGCATATGCATGCGCGAGTCAGCTCATCGATCTGGCAGTGACCTATGGATTCCGCGGAAACCTGTGGCATTGTTTCCTGGCGTTCTGCATGGCAAACAATGAAAATGCCTACAGCACATCCTGTGAGATCATCGGACCGGTCGGCGGCAGCTTGAGCGAGCTTGCACGCCACGATTTTGCACAGGTCAGAGAGCTTTTTTCCTTGGATATTGCCCGTCTGGACGAGACTGAGAACGGCATCTGGTCGGAGATGAAGCATTACGAAAATGCGCTGGAAAACAGCAAGGCGTTCAACCACCGCATCCGCGATCGGATCGTTGAATTATCGGTTTCCCTGGAGAATGCGGAGAGTGATCAGGAATTTCAGGATATCGTGACCGAATTTTATAAAGAATTTGGTGTTGGCAAGTTTGGCCTTAACAAAGCATTCCATATTATCATGGATGACGAGGCAAAACAGGTCGATATCGAGCCGATCACGCGCGTGGAACATATCGAGCTGAGCGATCTGGTAGGCTATGAGCTGCAGAAAGCCAAGCTGATTGAGAATACCGAGGCATTTATCGAGGGGCGCGCGGCAAACAACTGCCTGCTTTTCGGTGACAGCGGTACCGGTAAATCATCCAGTATCAAGGCGATCTTAAATCAGTATTATGACCGCGGACTCCGCATGATCGAGGTGTATAAGCACCAGTTCCGCGGACTGTCAGACGTCCTGGAGCAGATCAAAGACCGCAACTATAAATTTATCATTTATATGGACGACCTTTCCTTTGAGGAATATGAGCTGGAATATAAATATCTGAAAGCAATCATTGAAGGCGGTCTCGGCATCAAGCCGCAGAATGTCCTGATCTATGCGACATCGAACCGCCGCCACTTAATCCGCGAAAAATTCAGTGATAAGCGCGAGCTGGACGACGATCTGCACTCCAACGATACGGTGCAGGAAAAACTGTCCCTGGTTGCGCGTTTTGGCGTCACGATCTACTACGGCTCACCGGACAAGAAAGAATTCCAGAACATCGTTCGCGTGCTGGCAGACAAATACCACATCCATATGCCGGAGGCAGATCTGCTTCTGGAAGCCAACAAGTGGGAGTTAAGCCACGGCGGGCTGTCCGGACGTACTGCCACCCAGTTTATTGCAAACTTACGCAGCAAGCTGAAAGGAGAGATCAAGTAATATGACCGTTAAAACCTTTGCCGCTATTGATGTGGGTTCCTTCGAACTGGAGCTGGGAATTTTCGAGATTTCTGCTTCCGCCGGAATCCGCGAGATCGATCATGTGCGCCATGCGCTGGCGCTTGGCAAAGACACGTACAATGACGGACGTTTGAGCCACGAGATCGTGGAGGAAATGTGCGAGGTCCTGAATAAGTTCCGGGAAGTGATGAAAACATACCGGGTATCGGATTACCGGGCATTTGCGAGCAGTGCGCTTCGGGAGGCGCGGAACAGCCAGATGGTACTGGACCGGATTCTGGTGCGTACCGGACTCCGGGTCCGCACGATGAACAACTCGGAGCTGCGTTTTAAGAGTTATAAAGCTGTTGCAGCCAGGGAGGAAGAATTCCAGCGCACCGTGAAAAACGGCGCGGCGTTGATGGATGTCGGATTCGGAAGCACCCAGATCTCCCTCTTTGATGAGGAGGTACTGGTATCGACGCAGAACCTTCTGCTCGGCGTGCTGCGCTTAAGCGAAATGTCAGCACACTGGCGCGTCGATTACCGAAAGATCCCGGCGATCATCGACGAGCTGGTAGAAAATGAATTATACACATTCCGGAAGATATTTTTAAAAGAGCATCAGATCGAGACGCTGATTGCGACCGGCGAGACAATGAACTATATGATCAGCCGCGGCATGCATGAAAAAGGCGGGGCGCGGTTCACGGCAAAGGAATTTGGCGTGTTCTGCGAGAAGCTGATTGGAATGTCCTCGGAGGAGATTCAGGAGCGCTATGAGCTGCCGCAGGATTACGCAGAAGTGCTGATTCCAAGTGCGATTCTCTACCGGAAGGTATTAGACATGACGGGTGCTTCCTATATCTGGGCACCGGGGACGACACTCTGCGATGGTATCGCGGCAGAGTACGCACAGGAAAACCGTCTGGTCCGCTTCCATCATGATTTTGAGGCAGATATCCTCTCAACGGCGCGCCAGATGGCGAAGCGCTACCGCTGCCACGGCGCACATGTGCGCGAGGTAGAGCGGTCGGCGGAGATGATTTTTGATGCAACGAAAAAATACCATGGTCTGGGAGCGCGGGAACGCCTGCTTTTAAAGATCGCAGCGACCCTGCATGACTGCGGCAAGTTTGTCAGCATCACGCGCGGTTCGGAAAGCTCGTACCAGATCATCATGGATACGGAGATCATCGGAATTTCCCATCTGGAGCGCGAGGTTGTAGCCAATATTGTGCGCTACAACATTCAGGAATATGCCTACGATGAGGTCATCCTGGAGTCGGATCTGTCCCAGTATGCGGGGCTTGGAACCTCCCGGAGAGAGCTGACGATCCTGATTGCGAAGCTGACGGCAATTTTGCGTCTGGCCAATTCGATGGACCGCAGCCACCGCCAGAAGCTGAGCGACAGCCGCATCGCTGTGCGGAACGGCAGTCTGGTGATTACGACGGACTGTCCGGAGAGTATCGTGCTGGAGCAGTATTCATTTGACCAGAAGGCAGATTTCTTTGAGGAAGTCTTTGGAATACGGCCTGTACTCAGGCAGAAAAGAGGGGTATAAGGATGTCGGATGCAGTGTTGAAATACGGAGAACCTGAAAATTATGTAAACCGTGAACTGAGCTGGCTGGAATTTAACTACCGGATTCTGGGTGAGGCGCGTGACAAGACGACCCCGCTGTTTGAACGTCTGAAATTTTTAAGTATCACGGCGTCGAACCTGGATGAGTTTTTCATGGTCCGCGTGGCATCCCTCAAGGACATGGTTCACGCCAATTATACGAAGCGGGATATTGCGGGTATGACGGCACAGGAACAGCTGGATGCGATCGATGGAAAAACGCATGAGCTGGTCGAGAATCAGTACCGGATCTATAACCGGATGCTTCTGCCGCTCTTAAAACAGCACGGTCTGCGTGTGGTCACTGAGCATGAGAAGCTGACGAAGGAAGAAGCGGTGTACGTTGATCGGTATTTTGAGGAATCGGTCTACCCGGTCCTCACGCCGATGGCGGTTGATTCCTCCCGCCCGTTCCCGCTTATTCACAATAAATCGTTAAATATCGCCGCGCTGGTCCGCAAGAAAAAAGGAGACGGTGAGCTGGAATTTGCGATGGTCTGCGTGCCGGGCGGGCTTCCACGCGTGGTGGAGCTGCCGTGCCAGGAGGGCAAATCTATCATTTACCTGGAAGAAGTCATCGAGCGGAACATCGACAAATTGTTCTTAAATTATGATATTATCAGCTGCCATCCGTTCCGTGTCATGCGAAATGCCGATCTGAGCATCGACGAGGATGAGGCGGAGGATCTGCTCAAGGAGATCGAGCAGAAGCTCAAGAAACGCCAGTGGGGCGAGGTCATTCGCCTGGATATCGAGAAAAAGGCGGACAAGCGCCTCTTAGACATCCTCAAACAGGAGCTGCACGTCGGCGGGCACGCGATCTATGAGATTGACGGGCCGCTTGATCTGACCGTCCTCATGAAGGTGTTCGGTCTGCCGGGCTTTGATGAATTCAAGACACCGCCGTATACGCCGCAGCCGGTTCCGGCGCTGATGAATGAGGATGATATTTTTGCCAATATCCGAAAAGGCGATATATTGCTGACCCACCCGTTTGAGACCTTTGAGCCGGTCGTCAATTTTATCAAGAAAGCTGCCCGCGACCCGGAGGTGCTGGCGATCAAGCAGACCCTCTACCGTGTCAGCGGCAACTCCCCGATTATCGCGGCGCTCGCCGAAGCGGCGGACAATGGAAAACAGGTGTCGGTTCTGGTTGAGCTGAAAGCCCGTTTTGACGAAGAAAACAATATTCTCTGGGCGAAGATGCTGGAAAAAGCCGGCTGCCACGTTATCTACGGTCTGCTGGGGCTGAAAACACACAGTAAGATCACGCTGGTGGTGCGCCGCGAGGAAGAGGGCATCCGCCGCTACGTCCATCTGGGAACTGGAAATTACAACGATTCGACGGCAAAACTCTACACCGACTGCGGTCTTTTAACCTGTGATCCGCTGATCGGTGAGGATGCGACTGCAGTCTTTAACATGCTGTCGGGTTATTCGGAGCCGCTTGGCTGGAACAAGCTGTCGCTGGCGCCGCTGTGGCTGCGCGGACGTTTTCTGCGCCTGATCCAGCGGGAAACGCGCAACGCCCGCGAAGGTATTCCAGCGCGGATCGTGGCAAAGATGAACTCCCTGTGCGACCGTGAGATCATTGCGAGTCTTTATGAGGCGTCCAATGCGGGGGTAAAAATACAACTCATCGTCCGCGGCATCTGCTGTCTGCGCGCCGGGATTCCGGGATTAAGCGAGAATATAACGGTCTGCTCGATCGTTGGAAATTTCCTTGAGCACAGCCGTATTTTCTACTTCGAGAACGACGGTGAACCGCAGATTTTCATGGGAAGTGCCGACTGGATGCCGCGAAACCTCGACCGTCGTGTGGAGATTCTCTTCCCGGTTGAGGATGAGAAGCTGAAAGCACGCATCTGTCACATCTTAGAGGTACAGCTTGCCGACAATGTCAAGGCGCAGTACCTGAGACCGGATGGAACCTACGCTAAACGCAACCGCCGCGGCAAAGAGCCGGTCTGCGCGCAGGATACCTTCTGTGCGGAGGCAGTGCAGGCGGCGAAGGAAGCTGGAAAAAAGCAGGACCCGGCGGCGATGAGGGTATTTATTCCGCTGGAACAATAAAGAAATTGTAGTTCGCAGATAAGCAAAATTCTCCAAAAATGTAATAAATTTTTAAAGCATAAATCCTCCCCATATGGTAAACTGGAAACAGGTATATTCGTCTGGTATTTCGCATAGAGATACCGGGAACCTGCATTACATATGAGGGAGGTTTTTTTATGTCTGAAATACACGTTCTGGTGGTGGATGATGAGAAAGAGATTGCCGATCTGGTGGAGATTTATCTGGTCAGTGATGGTTATAAAGTATATAAGGCATCCAATGCGTTAGAGGGATTGGAGATTCTGGAGAAGGAGACGATTCATCTGGTGCTTCTCGATATCATGATGCCGGGAATGGATGGTCTGGAGATGTGCCGCAAGATCCGGGAGACGAACAATATCCCGATCATCATGCTGAGCGCGCGCTCAGCGGATCTGGATAAGATTCTGGGACTGGGAACCGGCGCGGATGATTACGTGACGAAACCATTTAACCCGCTGGAGCTGACGGCGCGCGTCAAATCACAGCTTCGCCGCTATACGCAGTTAAATCCGCAGAGCGGTGCAGGAAACCAGGTTAAAAATGAGATCTCGATCAAGGGGCTCACGATCAACAAAGATAATCATAAAGTGACGGTGTACGGCGAGGAGATCAAGCTGACGCCGATCGAATTTGACATTCTGTATCTGCTGGCATCCAATCCGGGGCGGGTCTTCAGCACCGATGAAATCTTTGAGAAGGTATGGAATGAGAAAGTCTACGAGGCAAATAACACGGTTATGGTACATATCAGACGGCTTCGCGGCAAGATGAAGGAGGACACCCGACAGAACAAGATCATTACAACGGTCTGGGGGGTAGGATACAAAATTGAAAAATAAAAAAGATATGAGTCGCCGGTTCCGGACACGGATGGTCATGAACATCGTTTACAGCACCGTGGTGGCATGCCTGGTGGAGGTGTTTCTGATTGCCAATGTTTCGATGATCAGCAGCTATCTGCGGGAGACGCGGTACCGGGATTCTTTTTTCCTGCGCCTGACGGAGACAGAGACACTGATGGCATTTGTCTATCTTCTGTCGGGCATCGCGATCTTCTCAGTCACTTTTTTTGCCCTCCAGGAGCGGTCCATGCGCTATATCAGCCGGATCTCGTCCGCGATTCAGAATATTTCCGAGGGCGATTTGAATACGACGATCGAGGTGCGGGGCGATGACGAGTTTACGGCGATGGCGGTCAATTTAAATAAGATGGTCGGGGATATCCGGAATCTGATGGACAAGGAGCGCGAGGCGGAGCGCACGAAGAACGAGCTGATTACCAATGTGGCACACGATCTGCGGACACCGCTGACCTCGATCACCGGCTATCTTGAACTTCTGTCCGGCAAGGTGGAGATTCCTGCAGAAATGCAGAAAAAATATATTGATATTGCCTATGCAAAATCGAAACGTCTGGAAAAACTGATCGAAGATTTGTTTGGTTTTACCAAAATGAATTATGGAAAAGTGGCAATGCACGTGTCGAAGGTGGACATCGTCAAACTGCTCAGCCAGCTGTTGGAGGAATTTTATCCGAGCTTCAAGGACAAAAACCTCTCCTACGAGCTGCAGAGCAATGTCCCGGGCAAGGTTATCACGGCAGACGGAAATCTTCTGGCGCGCCTTTTTGACAACCTGATCAATAACGCGATCAAGTACGGTGCGGACGGAAAACGGGTGCTGGTGCAGATTCATGCGGAGGAAGAGGTCGTGACCGTCTCGGTGACGAACTACGGTTACGTGATTCCGGCAGACGAGCTGCCTCTCTTATTTAATAAATTCTACCGCGTGGAACAGTCGCGATCGACCAACACGGGCGGCACAGGGTTAGGTCTGGCGATCGCCAAAAATATCGTCGATATGCACGGCGGCACGATTCAGGTAACGAGCGATCTGAATGGAACGGTCTTTACGGTGCGCCTGCGGACGAATTTTGACATCAACAGGGAAAATTTCCAGACGCCGTAAAGGCGAGTGTGGGAAAGAATCTGATAGACATTTTAATGGATTTTTGGTTACTGTTCACAGGTAGGCACTTTTGGAACCGAAAGTGCCGTAAGAAAACATGGTGGCAGCAGGAATTTGCCGTATTTAAATGCGAAGCCACGGCAAATTCCGTTACTGGGCACGTATGCGTGAACAGTTACAGATAGGGAGAGAAAGGATGCAGAAAAAGAGGGGAATACAGTTCTTTTTTGCGATATTGATCGGATGGATGGCACTATTCTGCCTTCCTGCAGGGTACGCATATGCCTCACAGAAGGAAGCAGATGCGCCGCTGTCGATGGATGTTTCCTATGGATTTGACAATACGGCAAAGAGTGACCGTTACCTTCGGGTAACGGTCCTTCTGAATAATGATACAGCGCCGTTTGAGGGAACGCTGGAGTTTCTGACCGCACAGTCCAGTCTGGAGGCGTACCAGTATTCTTATCCGGTATCGTTGGCAGCGGGGGAGAAGTTTGAACAAGAATATTATATCCCGCTGGGTGTGCGGGCAGATCAGATGTTTGTATCGGTACAGGATGTAAGCGGGAAAACGGTCATCCGGAAACGTCTGAAACTTGGTTCTGAGGAGGACGTTGCGGAGAGCTATATCGGAATTTTGACGGATACGCCGGAGGCACTTTCTTATTTAGACGGCGCGGGCATCCGGTATGGGACGCTTCGGACGCGGGCGGTTTTTCTTGATGCCGAGCAGGCGCCGGATAACCGGCTGGGTTACGATCCGCTGGATCTGGTAATTGTGTCTGGATTTGACCTGGATTCGCTCAGCGATGTCCAGTATGAGGCGCTGCGGCGCTGGGTGGAAGACGGCGGTACGATCCTCTTTGGCGGCGGTGTGGATTGTGCGAGAAATTATGGCAGGTTTGCAGAGAAGGTGCTGGAGCCGCCGTATCTGGATGCGGTAATCGTTCCGGTCAGTCTGGGCGGGGAGACGGCACCGGGCGAGCAGACGGGGGAGATCCAGGCAGAATGCGTCGATGTGAACCTGAAGAACGGCAGCACTCTGCTGGCGGGGGAAGTGTTCCCGCTGTTATCCCATACGAACTGCAAACAGGGGCGGATCGTGGCAGCTGCCTTTTCGATGGATGCGATCAGCGATTTGTGTCTGGCCAATCCATCCTCATTTGAAAAGCTGTATACGCTGGTGCTGGGAAGTGATACCGTGGACGAGCTGGCACAGGAGGATTACTACGGTTATTCGGGCTCGTATTTCAGCGTACAGGGGCTGGTCAACACCGGCAATGCGGGGCGGCTTCCGAAGGTTGCGGCATATACGGTGATCGTGGTGGTCTATCTGCTTTTGATCGGTCCGGGCATCTATTTCTACTTAAAAAAGCGGGGAATTTACCGGTATTATCTGCCGGCGGTGACACTGGGGGCGTTTTTGTTTACCGGCATTATTTATGCGCTGGGCGTAAAGACACGCTTCCGGGAGCCGTTTGTGACGTATGCGTCGATTCTGGATACCTCGGGAGAAGAGGCGGAAGAAGCCACTTATATGAACATCCGAAGCCCTTATAACAAGCCGTATTCGGTGAGCTTAAAGCCGGGCTATGAGGTGCGCCCGATGACGCGCAGTTACTATTACGATGCGGTTTCGGCGGTGCGCTTTACCGGTGAGGAAGAGTATCATACAAACTTTGTTTATCAGCCGGAACGGGTCGAAATTAAAATGCGGGATACGGTCGCATTTTCACCGAATCTGTTTACCCTGCGTCGTGAGCTGGAGAAAACGGACGCGATGGGCGTTCAGGGAAATATTTCCTATTTTGACGGCGTGGTGTCGGGAACGGTAAAAAACTGTTTTGAGGAACCGCTGGAGAATGCGGCTCTGCTCATCAATGGGAAAGCGGTGCTGCTGGGAAGATTAGAGCCTGGGCAGACGGTTTCTCTGGATGGAAAGGAGAGCTGCGATTATCCGGTCAGCTATTCGTATGCGGCAGCACAGATGGTGACCGGGGCGGATCAGTATGAGAAAGCGGAGATTGAGGATCCGGACTATTTAAAGGCGCAGGAGTGGACGAGACTTTTGAGCTTTTATCTGGATTCCGGCGCGGGGCGCAATCCGTCTGAGGCGTGCCTGGTGGCATTTTCAACCCGGAAGCTCCAGGGAGAGGAAGATTTCCTGGCGGATGCGAGGACACTTCGGGAAGGATTTTGCATGGTGACCGAGTCAATCTCGCTGAACCGTGAAAAAGACGGAAAACTTTACCGTTCGGCGCTTGAGGAAGATCCAACGGTGCTCGCCGGAAATTATGAGGCGGCGTACAACACAATGTATAGCGGGGAAACAGCGGAGGCTGCGACGGTCGAATATTCGCTGGGAAGTGACCTTGTCATTGAAAAGCTTACGTTTGAGACTCTGTCACCGCGATTTTCGGAAAATCCGCTCTATCCGTATATGTCATCCTTCTCCGGAAGTATGTATTTCTATAACTATGAGACCGGGCGCAATGACCGGATTGAGCTGAAATCAGAGTATTCGGCAAAGGAGCTTTCGCCGTACCTGTCTCCGTCGAACACATTGACCGTCAAATATGTGCCGGAACAGACGGGAGAGTATGGCTGGGAAAGCCAGCTTCCAAGAATCTATGTCGTAGGGAGGAGAGAGTGATGCTGACGATTAAAAACCTCAGAAAACGATATGGCAATTTTCAAGCGCTGGATGGGCTGAATCTGGAGGTCGCGGACGGGGAACTCTTTGGATTCGTGGGTCCCAATGGGGCAGGCAAGACGACGACGCTCAAGATTCTTGCGGGACTTCTCGTTCCCGACGAGGGCGAGGTGGAGATCGGCGGACTGGATGTTTACTCAGACGGAAAAGAACTCCGGCGGCGGATCGGCTATGTGCCGGATTTCTTCGGAGTATATGATAACCTGAAAGTATCGGAATATATGGAATTTTTCGCATCCTGCTACGGAATTACGGGGCTGCAGGCGCGGACGCGCTGCCATACGCTTCTGGAACAGGTGCGGCTGGAAGATAAAGAGGACTTTTTCGTGGACGGGCTTTCGAGAGGTATGAAGCAGAGCCTATGTCTGGCGCGGGCGCTCATCCACGATCCGGATCTTCTGATCCTGGATGAACCGGCTTCCGGGCTGGATCCTCGCACCCGGGTGGAGTATACGGCGATTCTGAAAGAACTGCGCGATCAGGGAAAAACGCTGCTCGTCAGCTCCCATATTTTATCGGAATTGTCAGAGCTTTGTACCTCGATCGGCATCATTGAGCAGGGAAGAACGGTTCTGCAGGGCAGCATGGATCAGATTTTTGCGCGGATCAACTCGTCCAATCCGCTTCTGATCTCGATTTTCAGCCAGAAAGAAAAGGCGCTTGCGATCCTGAAAAGCCATCCTTGCGTGCAGACGATCGCGGTGCAGGGGGATGAGATCAAGCTGGGCTTTTTGGGGGATCGGCAGGATGAGGCGCTGCTTTTGCAGCAGCTTATCGATGCAGATGTGATGGTCAGCAGCTTTATGCGCGAGAAGGGAAGCCTGGAATCACTGTTTATGCAGATCACAGAACATGAAGAAGAGAGGGCGGTGCTGAAACATGAGATGGAATCCGGTATTTAGGAGGGAAATGACAGTCGGGAGCCGCAGCATCCGCATGATGGCGATTCTGTTTGTTTTTAACAGTATTCTGGCGGCGGTGGCGCTGTTTAATATGTATTCGGTGGCGGAGCAGGTCAGGACGACGGCGGAGATCCAGTATTCGCAGTTTCTGGATCTCTACACGTTCGTCTCCTCGATCGAATTTATCATGCTGCTTTTCATCATGCCGGCGCTGACTGCCAGCAGTATCAGCGGCGAGCGGGAACGCCAGACGCTGGAACTGATGCTGACGACCACGATGGAGCCGCGTGACATGGTGCTTGGAAAACTGGCGTCCTCGCTGGTGACGATGCTGGTGCTGGCGGTCTCGGCGCTTCCGGTACAGGCGCTCGTATTTGTCTACGGGGGCGTTACGCTGCAGGACATCGGGATGCTGTTCCTGTGCCACGGCGTTGTGGCAATTTTAACGGGCAGTATCGGGATCTTTTATTCATCGGTGCTGCGCCGCTCGACGGTATCGACCGTCTGCTCCTATGTGACGGTGGTGGCGCTGACGGCGGGAACGATGGCGGTCAATCTGTTTGCATACCGGATGGCGCTCCGGGCGGCAGATTCGTATGCATCTAATCTCAATGCATCGGAAATGGCAAGTTCCGGCATTTTACGCTATCTCTTTCTTTTCAATCCGGCTGTCTCGTTTTATAATGTAATTAACGGACAGGCGGGAAGCGGCGACATGAGAAAATGGTTCGAGCCACTGTTTGGCGTATTTCCAGACAATGCGATCACAGCACACTGGACGGCGTGCAGCCTGATTTTGCAGTGTATGCTGGCGATGGTGCTGATCGCGGCAGCAGTATGGGCGATCACGCCGGGAAAATGGAATCGGCATGGGAAAAATAAAGGGAATGATAACCGATAGATAGAAAAAGCAGAAAAACAGAGAAACTATGAATTTGGAGAAGGAGGCAGTGAGTATGGGAATTATCAGAGCAGCGGCACACGCGGTCGGCGGCGGGCTGGCAGATCAGTGGCTGGAAGTGATTGAACCGGAAAATATGGGGGAACAGACCGTATTTTCAGCGGGTGTGCAGACACGCCGCGGGGAGAACCGGAAGAGAACACCGGAAACGGTGTCCAATGGTTCTGTGATCCATGTGTACCCGAATCAGTTTATGATGTTGGTGGACGGCGGTAAGGTCGTTGATTATACAGCGGAAGAGGGTTATTATACAGTGCAGAATTCATCCCTGCCGTCTCTGTTTAACGGACAGTTCGGCGATGCACTGAAAGAATCCTTCAACCGTGTGCGTTATGGCGGACAGACGCCGTATGCACAGAAGGTCTACTATATTAATCTCCAGGAGATCAAGGGAATCAAGTTCGGCACACGGACGCCGATCAACTATTTTGATTTATTCTATAATTCCGAGCTGTTTCTGCGCGCACATGGAACTTACTCCATCAAGATTACGGATCCACTGAAATTTTATGCGGAGGCTATTCCGAAAAATCAGGATCAGGTGGAGATTGATTCCATCAATGAGCAGTATTTAGCGGAGTTTCTGGAAGCGCTGCAGACCTCGATCAACCAGATGTCGGCGGATGGCGTGCGGATTTCCTTTGTAGCCTCCAAAGGCAGGGAACTGGGACGCTATATGGCGGAGACGCTGGATGAGGAGTGGAACCGTCTGCGTGGCATGGAGATCCAGTCAGTCGGTATCGCCAGCATTTCCTATGATGAAGAATCGCAGAAACTCATCAATATGCGGAATCAGGGCGCGATGCTCGGCGACCCGTCGGTGCGCGAGGGGTATGTGCAGGGCGCGATGGCACGCGGCTTTGAGGCAGCCGGTTCCAACGGAAGCGGTGCGATGGCAGGCTTCATGGGAATGGGCGCCGGCATGAACTTCGGCGGCGGATTTATGGGCGCCGCATCGGCGTCCAACCTGCAGCAGATGCAGATGCAGCAGGCGGCGCGGCAGGGATATGCGGCACCGCAGGGCGGCTATGCGCCGGGGCAGGCGAATGGAGCGCCGCAGGGTGGTTATGCACAGCAGCCGGGAGCACCACAGGGCGGCTATGCACAACCGGCAGGACAGAACGCAGCGCCGCAGGGCAGTGCGGCAGCTCCGGCAGAATCCTGGACTTGTGAGTGCGGCAATGTCAACCACGGAAAGTTCTGCTCCGAGTGCGGCAAGCCAAGACCAGCCGGTCCGTGGACCTGCAGCTGCGGAACGGTCAATACAGGTAAGTTTTGTTCCGAATGCGGAAAACCGAGGTCATAGGGCGTATGGAGATACAATCATATAAGTGTCCAAACTGCGGCGGCGGACTGGTGTTTGATCCGAAGACGCAGAAATTTAAATGTGAATACTGCCTCTCAGCGTTTACGGAAGAGACGTTGAAAGAGATGGAAGAGGCAGCCAGAAAGTCAGAGGAAGCTTCGAAGCCGGGTGGAATGCCGGAAGCGGAAAAGATAGAGAGCCAGAAGCAGGCGGAGTCTAAGATGGTTCTCTATACCTGCCCGAGCTGCGGCGCGGAGATTGTGGCACAGGAGACGACAGCATCCACGTACTGCTGTTACTGTCACAATCCGGTGGTTCTTTCGGGAAGTCTGGACGGTAAATACCGCCCGGACGGTCTGATTCCGTTTGAGATCGACAAGAAAAAGGCAAAAGAAATCTTTAAAAACTGGATTCAGAAGAAAAAGTATGTGCCGGATGATTTCTACTCGCCGCGTCAGATGGAGTATCTGGAAGGAATTTATTATCCATATTGGATGTATAGCTGCCAGGTATCCGGTGAGATGCAGGCGGAGGCGCTGCGGAAACGCGTGACGGTGGCGGGGGAGATCGAGTATATCGAGACGAGCCGTTACCATCTGGAGAAAAAGGCGGAGCTTCCCATCAAGGATGTGGCGCGCAACGCGTTAAAGCAGGCGGACCGCAGCCTTGCCGAGACCGTGCTTCCGTTTGATATGAAGAAGCTGCGCCCGTTTCAGGCAGGCTATTTTCTGGGATTTAGAGCGGAGCGGCGCGACCGGGAAAAGGAAGAATTTACACAGGAGATTGAGCAGGAGATCAAGCAGTATACGAGAGAATCTCTGCAAAATAGCGTCTCCGGCTACGATCATGTGGATATCCGGAACCACCGGGAGACCATCACGGGGGAAAAATGGAACTATGCCATGCTTCCAGTGTGGATGATGACCTACCCGGATCCGAAGAGCGGTCAGATGTACTATTTTGCGATGAATGGGGAAAATGGAAAGGTCTGCGGCGTCCTGCCGGTTGATTCGAAAAAACTGGTGCGCCTGTTTTTGACGATTTTCATTCCTGTGTTTGTACTTTTGCTGCTGGGAGGATACCTGATATGATAGAGAATCAAAATGCGGGAGTCACACAGAAAAAGAAGAAATATGGACGGCTGAAAGATTTTATATGCTTCTCCGTTGCAGCATTTATTTCATTTTCACAGGTCAGCCCTATATGGGCGGCGGAAGGCACGCGCGTCTTCGACGAGGCGGGACTGTTCAGCGCGGAAGAAGTGCAGGAGCTGGAGACACGGATCGATGAGGTGCGTGATTCACAGGATGCCGATCTGGCGGTACTGACAGTCGAGGACGCACAGGGAGAATCGGCGGAAAGCTATGCCGATGATTTTTACGACACCCACGGACTGGGCGTCGGGGACGATGCGAGTGGTATTCTGCTTTCGATCGATATGGACAACCGGGAGATATACGTTTCTACCACCGGGTATGCGATGAAGGTGCTGACGGATGCGCGGGTAGAGAAGGTGCTGGATGCGGCATATGACAGCGTGGCGGATGGAAACTATGCGGAAGGCGCTCTGGGGGCGATCGACAGCATCGAAAATTATCTGGAGATGGGCGTTCCGGCGGGACAATATACGCAGGTGCGCGAGGAGAAAAAACATTCCCTGGAATGGTATGAGGCGCTGTTTGCGGCGGTTGCGGCAGCGATCGTGGCGGCACTCCCGTGCTTTTCGGTGATGCGCCAGTATAAGATGCAGAAAGAACACCGCCAGTCGCTGGGTTTCCATATGGCATACCGAGCGGACAGTGCGCTGCATTTTGTCCAAAATGAGGAGCAGTTTGTAAACCGGTCGGTAGTGACCAGACGGATTCCAAAAAATCCGGGTCCGGGCGCTTCGGGCGGTTCGGCTGGAAGGACGACCATACATCAGGGCAGCAGCGGAAGGATGCACGGCGGCGGAGGCAGAAAGTTTTAATTGATACAATTTCGTGTGGAAGGCGGATGAATGATATATGACAATCCTGATGACAGGCTTATGTGAGAAAGGTGCAGACCAGATCTGGAAACAGTGTAACGATGCGATGTACGCCCAGGGAGTTACCTGGCTGGAAGAGGCGGCATATGCGGGCGATGCAGAAGCATGGTTCTTTTTAGGACACTGTTACAGCTGGGGGGACGGGGCTGTCGGGTTCAATGAGAAAAAAGCGTATGAATGTTACCTGCGGGGGGCTTCGGCGGGAAGTGCCCGGGCAGTGTTAGGAGCGCTGCGCGCCGGTCAGTATGACGAACAGATGAAGCAGTCGGCACGTTATTCCATCGAGGAAAGTTACCGTCAGGTGCGGGATGCCGCTGAGATGGGCGATGTCTATGCCGCGTGGCAGATGGGCGAGGCAGTTGAGTGGGAAGATCTGGCCGATTATATGCCGCAGACTGAGAGCGCCCGTGAGCAGTGCCTCTTCTGGTACGAACGGGCGGCGGACGGCGGCATTATCCCGGCGATGGTTAAGATGGGAAAATGCTGCCAGAATGGTACATACCGGGAAAAAGATGAAAAAGAGGCACTTCGCTGGGCGAATCAGTGCGCCGCCAGCGGGGAGGTCTGGGGACTCTTCCAGATGGGGGAACATTATCGCCAGGAAGAAGACTGGGAAGTTGCATTCCAATATGACTATGCGGCGGCAAAGCAGGGGTCTTCCCGCGCCATGCTGTATCTGGGACAGATGTACTTAAACGGACAGGGCACAGAGCGCGATATCCAGGCGGCCGTCCAGGCGCTGGAAGGAGCCGCGGCGCGGAACGAGGCGGAGAGCTTTGAAGAACTTGGAAATCTGTTCTATCAGGATGAACTGGTGGAGCGCGATGATGAAAAAGCGTTTTACTGGTATGGAAAAGCATATGCGGCAGGCATCAAAGAGGCGGCGCTTCCGTTAGCCCGCCTGTATCTGCGCCCGTCCGACGAGCAGGACACCGTCCGGGCAGAAAAACTTCTGCGGGAGGCAGCTGGGATCGAGACGGACGGACAGGCAAGTCTGGCGCTTGGAAATATCTATCGGGATGGTCTGAACGGCGAGATTGATATGAAGCAGGCGGTTTCCTGGTACGAAAAAGGCGCTTCGCAGGGAAATCCAGAGTGCATGGAGATTCTTGGATGCCTGTATTTCCAGGGCGAAGAGGGAGTAGACCGCGATTATGCAAAAGCATTTGAGTGGCTGAACCGGTGCGAAGAAGCCGGAAGCCTGCAGTCTGCATCCAAGTTAGGCTATCTCTATATGAAGGGAGAAGGCTGCACCGCCGATGAAAATAAGGCGAAGGAGCTTTTTGAGCGGGCGGCACAGACGGAATGTGACGGATATGCACTCTATGAGCTTGGATTTATCTACGAACGGAAAAATGAATCCCCGGAAGATCTCGAGCGGGCGGCACAGTGCTACCAGAAGGCGATCGAGATGGGAAATGAGAGTGCTTCACGGCGGTTTTCCCATTTTAAGAAGGGATTGTTTGGGCGCTGGAAGATCACGTATTAAGGGGGAATTTTTCTTGCGCTGTGCCATAAAGTATGATAGAATTTTTAACTAAAGTGAGCAGGGGGGTCCGTAACTTTGCGGGAGAACTGCAAAACCACACAGAACACTTACATGGCAGAAAGTTTGACTCCGGCATCCTTTGCAAAGATGGGGACGACGGGGAAAGATAAAAAGAGAGGATGAAAATCATGGCAATCAATTACAGCAGTACCCGTGGCGGTGAAAACAACGTAACGGCTTCGATGGCGATCTTAAAGGGACTGGCAGCAGACGGCGGCCTGTTCATGCCGGATCATATCCCGGCGTTAGATTGCAGCCTGGAAGAATTATCCCATAAAACATATCAGGAAGTAGCTTATGCAGTTATGAAGCAGTTCCTGACTGATTTCACAGAGGAAGAGCTGAAAACCTGTATCGAGCGCGCTTACGACAGTAAGTTTGATACGGAAGAGATTGCGCCGCTTGTCAAAGCAGACGGAGCATATTATCTGGAGCTGTTCCACGGAAGCACGATTGCCTTCAAGGATATGGCGCTCTCGATCCTGCCGCATCTGATGACCGTATCGGCGAAGAAGAACCATGCGGAGAACACGATCGTGATCCTGACCGCAACCTCCGGCGATACCGGAAAGGCAGCGATGGCTGGTTTTGCAGACGTTGAGGGAACCAGAATTATCGTATTTTACCCGAAGGACGGCGTCAGCCGTGTGCAGGAGCTGCAGATGCTGACCCAGAAGGGCGCGAACACAAGCGTTGTCGGTATTTCCGGAAACTTTGATGATGCACAGAGCGGTGTCAAGAAAATCTTTGGTGACAAAGAATTTGCCAAAGAATTAGCAGGCAGAGGCTATCAGCTCTCTTCCGCAAACTCCATCAACATCGGTCGTCTCGTACCACAGGTTGTATACTATGTATATGCGTATGCAAAATTGCTTGAAAACGGCGAGATCGAGAACGGTGAGAAGATCAATGTAACCGTTCCGACCGGAAACTTCGGCAATATCTTAGCGGCTTATTTTGCAAAACAGATGGGTGTGCCGATCGACAAGCTGATCTGCGCGTCCAATGACAATAAAGTTCTGTACGACTTCTTTAAGACAGGCGTATATGACAAGAACCGTCCATTCATCCTGACCTCTTCCCCGTCGATGGATATTCTGATTTCCAGCAACCTGGAACGTCTGATTTATCTCTCCACCGGCTGCGATGCGGAGGAGACCAAGAAACGCATGGAAGAGCTTTCGAAAGATGGCAAATATTCGGTTACCGACGAGATGCGTGCGCGCATGGCAGATTTTGTCGGCGGTTATGCTGATCAGGCGGCAAATGCAGCCGAGATCAAGCGTCTCTATGATGAGACCGGTTATATGATCGATACGCATACCGGCGTTGCATCCTGCGTATACCATAACTATGTGAAGGAGACAGGCGATACCAAGAAGACAGTTATCGCATCGACGGCAAGCCCATATAAATTCTCCCGCAGCGTCATGGAGGCAATCTTCGGCAGCGAAGAAGGCAAGGGCGAGTTCGAGCTTATCGACGAGATGGAGAAAGCATCCGGCGTGAAGATCCCGCAGGCGATCGAGGAGATCCGCAAGGCAGAGATCCGTCACAACCGCCAGTGCAAGCCGGAGGAGATGGAGAAAACCGTTTCGGAGATTTTACAGTAAAAGTTACAAAATATTAAAATAATTGCCTGTTATTTTTTTGACAGGCTAGGCAAATACTGAATTATGGTATATAATAGACTCTGGTTAGATCAAAAAGAGACAACGAGGAGGTTTGTATATGTTAGTTAGTGCGAAGGAAATGCTTCAGAAGGCAAGAGATGGCAAATATGCGGTTGGTCAGTTCAACATCAACAATCTTGAATGGACCAAAGCGATTTTACTGACGGCACAGGAGCAGAACTCACCGGTTATCTTAGGTGTTTCTGAGGGCGCAGGCAAGTATATGACTGGCTTTAAGACAGTATCTGCGATGGTAAAAGCGATGATCGAAGAGCTGAACATCACGGTTCCGGTTGCGCTGCATCTGGATCACGGCACCTACGAGGGCTGCTACAAATGTATCGATGCTGGATTTTCTTCCATCATGTTTGACGGCTCCCATTATCCGATCGCCGAGAACGTAGAGAAAACCAAAGAATTAGTCAAAGTCTGCGCGGAGAAAGGTATTTCCCTGGAGGCTGAGGTTGGTTCCATCGGCGGCGAGGAAGACGGCGTGATCGGTATGGGCGAATGTGCAGATCCGAACGAGTGCAAGGCGATTGCAGACCTCGGAGTTGATATGCTGGCAGCAGGTATCGGCAATATCCACGGCAAATATCCGGCAAACTGGCCAGGCTTAAGCTTTGAGACGCTGGCAGCCGTAAAAGAAAAAGTAGGCGATATGCCGCTGGTTCTTCACGGTGGTACCGGTATTCCGGAAGATATGATCAAGAAAGCCATTTCTTTAGGTGTAGCGAAGATTAATGTAAATACTGAGTGCCAGCTGGCATTTGCAGAGGCAACCCGCCAGTATATCGAGGCTGGTAAGGATCAGCAGGGCAAAGGATTTGACCCGCGTAAACTTCTTGCACCTGGTTTTGAGGCGATCAAAGAGACGGTTAAGACAAAGATGGAACTGTTCGGTTCTATCGGAAAAGCCTGATGAATAAGTAAGGTTCATGACCGGACTGCAGGAATGTACATTTCGCAACGCGGATATACATACCGGCGGTCCGGTCTGTTTTCATATTAATGTGAGGGATTGAATGAGCGAGATTATCAATGTACCGGAAATTTTCGGAAAAAATGTGTTTAATGACAAGGCGATGCAGGAACGCCTTCCGAAAAGTGTTTACAAAAAACTGAAGAAAACCATTGAAGACGGAGCTGAGCTGGATCCGTCCATCGCAGATGTTGTCGCACACGCGATGAAAGACTGGGCGATCGAGCGCGGTGCGACGCATTATTCCCATTGGTTCCAGCCGCTGACCGGCATCACGGCAGAAAAACATGATGCGTTTATCTCCGTACCGGATTCCAACGGACGCGTTATCATGGAGTTTTCCGGTAAAGAGCTGATTAAGGGCGAGCCGGATGCATCCTCGTTTCCGTCGGGCGGACTTCGTTCCACCTTTGAGGCACGCGGCTATACAACCTGGGATTGTACTTCCCCGGCATTTCTGCGGGAAGATACGCTGGGCGTGACACTCTACATACCGACTGCATTCTGTTCGTACCGCGGCGAAGCACTGGATAAGAAGACGCCGCTGCTGCGTTCCATGCAGGCAATCAACGAGCAGGCACTCCGGATTCTCCGCCTGTTTGGAAATACGACTTCCCACCGTGTGATTCCGTATGTGGGACCGGAGCAGGAGTATTTTCTGGTTGATAAGAACAAATATTTACAGAGAAAAGACCTGATCTACACCGGTCGTACCCTGTTTGGCGCGATGCCGCCGAAAGGGCAGGAGATGGATGATCACTATTTTGGAAGCATCCGTCCGAGAGTCGGTGCGTTCATGAAAGAGTTAAATGAGACATTGTGGCGTCTGGGGGTCAGTGCAAAGACACAGCACAACGAAGTTGCACCAGCACAGCATGAATTAGCGCCAACCTATTGTCAGGTCAATCTGGCAGTCGATCACAACCAGATGGTCATGGAGGCGATGAAGCGTGTCGCAGGACATCACGGTCTGACCTGTCTGCTGCATGAGAAACCATTTGACGGAATCAATGGTTCCGGTAAGCACAACAACTGGTCCCTGACGAGCGACGACGGCATCAACATGATGAATCCGGGCGAGACGCCGCACGAAAATGTACAGTTCCTTCTGGTTCTGGCGTGCATCATGAAAGCAGTTGACAGACACGCGGATCTGCTGCGCGAGTCCACCGCGATTCCGGGCAACGATCATCGTCTGGGTGCGGCAGAGGCGCCGCCAGCGATCATCTCTATTTTCCTGGGCGAGCAGCTGGAGGATGTTATCGATCAGCTGTGCAGCACGGGCGAAGCCGCACATTCTAAGAAAGGCGAGGTACTTCAGACGGGAGTAGCGACACTTCCGGATTTCGTCAAGGATGCAACCGACCGCAACCGTACTTCACCGTTTGCGTTTACCGGTAACAAATTCGAGTTCCGTATGGTTGGTTCTTCGGATTCTGTTTCATCCCCGAACGTCGTGCTCAACACGATCGTGGCAGAAGCGTTTAAAGAGGCTGCGGACGAATTGGAAAACAGCGATGATTTTGACAGCGCAGTCCATGATATCATCAAGCGTCTGTTTGCAGAGCACCGCCGTATCATTTTCAGCGGAAATGGTTATTCTGAGGAATGGGTTAAAGAGGCAGAGCGCCGTGGACTCCCGAACCTGAAAGCGGGTATCGATTCTGTCGAGGCAATCCGGACCGAGAAAGCGATCAAGCTCTTTGAAGAATTTGGCGTGTACACCCGGACCGAGCTGGAATCCCGCGCCGAGATTGAGTATGAGGCATATTCCAAGACCGTCAACATCGAGGCAAAGACGATGATCGACATGGCGAGCAAGCAGATCATCCCGGCGGTTGTCAAATATACGACTCAGCTTGCTTCCTCCCTGACAGCCGTCCGGACTGCCTGTGAGGAGGCCGATGTCAGTGTCCAGAAAGAACTGCTTTTAGAGACCTCTGATAAACTTTCAGAGATGAAGGTGGCATTGGCGGCACTCAAAGATATCCTGGCAAAGGCATCTGCGATCAAGGATAACAAAGAAAAAGCATTCGCCTATCTGCATGAGGTGTGCCCGGCGATGGTAGCTCTCCGTAAACCGGCAGACGAACTGGAAATGCTGGTAGATAAAGAATTATGGCCATTTCCGAGTTATGGGGATTTGGTGTTTGAGGTGTAGGCAGCTTTTAGAAGGTATGATTTTAATTAAAAAGATTTTGACCATCGATATAAGCTATGAATCGTTGGTCAAAATCTTTTTTTAACAACACTTATATATTTTGCAAATACGGTTTATTTCCGTCCAGGACCCTGCGTCTGTCCCTCCTGAATCGTATCGCCCTGATTGGAGGTAAATCCGTTAATCCGTTTATCGGACGAATTTGACGAAGAGCCTGACGAGCTGGAGTTCGATGTCGTCGGTGCGGTGTAAGACGTGCCGTTGCTGTAGATGCGGCTTGGTACATTGCCGGTATCGCTGGTGGAACTGCTGCTTGTCTGGTTATTCGAAGAGCCTGACGAACTGGAAGTCCCGCCCGGCGTGGAAGTGGAGCTGCTGTAGCCGCTTCCAGGAATCGGAACGGTTGTGCCCGACGAAGAAGCATTTGACGAGCTGGAGCTGTTGGAACTTCCCGGTGCAGTAAAACTGGTCGAAGGATCGGAACTATTCGAATTGTTGGTGTTACCTGAACTGGAGGTCCCTGAATTGGAATTGTTCGAAGCCGTTCCGCTTGGCCCCGAAGTGCTGCTTGAAGAAGAACTGCCAGACGAAGTCCCTGTTCCCTGTGAAGCACTTGGGTCAAAATAGCTGTCGCTCATGCCGGAGAGACTGGACGGTGGATTCTGGCACGCACCGCTCTTGGCAAAGGTGTATTTCACCGAATCAATCGTCCGGGTTGTGTTCGAAGCCATCTTACCGTTCTCATCCAGATAATAGTAGGTGCCGGATACCTTAATCCAGCCTTTCTGACGGTGTCCGTACTCATTGAAATAGTACCAGGTGCCGTCGATCTGCTTCCAGCCGCGGCTCATATTGCCGTCTGTCTTGTCCATGTAGTAGGTGTTTCCGTTGCTGTCATTGAGCCAGCCAGTCAGCATCTTGCCATCATGGAGATAGTAGTATTCATTTTTAATAAGCTGCCAACCGGTCAGCATTTTTCCATTTTCGTCGAGATAATACCAGGTGCTGTTTACCTTCTGCCAGCCAGTCCGCATCGCCCCGTCCGTGCCGAAATAGTACCAGGTGCCGTTATCCATCTTCTGCCAGTTGGTAAACATCCGTCCATCATCGCCCAGATAATACCAGACCGTATCAAGCTGGAGCCAGCCCTTCTGCATCACACCGTACTGGTTAAAATAGTACCAGTAGTTGTTGATTTTCTGCCATTTAGTCATCATCTCGCCGCTCTGGTTGAAATAATACCAGGCGGAAGTGGATGAATCCTGACGCCATCCAGTCACCATTTTGCCGGTCGATTCATCCATATAATAATATTTCTCTCCGATATGTACCCATCCGGTATGCTTCTGACCGTCGTCGGTCATGTAGTACCAGTAGTTTCCGTCCTTCAGCCATCCAGCCGCACGGCTCTGGGAAGAAGGAAGCAGCCCCATGGCACCGATCAGGCAGGCAAGCCCAAGCAGCTTTGCATATCTTTTCCGCATCGCGTATCCCCCTTGCAATGTGATTTATCGTTATCTATGATTACAGTAGAAATTAATATCAAAGATGTTGGGGTCAAAAGGCATTTTGACCCCTCTGATACCAGA
>ERZ838839.1275-NODE-1275-length-25313-cov-10.203183_pt1 | contig 25313 bp, 18 predicted proteins | sample MGYA00519909_ERZ838839 | MGnify/ENA primary metagenome ERZ838839 (study PRJEB31850, sample SAMEA3708843) | human gut metagenome | biome: human gut; feature: human-associated habitat; material: faeces | place: China | collected 2014 ... | reverse complement strand
CGATGTTCTTGTAAACGGTCATGTGGGGGTACAGAGCGTAGCTCTGGAACACCATGGCGATGTCGCGGTCCTTCGGGGGAACGTCGTTGATCAGACGGCCGCCGATGTACATTTCGCCCTTGGAGATCTCCTCCAGGCCGGCGATCATGCGCAGGGTGGTGGACTTGCCGCAGCCGGAGGGGCCGACGAAGATGATGAATTCCTTATCCTGGATCTCCAGGTTGAAGTCGGTGACGGAAGGAGCGGTAGCGCCCGGGTAGATCTTATAGATGTGCTGGCAGCTAATCGAAGCCATAATCGTTTGCCTCCATAATCTTGTGTTTGCAGCGCCCTTGACGGCGCTTCGGTTCGTTGGTATTATAATAACAGATTATTTTGTGATATAAAATAGCATTTTATTGATTTGAGGTGTCGGATATTGCTGTTTGACTGGAATGCCGTGGCCGCGCCCGGGCAGGTGCAGGACGTGCAGCCCTGCGCGCCTCTCACCCTGACCGGCGACGGGCTGTGGGTCTGCCTTGTTTCCAGCGGGCGGTGCACCGCCAGTGTGCCCTCGGCCGGGCCCCTGCCCGCCGGGGCTGCGCTGCTGCTGCCGCCCCAGAGCGTCCCGGCCGGGCATCTGGTGCTGAGCCGCGCCCCGCTGGTGCTGGAGCCGGAGGGCAGCTGCCACCTGCTGTGCGTCCAGCTCACCGGGCAGGCCAGCGCCCAGTTTCTGGCCGGGCTGCACGAGCTGCCCTTTCTGGCCCGGGGCGAGACCTGCCCCGCCGCCGCCGAGCTGCTGGACCGCCTTGCCTCGGAGCAGGAATTGCCGGGCCGGGTGCGCAGCCAGCTGGCCTTTGCCCTGTTGTGTGAGCTGGCCGACGCCGACAGCGCCGCCCCCGCCCTGCCGCCGCTGGTGCAGGCCGCCATCGCGGACATCCGGGCCAACTACGCGGGCCTGTACGGCGTGGAGGAGCTCAGCGAGCGGCTGGGGGTGTCCAAGAGCCATCTGGTGCGCACCTTCACCGCCGCGCTGGGCATCCCGCCAGGGCGCTATCTGACCCGGGTGCGGGTGGAAGCCGCCCAGCGGCTGCTGCTGCACCGGGAGTACACGCTGGACGTGGTGGCCAGCCTGTGCGGCTTTTCCGGTGCCAACTACCTGTGCCGGGTGTTCAAAAAAGAAACCGGCCAGTCCCCCGCACAATGGCGGACACTGGCCGGTCACACCGCGCAGTCCGGGCTTTCGCCCGAAGAAGCTCTGCGCGAGCAGGAACTTTATATTTAAGGTTGCGGCTTGGGGCGCAGCAGCAAAAACAGGGTCAGCAGCGCCGTCAGCAGCTCCGATGCCGGGAAGGCCGCCCACACGCCGTTCATGCCAAAGAGGGCGCTCATCACCAGCGAGCAGACCACAATGGCCGCCACGCCGCGGCAGATGGAGGTGACCGAGGCTTCCACCGGGCGGTTGGTGGCGCTCAGGTAGCCCGCCGCCACGATGTTGAACCCGGCAAAGAAGTAGCCCACGAAGTACAGCCGCATGCCGTTGTGGGCAAACCGGGCCATCTGCGCCGAGTTTTCACTGTTGAACCAGCTCACCAGCGTATCGGTCATGCCGAACACCACCGCGTACAGCACGGCCGCCAGTGCCAGCGCGGTGCAGCTGCCCAGAATGAGCAGCTTCCGGGCTCCGGCGCGGTCGCTGTGGCCGTAGCAGCGGCTCACCAGCGGCTGGGCACCCTGGGCCACACCGTTGAAAATGGCGGTGGCCACCAGCGCAAAGTTGGCCACGACGCCGTAGGCCGCCACGGCCACATTCCCGGCCAGACCCAGCAGCAGGAAGTTGAACACCGTCGTGGTCACGCCGGAGGACATCTCCCCCACAAAGCCGGAGATGCCCAGCTGACAGCTCTGCCCCAGCAGCTTTGCCGAGGGCAGCTGCCGCACGAACTGCACCGTGTTGTCTTTTTGGAAGAAGTGGCGGCTGCAGATGGCGATGCTGAGCATCGGCGAAACGGCGGTGGCCAGTGCCGCACCGGCCAGCCCCAGCCCCATGGGGAACATGAAGATGTAGTCGAACACCACATTGAACAGGCTGCCGCTCAGCGTGGCCACCATGGCCAGCGAGGGCGCACCGTCGTTGCGGACAAAGGCCGACACGATGTAGTTGCACATAAAAAAGGGCGTGAACAGCAGAAAGATGCGCGCATAGGGGATGCCCAGCGCCACGATGCCGGCATCGCCGCCCATGAGCCGCAGCAGTGTGCCGGGGCAGAAGATGCCCACCAGCACAAAGGGCACGGCCAGCAGGCAGGCGCAAAAGACGGCATTGGAGAAATACCGCTGTGCCGCCCGCTCCTCGCCCTGTGCGCGGAGGATGGCGTAGCGGGTGGCCGCACCCAGACCGATCATGGAACCAATGGCAAAAATGAAGTTGTAAATGGGCAGGCAGAGGTTGAGCAGGGTCACGCCGTCGGTGCCCGCCGCCTGCGAGATAAAATAGGTATCGGCCAGAATATAGCAGGACGTGCCCAGCAGACCGAAAATATTCTGCGATACATATTTAAAGAACTGCTTTGTCAGATTCATCTTGGTTTTCCCTTTTTCCCGGAAATTGTCATACACAAAGCGGTATTGTAGCACACCCCGTGCGTCAAGTCAATTCCAAAACTGCCCTGCAGCGCAGAAAATATCGCTTTCATCCGCGTGGCATTGGTCACATACGCCTATCGGCCCGCAGAGCAGAAGCTTTCTCTTCGGACACGAATCGGGCCATTCCATCGCCCGCCCTACTGCCTGCGGCAGCAGGGTCCCACCCAGCGGACGGTCCTCAGAGAAACTTCTGCTCCGCCAGCTGTTCCGTATTTATGAGGAGGCATTTCATGAACATCACCGAATTTGCCCAGTATGCCGGTGTATCCAAGGCGGCGGTGAGCCGCTACTTCAACGGCGGCTACCTCAGTGCCGACAAGCGGGCACGCATCGAGGCCGCTGTGGAAGCCACCGGCTACCACCCCAGCATACAGGCCCAGATGCTGCGCACCCGCCGCACCCGGCAGGTGGGGGTCATCCTGCCCAAACTGTCCAGCGACAGCTGCCCCCGCATCGTGGAGGGCATCGGCAGCGTGCTGGAAGAATCCGGCTACCAGCTGCTGCTTATCAACACCGCCAACGACCCGCAGAAGGAACTCCGCGCCCTGGACACCCTGTGCCGCCACACGGTGGACGGCATCCTGCTCATTGCCACCGTGTACACCCCGGAGCACAAGGCCGTGCTGGAGCGGATGCATGTGCCGCTGGTGGTGCTGGGGCAGCAGTTTCCGGGCTGCTGCAGCGTGTACCACGACGACTTTGGCGCGGCACAGGCTGCCACGGCCCACATGCTGGCCAAGGGCCGCCATGCCCCGGGCTACATCGGGGTCACCCTGCTGGACAAGGCCGCCGGGCAGCAGCGCCGGGCAGGTTTTGAAGCCGCCGTGAAGGACGCCGGGCTGCCGGTGCGGCCCCAGCGCATGGCGGTGGCAAAGTTCAGCACCGCGTCCGGCTACGAGCAGGCCGCCCGCCTGCTGGGCAGCGACCCCCGCATCGACTGCCTGTTCTGCGCCACCGACGCCATTGCTCTGGGTGCCATGCAGTACTGCCGGGAGGCAGGCATCCGCATCCCGGAGGATGTGATGATCGCCGCCGTAGGCGACAGCAGTGTGGGGCGCAATACCTTTGTGCCTCTGACCAGCGCCCACCTGCACTACAAGACCTCCGGCCGGGACGCCGCCGCCCTGCTGATGGACCTGCTCAACGACCCCTACACCGTGCCCCGCAGCCAGATGCTGGGGTATGAGCTGGTCTGCCGGGAGAGCACGGGGGACTGAGCGATATGAAACCATGTGAAATCAATAACAGAACGCATCCCAACTTTATGCCCTCTGCGAATGGAAATATTGCGCTGATTATCGTATAATCATGCCATTGAAACCGATTACAACACAGTGGTCGGTCTTTGGAAGAGGAAGCATCAAGCAAAGGAGAAGTGCACTATGGATTACAAACACGCAGCACAACAGGTCCTGGACTGCATCGGCGGAAAGGACAACATCGTGTCGGCCGCACACTGCGCCACCCGCCTGCGTCTGGTCATCGCAGACAACGCAAAGGTCAACAAGCAGGAGCTGGAAAACGCCGAGGGTGCCAAGGGCGTTTTTGAGGCACAGGGCCAGCTGCAGATCATCTTTGGCACCGGCACGGTGAACAAGGTATACGACGAGTTCATCCAGCTGGCCGGCATCGAGGGCGGCAGCAAGGAGGACGTGAAGCAGGCGGCCGCCGCCAAGGCACCCTGGTATCAGCGAGCCATCAAGACCCTGGGCGACATCTTTGTGCCCATCATCCCCGCCATCGTGGCTTCCGGCTTCCTGATGGGCATCATGGAAGCGCTGAACTTCATGGTGAACAACGGTTTCCTGAACATCGACACCACCGGCTCGGTGTATGTGTTCGCCAAGCTGTTCTCTAATACGGCCTACACCTTCCTGCCCATCCTCATCGCCTACTCCGCCGCCAAGGTGTTCGGCGGCAACCCCTATCTGGGTGCAGTCATCGGCATGATCATGATCCACCCCGACCTGCAGAACGCCTGGACCGTTTCCAACGGCGTCAACGTGATGCAGCCGGTGTTCGGCGGCCTGTACTCGGTGCCGCTGGTGGGCTATCAGGGCCACGTCATCCCGGTCATCATCGCCGTGTGGCTCATGTGCCAGATCGAAAAGCGGCTGCACAAGGTGGTGCCCGCCATGTTTGACCTGTTCGTCACCCCGCTGGTGTCCGTGTTCGTCACCGGTTACCTGACCCTGGCCGCCATCGGTCCCGTGTTTACCAAACTGGAAAACGGCATCATCACCGGCGTGCAGACCCTCATCACCCTGCCCTACGGCATCGGCTCCTTCATCATGGGCGGCCTGTACGCGGTCACCGTCGTGGCCGGCATCCACCACATGTACACCCTGATCGACCTGGGCCAGCTGGCCCGCTACGGCTATACCTACTGGCTGCCGCTGGCCAGCGCCGCCAACGTGGCACAGGGCGGTGCCGCTCTGGCCGTGGCCCTCAAGAGCAAGGACACCAAGGTCAAGTCCATGGCCCTGCCCTCTGCCCTGTCTGCCTGCATGGGCATCACCGAGCCTGCCATCTTCGGCGTGAACCTGCGCTACTTCAAGCCCTTCATCGGCGGCCTGCTGGGCGGTGCCTGCGGCGCATGGTATGCCAGCATCGTGGGGCTGGGTGCCACCGGCACCGGCGTCACCGGCATCTTCGGCATCCTGCTGCACCTGCATATGCCCCTGCAGTACATCATCATGATGGCCATCTCCTTCGGCGTGTCCTTCGCCGTGACCTGGGTCATCTGGAGCCCTGAGGAGGTCAAGGCATGAACGCACTCCAGCGCGACCTGAAAAAGCTGGTGCCTCTGGTGGAGTCGCTGGGCAAGGAAACCATTGCCGCCGACCCCCACCGCCAGCGGTTCCACCTGCAGCCCCCGGTGGGCTGGCTGAACGACCCCAACGGCCTGTGCGTCTACGGCGGGCAGTACCACGCATTCTTCCAGTACGGCCCCTTCGACGTGAACGGCGGGGTCAAGCACTGGGGTCACGCCGTGAGCACCGACCTGCTCCACTGGGAGCAATTGCCGGTGATGCTCTATCCGGACGAGCCTTTTGACTGCCACGGTGCCTACTCCGGCTCGGCCCTGGTGGAGGATGGCACCATGTACCTCTACTACACCGGCAACGTCAAGCACCCCGGCAATTTCGATTACATCAAAGAGGGCCGCGGGCACAACGTCTGCCTGGCCGTCAGCAAGGACGGCGTGACCCTCGACAGCAAGCAGTGCCTGCTGACTAACCGCGACTACCCCGCCGGGCTCACCTGCCATGTGCGGGACCCCAAGGTGTTCGCCTACGAAGGCCGGTACTACATGGTGCTGGGTGCCCGCACGCTGGAGGACAAGGGCGAAGTGCTGGTGCTGGAAAGCACCGACAAGCTCCACTGGACCCACATCAACACCCTGACCACCCCGGAACCCTTCGGCTACATGTGGGAGTGCCCGGACCTGTTCTGTCTGGACGGGCAGTGGTATCTGGCGGTGTCCCCCCAGGGCATCGACTGCCAGAACGTCTACGGCTGCGGCTGGTTTGCCATCCACGGTGACTGGCGCGGGGACTGCACCCTGAGCGAATTCCACGAGCTGGACGCAGGCTTTGATTATTACGCCCCCCAGAGCTTTGTGGACGGCAACGGCCGCCGCATCCAGATCGGCTGGATGGGCATGCCGGACGCCGACTACGGCAACGCGCCCACCGTGGCTTACGGCTGGCAGCACTGCTTCACCGTGCCCCGCGTGCTGACGACCGGCCCAGACGGCACCCTGCTGCAGAACCCGGTGCCGGAGCTGGACGCGCAGCGCAGCGCCGCCGCCCTGCACGCCGCCAGCGGCGAGGAAGTGTTCCTTGCCCCGCGCTTTGACCTGACCGCCGCACCCGCCGGAGACTTCTGCCTGACGGTTGCGCAGGGGGTGCAGCTGGTGTATACTGAACAGGACTGCACCTGCACCCTGCACTTCACCGACCCCGCTCTGGCCGACGGCCGCACCGTGCGCCGCGCCCGGCTGGCAGCCCCCTGCCGCAGCCTGCGGGTGGTGGGCGACAATTCCTCGCTGGAAATTTTCCTGAACGGGGGAGCCACAGTGTTCAGCACCCGGTACTACCCTGCCCCCGGCGACGTGAGCGTAAAGCTGACCGGGGCAGCCTGTGAACTCTGCAATTTGTGATCTGGAGGTTTTCTATGCCCGGCAATACTCTGTTTTCCATCGGCGAAGCGCTGATCGACATGATCCCGTCCCGCGTGGGATGCACCTTTGACGAGGTGCCGTCCTTCAGCCCGCGCACCGGCGGCGCACCGGCCAATGTCTGCGCTGCCTTTGCCCGTCTGGGCGGTGCCAGCAGCCTTCTCACCCAGCTGGGCGATGACCCCTTCGGCCACAAGATCGCGCGGGAGCTGGAAGCCTGCGGCATCGACCTGAGCCATCTGGTGTTCACCGACAAGGCCAACACCGCCCTTGCCTTCGTGATCCTGGAGGAGGACGGCAACCGCACCTTCAGCTTTTACCGCAAGCCCTCGGCCGACCTGCTGTATGCCCCGGAGCAGATCGACCTGGCCTGGTTCCGCGACGCTTTTGCCCTGCACTTCTGCAGCGTCTCGCTGGTGGACAGCCCCATGCGCCACGCCCATCTGGCCGCCATCGGAGCCGCCCGGGAGGCCGGTGCGATCGTGAGCTTTGACCCGAACCTCCGCTTCCCCCTCTGGCCCGACCGGGAGATGCTGCGCCAGACCGTGCTGCAGTTCCTGCCGCTGTCCAACATCCTGAAGGTCTCGGACGAGGAATTGGAGTTCCTCACCGGCACCGCCGACATCGAAGCCGCCCTGCCCCAGCTGTTTGCCGGGGACGTGCAGCTGGTGCTGTACACCTGCGGCAGCAAGGGGGCCTACGCCTACACTCGCGCCGCCCATGCCTTTGCCCCCTGCCAGAAGGTCAGGGCCGTGGACACCACCGGTGCGGGCGACGGCTTCATCGGCTCCTTCCTGTGGCAGCTGAGCCGGGACGGCGTGACGGTGGACAAGCTGGAAAAGCTGTCCTGCAAAAAGCTGGAGGAGTACCTGGACTTTTCCAACCGGTTCTGCGGCCTGAGCGTACAGAAGCACGGTGCCATCGACAGCTACCCCACCCTGCCCGAGATGGGCCTCTGATTCTCTCGCATCCTGCGCCCGTTCCGGCCTTTGCCGTCGGAACGGGCGTTTTTGCTTTCCGCATTGTAATATTGCATCCCAATATAACAGATGTAACTTATTTCTGCACTCCTGTTTTTTGCCTGCCGGGTTGTGGTGGGCCGGAAGATGTGTTACCATAGAACCAACAGACAGGAGGTTCTTTATGCCGTTTGAATTCGCATTTCTGGACTGGCTGCAGCAGTTCCACAACCCGGTGCTGGATGCGCTGGCCGTCTTTCTCAACTACGCCGGTGAGCACGGTGAGATCTGGATCGCGTTCACGCTGCTTTTGCTGCTGTTCCGCCGCACCCGCAAGGCCGGGTGCGCCATGGCCACGGCGCTGGTACTGTATCTGGTGGCCGGGGACTGCATCCTCAAGCCGCTGTTCGCCCGGCCCCGTCCCTGCGACGTGAACACGGCGATCACCATTCTGGTCAAGCGTCCCCACGGGCACTCCTTCCCCTCCGGGCACACGGCCTCGGCTTTTGCGGCAGCCTTTGCGCTCTGGCTGCAAAACCGGAAGTTGGGCGTCCCCGCGCTGGTGCTGGCGGCTTTCATCGCCTTTACCCGGCTGTACCTGTATGTGCACTTCCCCACCGATGTGCTGGGCGGCCTTGTGCTGGGCCTTGCACTGGGCGCCCTCGCCTCGTGGTTCGTTGACAGCCTGGCAAACAAGCCTAAGAAAAAACAAAACGTATAATGTAAAACACCCTCCACTGGAGCAGAACGGCTCCAATGGAAGGTGTTTTTATTTGCTTTCTCGGCCACACTTTACGGTACCGGCCCGCCACAGCACTTCCCTGTGAGGGCCGAAAAAAGAAGAACCGCCGCGTCGTTCTCTTGTGTGATGCAGCGGCTCTTCTTTTGCAGATGGGATCTTGCTTTTCTTCCTGTTGCAGGGGCTTATTTCTTAGCTTCGGCACGCTTGCCCAGTGCGTAGGTTGCAACGAATCCCAGGACCACAGCCACAATCATCACGATGACCGAGACGATAAGGTTGTAACTGGAACCGGTGGGGTCAATGTAGGCAGGCAGGCTGATGAAGCCCGGCGTGGAGATAACGTACTGGGTCATGCCCAGGATACCGGCCAACAGACCACCGATGCCGCCACCGATCATAGCGCCAATCAGCGGGTAGGTCTTGGGGAACAGCACACCGTAGACGCCCGGCTCGGTGATGCCGCACAGAGCGGTGATACCGGCGGAGACGCTGACGGACTTTTCTTCCACATTCTTGGACAGCAGGGATGCGGCCAAGCAGGCACCACCAACGGCCACGTTTGCGGGAGCCATGCCAGTGCAGATCAGCGGGTCAGAGTTGACAGCTGCCATCAGGGCAAAGACCACAGGGTAGGTGGCGTTGTTCATGCCAAAGAAAACCATCAGCGGGGTGGTGATGCCGATGACCATGACGGCCAGCGCGGGAACTGCCTGGTACAGAGCGTAAACACCGTTTGCCAGCCAGGTGCCCACGGTGTTGCCGATGGGGCCGAGAACGATCAGGGTGACAGGCACCGTGATCAGCATGGTCAGCAGCGGGACGACGATGGTCTTGAGAAAGACCGGGATATGCTTTTGCAGGAATTTGTAGACCACGCTCATGAACAGCACGCCCAGAATGACCGGGAACACGGTGCTGTTATAGCTGATAGCCTGCACCGGGATGCCGAAGAAGTCCAGACCTTCGGCACCGTTGATGCTGGAGTACAGCAGGATCGCGCCCAGGAATGCGCCCAGGAAACCATTGGATTTCAGGCGGGCAGCGGCTGCAAAGCCGATGAAGATGGGCAGGAAGTAGAAGGTCGCCTGATTGATGGCGTAGAAGATGGTGTAGGTGCCAGACTCCGCCGAGACGCCGAACACGTTGGTCAGCAGGGACAGCACCGCACCCGTCAGGCCGCCTGCCACCAGCACCGGGATCACCGGGCTGAACGTGCCGCCGATGAAGGAGAGGATCGCGTTGCCGATGTTGCCGTGATCCTGTGCCAGATCCTTGGCTGCGGCCTCATCGTCCTGCACGCTGCCGCCGGCCTGGATGCCGTCGATCTTGACGACCTCTTCATACAGGTCAGGGACATCCTGGCCGATGACCACCTGATATTCGCCGTTCTGGATGATGACGTTCAGCACGCCGGGCACCTGCTTGACGGCATCGGTGTCAAACTTGGATCTATCCCGCAGTACAAGGCGCAGACGGGTCATGCAATGGGTCGCGCTGACAATGTTGTCCGCTCCGCCGGCCTGCTTGATGATGCCGGCCGCCATGGCCTTATAATCTTTCTTTGCCATTATTTCAGCATCTCCTTTCCCCAGTCCTGACCGTTGGAACGGATCAGCTTGGAGTACCAGTAGAAGGAATCCTTCCGGATACGTTTCATTGACAGCTCTTCCACGCTCTTGGCCGCGTTCTGCTCCTCATCGGTGGTGTCGATGTACACCAGACCGTAACGCTTTGCCATGCCATTGCCGGTGGACAGCAGATCGGTGAAGGACCAGGGGTTGTATGCGATGACCTCGCAGCCGTCCTCGATGGCCATGCCCAGCTGATAAATGTGCTCCCGCAAGTAGTCGATGCGGCCCTGATCGTGCACCTGGCCGTCGGCGTCCTTCGTCTCATGGGCACCGTAACCGTTCTCGGTGATCATCATGGGCAGGTGATAGTGATCCCACAGGTAACGCATCTCATAGCGCAGGCAGGAGGGGTCGATCTCCCAATCCCAGTCGGTGTACTCGACATAGGGATTGCGGGTCAGAGCGTAGCGGCCCGGCTCCACGGGGAACACCATCTGGCCCTTGACGCCGTTCTTATTCAGCAGATAATCCTGCTGTTTTGCGTCATGCGGCGCATACTTTGCAACGTTGCTGCGGTAGCAGTTGACGGCGATGAAATCGATTTTGGCGCTCTTCATCAGTTCTGCATCGCCGGGCTGCATTCCGATGTCGATGTCGTTCTCTTTCCAGTAGTGCTTGATAAAGTTGCTGTACTCGCCGTAAACATAGGTATCGATCCAGAACTTCTCGGTGAACTCCTCGGCGTTCATAGCAGCGATCTGATCCTCGGGGCGGCAGGTCTCCGGGTAGATGGGCACGCAGCCGGGCACAGGGCCGATCTTGCCGCCCGCCACCATCTCATGGCAGGCGTTGACAGCCTTGGCATGGCACAGGTTCATGATATGGTTGATCTTCCACTGATCCTTGAACCAGTCGTCACAGCCCTTGCTGACGCCCAGCCAGTTGCCATAGCAGATCTGCATATTCTGCTCGTTCAACGACAGCCAGTATTTGACCCGGTCGCCGAAGTTCTCAAAGCAGACGCGGCAGTAGTGCTCGAATCTTTCCACGGTGTCGCGGCTTTTCCAGCCACCCAGCTCATCCACCCAGACCGGCAGGTCGTAGTGATACAGGGTAACGATGGGGGTGATGTTGTGGGCCACCAGCTCATTGATCAGATCATTGTAGAACGCGATGCCTTCGGGGTTCACCTTGCCGTCTGCATGAGGGATGATGCGGGACCAGCTGAGCGAGAAACGATAGCTGGAGAAACCGCACTCTGCCATCAGGGCCACATCTTCCTTGTAGTGATGATAGTGATCCGCCGCATAGGTGTTATCCGCAAACGGCTTCTTGGTCTTGGAGTTCAGGTCGATGATGGCCGGCGTGCGTCCGCCATCGGCGACTCCGCCTTCCACCTGCCAGGCAGCGCTGGAAGCGCCCCACATGAAGTTGTCCGGGAATTTGGGGTTGTGTCCGTAATACATAGTGTAATCCTTTCCATCTTTGTCAGTCTGTTCTGCCGTCGCAGAAGCCCCCGCGGGTCCAATTCTTTGCAGGACTATCGTAACACATCTCCGACAAAAAATGGGGTTCGCGATGCGAACCCCGTTTGGATGGTTGAACAATTTATTCTTTTGTTTTTGAGCAGTTCCACGGTTTTACCCGTCATTCTGCACATCTTTGCACCCGCATTTTTTGAGAATCCGACAAAGGCAGTTCAGAAATTGGACCCTGCAGCAGGTCAGTCTCCCGGTATTTGTTCACATAGTGGCTGTACAGGATATCAAAGAAATAGGTCATACCATACTGGGAGTACACCGTGCGGGCACCGCTGTTGTCCTTTTCGCTCAGGTAGATCACCTGATCGTAGCTTTTCCACATTTTTATGGCGTGGTTGACCGTCACCAGCACCTTATAAGCTGCAGCCTTCTGCACCATTGGCTCCATCAGGGTGGCAAAGTTGCCGGTGGCTGAAACTGTAATGAGCAGGTCCTCCAGTGTCAGCACTTTCAGATAATCCAGCGTATAGTGGGCATCGGACACGATCTGCACCAGCTTGCCCATGACCACCATGGACTGCTGGAAGCTGCGAGCCGCCATGCCGGAAAAATCCGAGGTGAAGAGCACCACATGTCGGCTGGCATGAATGCTTTCGGCCAGCTTATCCAGTACAGCGGGAGTTGCAATGCGGTTGATTTCCTCCATCATCTCCCCGATGCTGCCGGAAAGATATTCCTTGTAGTCCGGACGCACGCTGTAGCCGATGAAGTAGTTGCACTGGCGCTTCCATTCATCGGCCTCAGCCTTCAGGTCGGAAAAGTTGTCAAAGCCGATGGACTGGCAGAACCGCCGGATGCCGCTGCGGGACACATAGCAGGCATCCGCCACGTCGTAGATGTTCAGATCCCGCAGCTGGTCGAAGTGATACAAAAAATACTGCGCCAGCACATAGTACGGGTCTTTCGGTTCACTTTCGTTCATCACTGCCAGCAATGCCGTCATCAGGCTGAAAGCCGTATTTTTCATGGTTTTCTCCTTCTCTGTTTTTGCAGGAATCACACCCCAAAGAATTCCTTGGCGATGTCGGCGCTGCGCTTGGCGTCCTTGGCGTACCAGTCCGCACCGATCTTTTCGGCGTATTCCGGGGTGAGCACGGCACCGCCCACCATGATCTTGCAGTCCAGTTTGGCTGCATGCAGGGCGGCGATGGTCTCTTCCATGCTCTTGAGGGTGGTGGTCATCAGGGCCGAAAGGCCCACCAGATGCACATCCTTTTCCCGCACGGTGTCCACCACGGTCTCCACCGGCACATCGCGGCCCAGGTCGATGACCTCAAAGCCGTAGTTCTCCAGAATGACCTTGACGATGTTCTTGCCGATGTCGTGCACGTCGCCCTTCACGGTGGCCAGCACGATGCGGCCCTTGCTGGCGCTGCCCTCGCCCTTCTGGGCAATGACGTTCTTGATCTCCTCAAAGGCGCTCTGGGCAGCACTTGCGGCCTGCAGCAGCTGCGGCAGGAACAGCGTTCCCTTCTCGTACTTGGCGCCCACGATGTCCAGCGCCGGGATCAGTGCTTCGTCCACCACTTCCAGCGGCTGCTTTTCGGCCAGCAGTGCCTTGGTCTGGGCAGCAGCATCACCCTTCAGGCCCTTTTCCACCGCCTTCATCAGTGGAGCGTAAGGGCCGGTAAGCTCTGCACTCTCACCGGATGCGGATGCCGAAGCCGCAGGCACCACCTGCGCGGCCTGCCGGATGGCTGCGGATGCAGGCACATGGTCGGCATACCGCTCAATGTACTTGGTGCTCTGCGGATCGCGGTTGGTCAGCACGTTGTAAGCATACACCGCCGCCATCATCTCCTCGCTGGAAGGGTTCATAATGGCGAGGTCAAGGCCCGCATACATCGCCATGGTGAGGAAGGTGGTGTTCAGGTACGGGCGGCAGGGCAGGCCAAAGCTGATGTTGGACACGCCCAGAATGGTGCGCACCCCCAGCTCTTTTTTGCAGGCTTCCAACGCCTGCACGGTGGCCAGAACGTCCTTCTGCTGGGCGCTGGCGGTCAGGGTCAGGCAGTCGATGTAGATGTCCTCCCGCGGGATGCCGACGGCAAGGGCCGCCTCCGTGATGCGGCGGGCAATGGCCACCCGGTCCTCGGCGGCGGGCAGGATGCCCCGCTCGTCGATGGCAAGGCCCACGATGGCCGCGCCGTACTTTTTGCACAGGGGCAGGATGGCCCGCAGCTTTTCCGGCTCGCCGTTGGTGGAGTTGACGATGGGCTTGCCGTTGTACACCCGCAGGCCGTTTTCCAGTGCCTGCACGTTGGAGGAATCCAGCTGCAGCGGCAGGCTGACCACGCTTTGCAGGGCCTTGACCACCTGCGGCATCAGGGCCGGTTCATCCACGCCGGGGGCACCCACGTTCACGTCCAGCACCTGCGCCCCGGCTTCCACCTGGCTCACGGCTTGTTCCAGAACATAGTTCATATCATTCTCCCGCAGTGCCTGCTGGAAGCGCTTTTTGCCGGTGGGGTTGATGCGCTCGCCCACCACGGTGATGCCGTCCACGTTGACATAATTCATGGGGGTGCACAGCACCGAGGGCATGGCGTGGGCCGGGCGGCCCGGCACACAGCCCTTGAACACCCCGTTCAGCAGCCGGATGAACTCCGGCGTGGTACCGCAGCAGCCGCCGGCGGCAAACAGATTCAGCTCCCGGTAGGGCTTCATTTCCAGCGCAAACAGCTGCGGGGTAATGTCGTAGCCGCTGCCGTCGGCCCGGGGCAGACCCGCGTTGGGCTTGACGAACACCGGGAAGTCGCCGGGCACGGCCTCTGCCAGCCGCTTTGCCATGGGGAAGATCTCCTTGGGGCCCAGCGAGCAGTTGATGCCCACGGCGCTGGCCCCCAGACCCCGGGCGGTGACGCCGAAGCTCTCCACCGTGCAGCCGGTAAAGGTGCGGCCGCCGGCTTCAAAACTCATGCTGGCCAGGATGGGCAGGCTGGAGTTTTCCCGGGCGGCCAGCAGCGCGGCCTTGAGCTCGTACAGGTCGGTGAAGGTCTCAAAAAAGATCAGGTCGGCCCCGGCCGCCGCACCGGCCCGCACGATGCGGGCGTATTCTTCCACGGCATCCTCAAAGGCTAGGGTGCCGTTGGGTTCCAGCAGCTCGCCCAGCGGGCCGACATCCAGCGCGGCAAGCGCACCATAGGGCGCACAGGCCCGCTTGCAGTTGGCAATGCCCGCCGCAATGATCTCTTCCAGACTGTAGGCGCTGCCCGCCAGCTTGTGGGCCGACGCGCCAAAGGTGTTGGCGTTGATGATACGGCTGCCCGCTGCGGCATACTGCGCATGGATGCCCTCGATGAGCTGCGGGTCGGTGATGTTCAGTTCCTCCGGCCGGGCGCCCAGCTTCAGGCCTGCCGCCTGCAGCATGGTGCCCATGCCGCCGTCCAGCAGGATGGTATTGCTCTGCTTGAAAAGTTCACTCACTTGCACAGGTCTTTCCCCTCTTTCTGTATTCGCAGCGGGTGCGCAGCACACAGTGCCCGCACCCGGCCAGATATCCCTTGACCGGGTGGCCGCTGACCCCCAGAATGGCGGTCACGCTTTTGCGGGGGGTCATCAGGTTGGTATCGGTGACGCACAGCCCGGCCCGGCGCGCCGTGTCCAGCGCGGCGGCCACCAGCGGCTGCACCGCGATGTCCCAGTCGCCATAGCCCGGCGAGAACCGCCCGGTGAGGTAACTCCCCTCGGCTGCGGCCAGCTGGCGCAGCTCGGCTTCCGCCGCGTCGGCGGTCTGCTCAGCCAGGGCGCTGCCCAGCGCATCGGACGCTACACCGGCGGCGATATCCCCCACCCCGGCGCGGCGGATCTGGGCGTCCACCCCGGGGCCAAGGGTCACGGCCAGCAGAATGGCCTGCCCGCAGCCCTCCAGATGCCGCATCACGTCGCTGCCCCGCAGGATGCCGGCTTCGGCCAGCGCCTTCACCTCCGCCCGCAGCCAGACGGCGCGGGGCGTCGCAGCGGCCAGCAACGGTACGGCGCAGCGCTGCAGCAGGGCCATGGTGGCGGTGTCCGCCTCCCCGCGCGCGCCGAAATACCGCGCTGCCTGCGCAAGGTCGATCAGATCCGGTTTTTCCACCGGCAGGGTCCTGCTCTGCCCCAGCTGCATCTGCGGTTCCTCCTTGCTTTTTTGAAATAAAGTGGTTTTTAGTATACCGCAGCTGTGGGATTTTATCAATCCCGGAGAATGCAAAAAATCCCTCCGTCACGGCTCACGCCGTGCCAGCCCCCTCGGGGAGGAGGCCTTGACGGTCCGGAAACGTTCCGCTTTCAACAGGAAACATCCCGGTTCCGTCAGAAGGCTCCATCTCAGAGGGAGCTGGCAAACCCGAAGGGTTTGACTGAGGGAGTACTCTTATTTGATGCAGGTGGAGCAGGGCGTGTAGCCTGCCTCGATGGCCTCGTCGTAGCTGGAGAAGAGGATCTGGTTCTTCTCGGCCGGCAGGTTCGGGCAGGTGGGCAGGTGGAACTTTTTGCTGTTCACATTGCCGATGTAAGCCTGCTGTGCCGTGCTGGCAGCCGCCGGGTCGGTGGGGTTCAACTCGGCATCGGCGGCAAAATGCTCGGTGCCCACGGTGTAGTTCTGGCCGTCGCTGCCAATGGTGATGGTGCCCAGCAGGTCGGTGCGGTACACGTCCACCCCGGCGTCCCGCAGGATGCTCAGGGTCTCCTCATGCGGGTGGCCGTACTTATTGTTGACGCCGCAGGAGATGACCGCCATTTCCGGCAGAACCGTGTTCAGGAACACATAGCCGGTGGAGGTGCTGGAACCGTGGTGGCCCACCTGCAGCACATCGGCTTTCAGATTGGCACCGCTGGCCACAAGGTCGCTCTCTGCGGTCTTTTCCATGTCACCGGTGAGCAGAAAGCTGGTGGAACCGTAGTCGATGCGCAGCACGATGGAGGTATCGTTGGTGTCGCTGTACTGCGCCACGGGGCCCAGCATGGTCACGCTAGCACTGCCCAGGGGCCAGGTGGTGCCAACGGCGGGCACTTCCACCTGCAGGCCCTGCTGCTGGGTGTACTTGACAAAATCCCGGAAGCACTTGGTGGAGGCCTCCGTCACCGGGCTGTATACATGATTGGCCGGGAAGTAGGCCAGCGCAGCCGCCAGGCCGCCTACATGGTCCTCGTGGGCGTGGGAGCAGAATACATACTGCAGCTCTTCCACCCCCTGCTTCTGCAGGTAGGACACCACCAGGCTGCCGTCGTCCACATTGCCGCCGTCGTACAGCATGAACTGGCCGTCACATTCCACCAGCACGCTCAGCGCCTGCCCCACGTCGATGAAGTGCATCTCGAACGGGGCATCCACGCTGGCTGCCGTAGAGGAAGGGTTGGGCACCACGTCGGCACTGCCGCCCGGCACCACAGCCGAGGTACCACAGCCTACAAGGCTCAGGGCCAGTGCGGCCGCAGCGGCCAGCGACAGCAGCCGCTGCAGCAGGCCAGCTTTCTTTTTCGGGGTCACTTTTTCTTTGTTCCAGTTTTCCACGATGTATTCTCTTTCTGTTGATTCTTTTTGGGTTTGTGTCCGGGGACCGAGTGCGGCGCAAAGCGGGCACCCGGGCTGGGCTGACGCCCGGCAGGGGCGGCGGTGCGGTTCGGACCGTGGGCAGGCTTGCCCTTGCCCTTCTGGTTGGGGCGCACGGTGTAGGTGCCGTCGTTGTGGATGGTCACTTCCGGGCTGTCGGCGCGGCGGGCCGAGCGCTGCACCGCGCGGCGGCCCTCGGCGGGCACCAGCAGAGGGATCAGATCCTCCCGGTGGGTCATCCTCAGGGCCTTGACCACCTTTTCGGCGTTGCGGGGCTCATAGTATTGCAGCAAAGCCCGCTGCAGGGCCTTGCCCTCGGGGGTCTTTTCCACGAACACCGGCTTGAGGGTGTAGGGGTCGAGGCCGGTGTAGAACATGCAGGTGCTCACGGTGCCGGGAGTGGGGTAGAAATCCTGCACCTGCTCCGGGCGCATGTGGTTCTTATAAAGGTACTCGGCCAGATAGACGGCATCCTTCAGGGTGCTGCCCGGGTGGCTGGACATGAGGTAGGGCACCAGATACTGCTTTTTGCCGGCCTTCTTGCTCAGCTCATAGAACTTGTCCTTGAACTTGTTGAAAGTCTCGATGGGCGGTTTGCCCATGTAGGCCAGGGTGTTGGGCGCGCAGTGCTCCGGAGCCACCTTCAGCTGGCCGGAGACGTGGTACTCCACCAGCTCCTTGAAGAAGGTGTCGTCCGGGTCGGCCATGAGGTAATCAAAACGGATGCCGCTGCGGATGAACACTTTCTTCACACCCGGCAGCTCCCGCACCCGGCGCAGGATCTTGAGATAATCGCTGTGGTCCACGATCATGTGGGAGCAGGTGGTGGGGGCCAGGCAATGCTTGCCGCCATTGCACATGCCCCGCAGCATCTGCTCGCGGCAGGATGGGAACCGGAAGTTGGCGGTGGGACCGCCGACATCGTGGATGTAGCCCTTGAAATCCGGCTCGTGGGTCATGCGCTCGGCTTCCTCCACGATGCTGTCCGCACTGCGGCTGGTGACCCGGCGGCCCTGATGCAGCTGGATGGCGCAGAAGTTGCAGCCGCCGAAGCAGCCGCGGTTCTGGATGATGGAGAACTGCACCTCCCGGATGGCAGGCACGCCGCCCATGGCCTCGTAGATGGGGTGATACCGGCGGGTGTAGGGCAGGGCGTAGACCTTGTCCAGCTCCCAGCGCACCAGCGGCTTTGCCGGGATGTTCTGCACCAGATACTTCTCGCTCTGCTTCTGCACGATGATCTGGCCGCTGACCACGTCCTGATTGTCCATCTGGATGCGGCAGGCCTTGGCGTAGGCGGTCTTATCGCTGGCCACCTTTTTGAAACCGGCACACTCCACATACCGCTCCGGCAGGTGGTCGAAGTCGGTCAGGTAGCAGGTGCCGTCCACATCGGTGATCTGCTCCACCGGTTCTCCGGCGGCCAGACGGCGGGCGATCTCCACAGTCTGGTGTTCGCCCATGCCGAAGCTGATGATGTCCGCACCGGAGCTCTCGGCGATGCTGGGCAACACGGTGTCCATCCAGTAATCGTAGTGGGCAAAGCGCCGCAGGGAAGCTTCCAGACCGCCCAGGATGACCGGCAGGTCCGGATAAGCTTCCTTGGCCAGTTTGGTGTACACGGTGGCGCTGCGGTCCGGGCGGGCACCGCCCTTGCCGCCGGGAGAATATTCGTCCTCGGCGCGGGGGATCTTGGCCACGGAATAGTGGCTGACCATGCTGTCCACGTTGCCGCCGCCAATGAAGAAGCCGTACTTCGGCTTGCCGAACCGCTTGAAGTCCTCACAGTCGGTGTAGCGGGGCTGGGCCAGCACGCCCACCTTGTAGCCCTCGGCTTCCAGCAGGCGGCTGATGATGGCAGTGCCGAAGCTGGGGTGGTCCACATAGGCGTCACCGCCCACCACCACAAAGTCCAGCTGGTCCCAGCCGCGTGCTTCCATGTCTGCCCGGCTGATGGGCAGAAATTCAGTGTAGATCTTTGGGGAAGAGTTGTCCATAATGCTCCTTTTGTTGATTCAATACCCTCTCAGGCAACGCCTTACGGCGTTGCCTGCTCCCCCGAGGGGGGGAGCTTTTTGCATCTTTTCATCCAGTTTCTCTTTAAAGGCAGACGATATTTTACCCACTTATAAAGCTCGCCCTTCGGGAGAGCTGGCGCGTCAGCGCCTGAGAGGGTTTCATTCCTCCGGCTGGTTCATCTGCATCTCCAGCCACTGCTGACGGCTGATGAGCACGGCCCGGGGCTTGGCACCCTCGTGGGGGCCGATGATGCCCCGCATCTCCATTTCGTCCATGATGCGGGCCGCGCGGGCATAGCCCAGCTTGCAGCGGCGCTGCAGCAGGCTGGTGGAGGCCTGCCCGGCGTCAATGACCACATCCACGGCCTGCTGGAACATCGGGTCGGAGTCCGAATCCTCGTCGGAATCGGCCCCGCTGCTGCCCTTCTTGCCGTCCTGAATGGCGTGCTTTTCCATGGCCTCGATCATGGCCTCGTCGTACTGGACGGTGGCGCTGGACTTGATGAAGTCCAGCACACGGCTGATCTCTTCATCCCGCACAAAGGTGCCCTGGATGCGGGTGGGCTTGGGTGCGCCCACCGGCATGAACAGCATATCGCCCTGGCCCAGCAGTTTTTCGGCACCGGCACCATCCAGAATGGTGCGGCTGTCCACCTGACTGGACACAGCAAAGGCGATGCGGCTGGGGATGTTGGCCTTGATCAGGCCGGTGATGACGTCCACGCTGGGGCGCTGGGTGGCCACGATCAGGTGCATGCCGGCGGCGCGGGCTTTCTGAGCGATGCGGCAGATGGAATCTTCCACATCCTTGCCCACCACCATCATCAGGTCGGCCAGCTCGTCGATGACGATGGCGATGTAGGGCATTTTTTCCAGATCCGGCCGCTCCACCGCCAGCTTGTTGAAGGACTTGATGTCGCGCACATTGTTCTCGGCAAACATACGGTAGCGGCGCTCCATCTCCTGGACTGCGCTGCCCAGGGCACCGGCCGCCTTGCGGGGCTCGGTGACCACCGGCATGAGCAGATGGGGGATGCCGTTGTATTCGGCCAGCTCCACGACCTTGGGGTCGATGAGCAGCAGTTTGACGTCCTCCGGGCTGGAGCGGAACACCAGGCTCATGATGATGCTGTTCACGCACACCGACTTGCCGCTGCCGGTGCTGCCGGCAATGAGCAGATGGGGCATCTTGCACAGGTCTGCCACCTGGGCCACACCCGCAATGTCCTTGCCCAGGGCAATGCCCAAAGGCGAGGTCATGCGCAGAAAGCTCTGGCTCTCGAACACGCTGCGGATGGACACGGCACTGCGCTTGTGGTTGGGCACCTCGATGCCCACGGCGGGCTTGCCGGGGATGGGGGCCTCCATGCGCACATCCGCCACGGCCAGGTTCAGGGCGATGTCATCGGCCAGCGAGGTGATGCGGCTGATCTTGACGCCCGCCATGGGCTGCACCTCATACCGGGTGACCGACGGCCCGCGGGAAATATCCAGCACACGGGTGCGGACCCCAAAGCTCTCCAGCGTGTCCACCAGCTTCTGGGCGTTGGCCTTCAGCTCATCCTCGGCGTTGGGGTCGCTTTCCTCCTTGGATTTTTCAAACAGCTCGATGGGCGGGTACTGATACTGGTAGGTGTCCACCGGCTCGGCTTCCTCGGCAGGGGCCGTAGCGGCTGCCTGCTCGGAGGCCGCCGGTTTTTCCATGGCTGCCGCCACCAGCGAGTTGATATCTTTTTCCTCTACCGGTTCGGCAGTGATGCTGATCCAGCCGTCCGCATCCGGGGCGCTGCGCTGGGCCATGGCATGTTCGGCACTCACACGGGTCGGCTGGTCCGGCTGCGGCGTGGGCATCACGGGCTGGATAGGCGCAGCCGCGGCAGCCGATTCCTCCGGAGCCGCAGACCGTGCGATGGGCGTATCAAAGGGATTGCCGGGCACCGGCCGGGGCTGCTGTTCCGTGGTCTCTGCCGCCGGGGTCTCCTCCGGCTTTGCAAAGAAGTCCTCAGCCGCCGTTTCCACGGCATCCGGCACGATGGGCCGGATGGTGGGCTTGGGTGCCGCGCGCAGCGGGTCCATGCCAAAGGTGCCGCCCGGCCCCGGGATGAAGGGTTCGATGGGCTCACTGCCACCCTCCTTCACCTCGGTGCTGTCCGGGCCAAGGTCCACATCAAAGGGAGCGCGCGGGCGGGATGCCCGCACCCGCACCGGCGTCACGGCTGGGGCCGCCTGCGGTTCCGGCTGGGGCTGCGCAGGCTGGTCCGGCGCTCCGGCCGGGCTGTCCGGGGCCTGCTCCAGCTCCTGGGTCACCTTATGGCCCCAGTGCAGCACACCGGACATCCAGTCCGGCAGACCCAGACGGAAGGGCTCTTCCGCTTCGGCTTCGTCCTCGTATTCTTCCAGGTCCTCCGTCTCGTCGTACTCGTCTGCGGCTTCCTGCGCGGCCTGCCGCTCGGCGCGGCGCTCAGCACGGCGGGCTGCGCCCTGCTCGTACACGGCCACGCCCTTTGCGTGCACCCCGCCTGACACGTCGCACAGCCACTGCCAGACCTCAGCCGGAGTGAGGTCAAAAATGTACAGGCTGACGCAGAGCGCCAGCACCAGCATGATGAAGTTTGCCGCCGGCCGGCCGCAGAGCAGCAGCAGGTTGCCGCCCAGCACCGCACCCAGTGCGCCGCCGGACAGCCACGCCTGATAACCGTTCTGGTAGCAGGCCGCCACCATCTGGAAGGCCGACAGCCCCTGCGGCTGGATGTCGGAAAACACGATCACCGTGCCGCTTGCAAACACGAGCCCCAGCGCCAGCTTGCAGATGTGGGGCAGCAGATCCTCGCCCCGCGTGTACAGCACGGCCAAGCAGCACACCGCTGCACCCAGCACAAAACTGCCGCAGCCAAACAGGCCAAACAGCACCTGATGCAGCGTTTTCCACACCGAGTCGCCTTCCACAAAGGCAAGGCCCACCAGCAAAAGCCCCGCAAACAGGGTCCCAAGCCCTGCCGGCAGGCGCTGTTCCGCGCGTTTTTTGCGCGACGTTGAGCGCCGTGTCGTTGTTTTTCGTTTCTTCGTTGCCATTCTTCTCCATTCCCCACAGTTCGCATAGACACAATTCTTGATTTTATTATTGTACCACGCACCGGGGCAAATGGCAAACCTATTGTTGTGTTATTCTCGGGTTTCGATCGCACGGTGCAGCCAGTCCAGTGCATCCGAAAGGCCGCCCAGCTCGTCGATGAGCTTTTCCTTCACGGCGCGGCGGCCGTCCAGCACGGTGCCCATATCCATGACCAGCTCCCCGGTGTGGAGCATCAGCTCGGTGTAGCGCTTCTCCGTCATGCCGCTGTGGGCCGCCACAAAGCCGGTGATGCGCTGCTGCATCTGGTCGAACCAGTGCATGGTCTGGGGCACGCCCAGGATCACCCCGGAGTGCCGCACCGGGTGCACCGTCATGGTGGCGGTGGGCACGATGAAGCTGCGCTGTGCGCTCACGGCCAGCGGGATGCCGATGGAGTGCCCGCCGCCCAGCACCAGCGTGGCGCTGGGTTTGGACACGCTGGCGATCAGCTCTGCCAGCGCAAGCCCGGCCTCCACATCCCCGCCCACGGTGTTCAGCAATACCAGCAGGCCCTCGATCCGGGGGTCCTCCTGCACGGCGGCCAGCTGGGGGATCACATGCTCATACTTGGTGGTCTTTTGCCCCTGCGGCGCTTCCGTGTGCCCCTCGACCTGGCCGATGACGGTCAGGCAGTGGATGGCATGGCCGCCCCGGGTCAGGGTGACCGTACCGTCGTCCTCGATGCGTTCTTTTTCCAGCCGCTGCTGGTCCACAGAGGTGGTGTGTGTATCCGGCATTCTGTGTTCTCCTTTTGCTCTGTTTTGCATCATCATGCCCCGTCCAACCGGCGGTTATCCCTCTGCGGCAGGGTCATACCACTTAATTTTTTGTAATTTTTTTGTTTTTTTTCGTCTGGTATTTGACATTCGTCTCCCGTGCAGTATACTTTATAATGATATGGAATTGACAATACGCGGTGTCGTACCCACCGCGCTGCACACGCCGGCGTTTTTTCGTGCAGGGCAAACGCGGCGATTTTTTGCTTGAAAGGAGAATTTTTCTCATGAATACCCCCGCAAAAGCCTCGCTCCCCGTGATCAAGCGCCTCCCGAAATACTACCGCTACCTGCGCTCTCTGCAGGCCGACGGCATCACCAGCATCTCCTCCCGGGAGCTGGCCGCCCAGATGGGCACCACGGCCTCCCAGGTCCGGCAGGACTTCAACTGCATCGGCGACGTGAACGGCCGACAGGGCATCGGTTACTCGGTGGAGAACCTGCTTTCCATTCTGGAGAGCCTGCTGTTCGGCAACGGCGACCGCCTGCCCACCATCCTGATCGGCTGCGGCCGTCTGGGCAAGGCCGTGAGCCGCTTCATCACCACCGACGCCAACGGCTACAAGCTGATTGCCGCCTTTGATGTGGCCCAGAACGAGGTGGGCAAGGAGATCAACGGCATCCAGATCCGTCATGTGGACGAGCTGGAGGTCTTCTGCGCCGAGCACCACCCCAAGGTGGCCGTGCTCTGTGTGCCCCGCGACGGTGCCGAGCAGGTCAGCGGCCGCCTGGTGGACCTGGGCATCGAGGGCTTCTGGAACTTCTCCCACTACGACCTCTCCGTTCCCTACCCCGATGTGGTAGTGGAGAACGTTCACCTGGGCGACAGCCTGATGAGCCTGGGCTACCGCCTGCGCAACCAGGAGTGACGCCATGGCAAAACTGTATTTTCGCTATGGTGCCATGAACAGCGGCAAGAGCACAGCCCTGATGCAGGTGGCCCACAACTATGAAGAGCAGGGCATGCAGGTGCTGATCCTCAAGCCGCAGGTGGACACCAAAGGCGGCGGCGAACTGGTCAGCCGCCTGGGCGTGCACCGCAAGGCCGACCGCCTGATCCGCCCGGACATGGATGTGTTCGAGGTGGTGCGCGAAGCCAGCCAGGCCACCAAGCTGGCCTGCGTGCTGTGCGACGAGAGCCAGTTCTTTACCGCAGAGCAGGCCGAGCAGCTGTTCATGGTCACCGTAGACCTGAACATCCCGGTGATCTGCTACGGCCTGCGGGCCGACTTTTCGCTGCGGGGCTTCCCCGGCTCCACTCGCCTGCTGGAGCTGGCCCACACCATCGAAGAGATGAAAACCATCTGCACCTGCGGCCGCAAGGCCATCTGCAACTGCCGCAAGGTGAACGGCCAGTTCGTCTTTGAGGGCGAACAGGTGGCCATCGACCTGGAAAACGACGTTCAGTACGTCAGCATGTGCCCGCAGTGCTACTTCCGCGCGCGGCGGGCTTTTTACGCAGGCCGCAAATAACACACTTTGTTCCGTCAGCCGCCGCACAGACTTCTGTGCGGCGGTTTTTTAGATTTATCAGACATCCGACGTCATATATTTGCTGCTCTTATTTCTCCCGCAAAGCCGCCCGGCTCCGGTGCGGACTGATATATCACTCAAGGGCACCGGCGCACTTTTTTTGCGCAATTGATATATCAGTCATTTTTTCGTCCGGCACCGGCCTTATGCACCCCCGCCGCTGGGACACGCTCTGCTTTTTCTCAGGCGCAGGATGCAAATGTTTACAGAATTATTGCAAATTTTGCTGTTCTTTCCATCCTGCGTCCCCGTTTTCTATGCAACCTGTTGAAGTATACATGTTGCACAGTTTTTCGTCCGAAGTTTATTCATTTCAGCAATGGCGTCAAATCCGGCGCAGAAAACAGAGCAATATTTGTATGTTTTTGAGTTGCATAACCACAATTTGCGTCTTTCTTTTTTGTCCGCCTTTTGTTATCATAATTGTATACAACGGGGTGTGTGCAGAACCCCCGTGCAAGACGATGTTTTTGATCATCTTTAGGAGGAGAACAAAAATGAGCAAGGCAATTTCCCGTCGTGATTTCATGAAGGTCACTGGCGTTGTGGGCGCAGCTGGTCTGCTGGCTGCCTGCGGCGGCAATTCTTCCAGCACTGCAGCCTCTTCTTCCGTGGCATCCGCTCCCGCTGCTTCCGCAGACGAGAGCCTGGCCCTGTCTGACGGTCCTGTTTCCATGACCATCAGCTGGTGGGGCGGCGACAGCCGTCACGAGGCTTACC
>ERZ838839.1268-NODE-1268-length-25506-cov-3.147499_pt1 | contig 25506 bp, 26 predicted proteins | sample MGYA00519909_ERZ838839 | MGnify/ENA primary metagenome ERZ838839 (study PRJEB31850, sample SAMEA3708843) | human gut metagenome | biome: human gut; feature: human-associated habitat; material: faeces | place: China | collected 2014 ... | reverse complement strand
GAATCCAATCAGTATGCTATCCACGAAAAGGCTAACATTATGGTTGAGCATTTCCATACGGAAGTGATTGCCAAAGGAAAAGTCGGTGGTAAGGCCAGGGCTATGGTTATCACCAGTTCCATTAAACGTGCTATCGAGTATTACAAAGCGGTTTCCAAGCTGCTGGAAGAACGCAAGAGCCCGTTTAAAGCGATTGTGGCATTCTCCGGTTCTGTTGAGTATGAGGGCAAACATGTTACAGAAGCAGATCTGAATGGATTCCCGAGCGCCAAGATTGAGAAAACCTTTAAATGCGATCCGTATCGCATTCTCATTGTCGCTAACAAATTCCAAACCGGTTTTGACGAGCCACTGCTACATACGATGTATGTGGACAAGGGATTGGCGGATATTAAGGCGGTCCAGACATTGTCTCGTCTGAACAGAAGTCATCCTGACAAGAAAGACACATTTATTCTGGACTTTGTAAACGAGCCCGGGGTCATCAAAGAAGCCTTTGACAGATACTATAAAACCACGATTCTTTCTGGCGAGACCGATGTGAATAAGCTGAATGATTTGATTGATACCATGGAATCTATTCAGGTTTACAGCGATGCTGACGTTGATACCTTTGTGGAACGTTATCTGGCAGATGAACCTCGTGATCGCCTTGACCCCATCCTGGATCACTGCGTCGAAGTCTATAAAGGTTTGATTATTGAGGATCAGATTGAATTTAAGAGTTGCGCCAAGACTTTTGTTCGAACCTACAATTTCCTCTCTGCGATTTTGCCATATGGCAGTGTTCAGTGGGAAAAACTCTCCATTTTCTTAAATCTTCTGGTGCCTAAACTGCCCAAGCCGGACGGCGAGGATTACACCGAGGGCTTACTTGAAGATGTGGATCTGGAAAGTTACCGTGCGGAAGCACAACAGGCTATGAGGATTCAGCTTGAGAACGAAAACGGCGAAATCGATCCCATTCCCGTTAGCACCAGTGTTGGCATTGATGTACCAGAACTGGATACGCTCACAAACATCTTGAAGGAATTCCATGATATCTTCGGTAATATCGAGTGGACGGATGAAGATAAAATCAAGAAGCAGATCAACGATATTATCGAAAGCGTCCGCAGAGATGAGAAGTACAATAATGCAATGCAATTCTCTGACAAGCAGAATGCCCGTGATGAAAGTGATCGTGCTGCCCATGAAGCGGTCATGAACAGCATGCAAAGCGGACTGGAATTATTTAGAGAAGTTCAGAACAACCCGTCCTTTAGAAAGTGGCTGTTTGATAGCGCATTTAATTCAACATATCAGACGAACCATAATCAGACAAGTTTATAATACGCACTAATGAAGCAGCTTACCACTTTGCTGAACGCAAAGTGGTAAGCTGTTCTACTTCTGACCAACTTGAACAGAAGTGTTTTTTTATCGTGCGATATCAATCATACTAATTGAATTATTCACGTTTTCGTGATATAATTACCGTTAATATTAGGAGGTGGATTGCCATGGCTGTAACCTATAAAAAGTTGTTTCACTTGCTGATCGACAAGGGTATGACTAATGCCGAGTTGATGGAAAAAGCGGGCTTTAGTGCCAATATCATTACACGCATCAAGCGTGACAATTATATTTCTCTCGATACCATCGAGAAGATCTGCAAGACTCTTGATTGTGGAGTTGATGATATTTTGGAATTCACGCCAGAGGATGAACAATGAGTAATGTGAGAGATATTGAAAAAATTATTGACGAAGCACATAAAGGACATGCAATTCTAAAACTACACAAAAAGCAGGCAACACATGATATCCTTGCTACTTTCGAAGATATGTGCAGTCTGGTGTTTATGGGCAGTATGCTAAATCCATTTTCATTAAAGCAAATTGTAGACCAAATGGACGCTTTAAATATGGCGCTTGCCTGGGTCAACCAATCATGTCCGGATAAAGCTGACGAAGTTATTGTGTATGATATTTCTGAAACTCGATATGCGCAATGCTGTGATTTTTTGAATCAATATGCCTATCCTTATTCTGCTATTTGTAGCGGCTACATTGCATATTCAAGAAAGCGTTTCGATGCAACGGTTGACGGAACCTGTGTTACATTTGACTTAAATGCCAAACAAAATAGTTCTGCATGGAATGATATTCTGAGAGAAGGAACCAATAATGATTTTCTGGAATTTTCGGCTTTATTTAATCCGTTTGAGTTATTAAAAGCAAGTTCCGAATTAAAGAAACAAATCAGCGTAGAAGATGAAATGATATGCTATTCGTTGACCGAGAGCATATTGAACACTTTTAGGAAAATAGCTCAAACCCAGTGGGATCTTACAAAGACATTACCAAGTTCATGGGAATTTGATTTGTTTACTATGGAGGAATATAGAACATTTTGGGTAGCATTGACTACCTTGTGCTATATTCATTTTTGCAGTTGCTTCTCAATCGAAAACCCTTTAATCCGTCTCAAAAATAGTCTTATCATTCAGTCTCCTGAAAGCATTGCAGAATACATAAGTTCTCAAACGACATTAAGCAAAAGTAAGATTGAAACGATACTGAATTATATCTCTTTTGATCCTGCTAAAAAGAATGTGGACATTATGTACCAGCCGATAGTGAAAGTTGGTGAGGATCAGTTGCTCATAGCTCCAATGCTATTTATGGGCTCACGTCCAGAACGAAATCTTTTAGCGGTTATCAGTACAATGCACGATACGGCATATTCTAAAGAAGTAAATGATTTGGAAGGATTGATGGTTTCAGAACTCGAGTCTTTTGTGAATTCAAAAGATACAGTGAAGCACAAACATTTGCGTGATGATTTGCCGGATCTTGATTTTGCAATTTTAGATAGAGGAACTAACTCAGCTTTGATTTGCGAAACAAAATGGTTTGCTGCCGCTGATTCCTCAAAAGAGGTGTACGCCAAAGAAGATGAAATAAATCATGGTTGCCAACAAGTTGAGGATATCATGGCATATGCTATGGCGGACAAAAATCATTTCTTTAAACAAGTGTTTGGTATTGAGAACGGAGAGATGATTGATTTGTTTTGGTGCGTCGTTGCAAAACATAACATTCGCACGCAGAGCAAAAATGTACCTGTAATAGATTTAAAGCGAATAGAAGAATTGTTTTCTTCGCATTCTCTCAATACTGTTTTTCACTACATCCGCAACCATGAGTATGAAATCAAGATGCCCGAAGAGGTAAAGATTACACATCAAGAAATAGATTATGCTGGCTATAGGTTCAAAATCCCTGCACTTTGTTTTGGGAACATGTCAGAATAAGGTAGAACACCGTTGGTGATGAGCCAACGGTGTTCTTTAGTTTCCTGTTCTTACAATATTAACATTTGCAGCGTTGACAGGAAACCGCCACATCTTGTATAATAATACCGTTGAAAATATATCCACACATACATAACAACTGAATATAGGAATGTTCAAACATATTGAGAGATAGTCGGATTTATCCGACACGGTATCGGTGCACCGGAAGTACCGAACTGCTCCACCACGCCTTTGGTTCTGTTGGCGGGAGCTGTATAAAGCAGAACCCGACTTTGATCTACAGAGCCGATTACATAGAACATCACTTTGAAGCGAGAGCCATGCTCCCGCCGATTTCTGATGTTTTGTGTAATCGGCTCTTTTTGTTTTGTCATTTTTCAAAACACCGTTCAGCGCCAAATGCGTGAACTTGAAAAATCGGCGAAAACGAAAAGGTTGTGTAGCGTAGAGCAAGATTCTACCATGGGTCCAAAATTCGCCATCTGCTCAATTTGCCCCTCATGGAATCTTGTTGGGGAGTGCCTTCCCCAAACCCTGCTCTGTTCCGCAAAGCGGAAGCGACGGCATCCGCCGTCCACCATTTTCACAAATGAAGGAGGAACTGAGTGACCAAAACTTACAACACACCGAAACGAACCCACATCGTAAAAACCCGTCTGGACGATGAAGAACACGCCGACTTTCTCCGCAGATTGGAGATTTACGACATGAATCAATCGGAGTTTATCCGTGAAGCGATCTCTGGCGCAACCATCAAACCGACCATCGTGGCAACTCTGGTCAGCGATGATCTGCTCGCTGCGGTCGGCAAGCTGACCGCTGAGTACGGTAGGATCGGAAACAATCTCAATCAGATTGCCCGACACCTCAACGAATGGCACAGTCCCTATCCTGCTATGGCGAAAGAACTGCAAGATGCCGCCGCTGATCTCGCCACTCTGAAATTTGAAGTGATGAAAAAGGTAGGTGATGCTGTTGGCAACATTCAAGCATATAAGCTCTAAAAATACCGACTACTCTGCCGTCGAAGCCTACCTCACTTTTGAGCACGACGAGTTTACCACGAAGCCCACCCTGGACGAAAACGGCAGGTTCATCCCAAGAAAGGATTACCGCATTTCCACTCTGAACTGCGGAGACGAAGATTTTGCGATTGCCTGTCTGAGAGCCAATCTCCGCTATGGTAAAAATCAAAAACGGGAAGATGTCAAAAGTCATCACTATATCATCAGCTTCGATCCCAAGGATGTTCCCGACCACGGATTGACCGTAGATCTGGCGCAGAGCCTTGGTGAGAAATTCTGCAAGGAACACTTTCCCGGTCATCAGGCTATTGTCTGTACCCATCCCGACGGTCACAACGGCAGCGGCAATGTTCATGTACACATCGTTATCAATTCTCTGCGAATTGAAGAAGTTCCGTTCATGCCGTATATGGACAGATCATGCGATACCCAACCGGGTATGAAGCACCGATGCACCAACGCAGCTATGGAATATTTTCGCTCCGAGGTTATGGAAATGTGTCACGATGCGGGTCTGTATCAGATTGATCTGCTGAACGGCAGTAAGACCCGTGTGACCGAGCGTGAGTATTGGGCGAAGAAGAAAGGACAGCTTGCGCTGGATGAAGAAAACGCTGTTCTTGCCGAACAGGGCTTACCCGTCAAGCAGACCAAATTTGAAACAGACAAAGACAAGCTCCGTGAAGAAATCCGCATGGCACTTTCTGATACTGTCAGCTTTGAGGACTTCGCAGAAAAACTTCTCCGCCGTGGCATTACCGTCAAAGAGAGCCGTGGGCGCTTGTCCTATCTCACACCCGACCGCACCAAGCCCATCACAGCACGAAAGCTGGGTGACGATTTTGATAGATCGGCTGTGTTCGCTGTTATTGTCAGAAACACAAAACGAGTGAGGGTAAAAACCGACCCCATCCATTCTGCACCCGCTATGCAGAAAACCATCAACGAGCGTGATACTGTTAGCCGCATGGTGGATATTGATGCCGCAAAGGAAAAAGGCAAAGGTTACGAGCATTGGGCAAAGAAACACAATCTCAAAAATGCCAGCCGTGCCTATCTGCTGTATCAGGAAATGGGATTTGATTCTCCCGAAGCATTGGCTGCCGCCTGTGATGCCGCCCACGAAAAGCTGAGTGATATTCGCACAGAAATGAAATCAGTGGAAGCTACAATCGCAGAAAAGAAAGAGTTCCGTGACTATGTGCTGAACTATCACAAAACACGATATGTGATTGACGAGCTGAAAGCCTGTAAGAAAGAAAAAGCCCGTCAGAAATATCGTGACGAGCATGACAGCGACTTCATCATTCTGAACGCCGCCAAACGATATTTTGATTCCAAGGGACTCAAGAAGCTGCCGAGCCACAAGGCATTGCAGACGGAAGTGGAACAGCTCATCAAAAAGAAAAACAAGCTTTACAACCAGTATCAGACCGCCAAAGACGAAGCACAGCGGCTTGATACCATTCGCCACAATATCGAGCAGACCCTTGGCAGAAAAATCGAACGCAAACAGGAACAGAAGCGTTAATCCTTCCCTTCGATTCGTTTCCATTCCCATCCATTCCAAAAATCAAGAAAGGACAATTATATGAATGAACAGAAAAACAAGAATTACACAGTCAATGAAAACGGCAGTATCATCGTTCGCAACTACTGTGCGGCAGAGCTGCCAAAGATCACCGTAACCATTCGTTCCGGTCAGACTACTTACCGATTTGGCGGTAGCTACGATGGCACACGAAGTCTTTCCGGTAAGTTGCTCGACCACATGGCAAGAGAAAACTAAAAATGCTCAAAAAATATTCTAACGAAAGAGTGGATTTATTCACGAATATGTGATATGATATATACAAGCAATCCTGTATTGGCAGACTGCCCGCCGATTAAGGAGGAACAAGATATGAATAGGCAGTCTGACAAAATTACTGCTATCTACTGTAGATTGAGTCGTGATGACGAACTCACAGGAGAGAGCAACAGCATTGTCAATCAAAAGGCGATTCTCAAAAAATACGCACAAGAACAAGGTTTCCGCAACATCCATTTTTTCGTGGACGATGGTTACTCCGGTGCCAACTTCAACAGACCCGATTGGAAACGAATGATTGAGTTGGTCGAGAACAATAAGGTCGGTGTTATCATCGCCAAGGATATGAGCCGTATCGGCAGAAACTATCTGGAAGTCGGTCTCTACACAGAAATGCTTTTCCCCGAACACGATGTCCGTTTCATCGCCGTGAACAGCGGTGTGGACAGCGCCAATCAGCAGGACAACGACTTTACTCCGTTCTTGAATATCATCAACGAGTTCTATGTCAAGGACAGCAGTAAAAAGGTCAAAGCAGTTATGAAGCAGAAAGGCGAATCCGGTGAGTATCTGACCACCAACCCGCCCTACGGCTACATGAAAGATCCCGACAATCCAAAGAGACATTGGATTGTGGATGATGAAGCCGCAGCCGTTGTCCGTCAGATCTTCGCATGGTGTATGGAGGGCTTCGGCCCCTCTCAGATTTCAAAGAAGCTGAAGGAAGCAAAGGTGGATTGCCCCACCGTTCATTGGATGAAGATGGGACGAAATGCTCCTGCAAAGGCCCCCGATAATCCTTACGATTGGGCACCACGCACCATCACCGGCATACTGGAAAAGCAGGAATATCTTGGTCACATGGTCAACTTCAAAACCCGTAAGCAGTCGTACCGAAGCAAAAAGAAACTCGAAAACCCTCCAGACCAATGGAAGATTTTCGAGAACACCCATGAAGCCATTATTGACGAAGAAACCTTTGCCCGTGTGCAGGAGCTTCGCAAGAACAAACGCAGACCCGCCAGAACAGGCAAAACCAATATGTTCTCCGGTCTCGTCCGCTGTGCCGATTGCGGTGAGAAATTGTACTACTGCACCAGCAACAGTTTTGAAACCAGACAAGACCACTTCGTTTGCTCCACTTCCCGTAAAAAGGGCAAAGAGGTCTGCGACACCCACTTCATCCGTGCTGTGGTTCTGGAAGAAGGTACGCTCCAACACATGAGATTGGTTATCCAATGCGTTGCCGATTACGAGGATGCGTTCCGCAGAGCGTTGGGCGCAAAGCGAAGTGAGGAAGCAAAGAAAGAGCTTTCTGCCAAAAGGCGAACCTTGCAGAAATCCGAAAACCGTCTGGCTGAACTGGACAGATTGTTCAAGCGTATTTATGAGGACATGGTAAACGGAAAGCTGCCCGAAGCTCGCTTTCAGATGTTGTCTGATGACTATGAGCAGGAGCAGGCAGACCTGAGAGCCAAGATTGAAATGCTTGAAAACGAAATACAGAATCAAGAAGATCAAGCGGAGAATGTCGATAGGTTTATTCGACAGGCAAAGAAATACCTGTATCTGGAGAAGCTGACACCTACGATTCTGAACGATATGGTAAACGCCGTATATGTTCATGCACCGGACAAGTCCAGCGGACAGCGAGTGCAGGATGTGACCATCAGTTACAACTATATCGGCATACTCCCCGCCAATTTACTCTATGACGTTATGAACGGAAAGGCGGCGTGATTTCTCACGCCGCCTTCCCGAAAACTAATATAATGTATCTTTTTTACGCGATATCCAGCACAAGATAATCTTCGTTCTCAACGACCTGCTTCAAAATCTCGTTGGAGACATCCTTATTTAGTGTCACGACAGCGGTTTTATGCTCATAGCTTACAACAGCCTCGCAGACATCATCCACATTTTCCAGTGCTTTCCTGACGCGGGCCTCACAGTGGTCGCAGGACATTCCTTCAATATTCAGTGTTTTTGTCCGCATAGCAGTATGGGGCGAGTAAAAACAGAAGAAGCAAGAAAAGGAATCCAACTTGCTGATGAACTGTCCGACATGATTCTGTTCCACGCTATGGTATGTAAGAATGGGAAGAAGATGGAGCAACCTTGGGAGGATAAGTGATGAGCAATGTTCTGGAAAATAGCCCTTTTGATTCAGGACAAGGTGTACGGGCGATTTCTAAGAGAAGATCAAATCGGAAATGCAGGATTGACCTGGAGCACAGAAGACAGTGCAGGAAATCCTGAAAAGGGAATAGACAGAGCAGTTGATGTGTTGTGATAAACTATAGTTGTAACAGTAGTGGCTAATAAGATATAATCAATCTCATAAAGGGGAATGATTGAGCAAATGCAAAACGAAAATATGTATAAAGGAGAAACAACGTATGAGAATATCAGTGATCGGAACGAATCCAGAGAAGATGGCGGCGATTGAGATGGAGATAAAGTCAGTTGCAGTTTTGGGAGCGGGGGCAGTCGGCTCGTATATTATTTGGGGACTTTATGAGAACAAAAATGTCAGACTCGGCGTGGTCGCAGACGGGGAGCGCGCAGAGCGCCTCAAAGCAGACGGATGCACGATCAATGGGGAGGTTTACCGCCCGAATATCTGGTCGCCCGAGGAGGCGCACGGTGTGGATCTTCTGATTGTCTCGCTCAAATACGGGGCACTTCCGGGGGCAATGAAAATGATCCGGACGATTGTCGGTGAGAATACGATCGTGATGAGCCTGATGAACGGAATCGACAGTGAGGAGCTGATTGCGAAGGAGATCGGGGAGTCGCATATCCTGAATTCGTTGATCAAGGTTGCGTCCCAGAGAAAAGAAGACGGTATTCATTTTGATCCGGAGACGACGATCGGAATCATTTTCGGGGAAGTTTCTGCTCCATATGAGAGCGAGCGCGTGCAGGCGGTCAAGGCGCTTTTTGCAGATACCGGAATCCGCATCCGCTCGACCGATTGTATTCGGGAAGAGATGTGGAGCAAGTTCCGTTTAAATGTCTGCAACAATCTTCCGCAGGCGATTCTCGGCGCCGGAGTCGGATGCTACCGCGACAGTGCGCATATGAAGGCAATCAGCGATGGCTTGCGTGCAGAACTTGAGGCGATCGCAAAGGCGAAGGGCGTGGATATGAGCAAGATTGACAGTTCCTCGAATCACGGGGCACCGGTTCGCCCATCAGCACGCTATTCCACGTTGCAGGATATCGAGGCGGGAAGACACACCGAGATCGATATGTTCTCAGGTGCGCTGATGCGGATGGGAAAAGAACTTGGAATCGCGACCCCGTATAACGAGTACACCTATCACATGATCAAGGCACTCGAAGAAAAGAATGACGGAAAATTTAATTACGATGACCAGAACGAGGGGCTTGTCTGGTCAAAATAAGTTTTGAAAAACAGACATAAAAAATTCTTTCGCCGCGCTCTGTTTTGTGATATGATGGGACAAGCAAGATGGTTAAAAAAATAGCAAAGGAGATTTCTCATGGGTGAACTGTTATTTATGAAGCCCTATTGTAAAGAAGTTATTTGGGGTGGAACAAAATTAAAGAGCATTTATGGTTATGAGACACAGGGAAATCACACTGGAGAGGCATGGGTGATCAGTGCGAATCCAGATGGTCAGAGTGTTGTGACCGAGGGTCATTATCAGGGAAAGACGCTGAAAGAACTCTGGGACGGGCACAGAGAGCTTTTTGGAAATCTGGAGGGCGATGTTTTTCCTCTTCTGATTAAGCTCATTGACGCGAGAGATCATTTAAGCATTCAGGTTCATCCGGATGATGAGTATGCATACTCTCATGAGAACGGAGAAAAGGGAAAAACCGAGTGCTGGTATATTGTGGACTGCGATGAGGGAGCGGACATTGTCATCGGTCACAAGGCTCAGACGAAAGAAGAGCTGAAGGCGATGATTGACGAGGGAAGATGGGATGATCTTCTGAATGTGATCCCGATTCACAAAGGAGATTTCTTCTACATTCCGGCGGGAACGGTTCATGCGATCCGCAAGGGTACGCTGATTCTTGAGACTCAGCAGAACAGCAACATCACCTATCGTCTGTACGATTATGGAAGATTGCAGGACGGCAAGCCGAGACAGCTTCATATCAAGCAGAGCCTCGATGTGATTCGTTGTCCGCAGGAGAGAGAAAATACCGTGCAGGAGGCAGTCGAGAAGGACGGAAATATCAGTCAGCGCCTTGTGAGCTGTCCGTTATTTACCGTAGATCATTTTGAGACAGCAGAGAAGATGACGATGGAACAGCCGTATTCCTTCCTGATTGTCGATGTCCTTGAGGGCGAGGGAAGCGTGAACAATCATCCGATTAAGAAGGGCGATCACTTCATCGCACCGTTTGGCTGTGGCAATCTGGAATTTTCCGGAAAACTTGAGCTGATCACCTCCCACGTTTCCTGAAAAGCAGATTTCTTCTAAATTTCGATGGAAATTTGGGAAAATCCGTAACGGAAAAACAGGGACGAAAGTTAAAGGTTGAGAAGGCAAAATAAAAATGCTAAGATAAAATGAGAATCCGAATAAAAAATAAAAACGGGAAAATAAAAATAAAAAAAGGAGAGTAATACTATGTTGTTTGGAGCACTTGAAGCGGGCGGAACCAAGATGGTATGTGCAATCGGAAATGAAAACGGAGAGATTTTAGAGCAGAAGTCGATTCCGACGACGACTCCGGAGGAGACGATGCCGGCAATTCTGGAATACTTCAAGGACAAGGAGATTGCGTCAATCGGAATTGCCTGCTTTGGACCGATCGATCTGAATAAGAATTCTGAGACTTACGGATACATCACTTCCACACCGAAGATTCCGTGGAGAAATTACAACATTGTCGGTGCAGTCAAGGACGCACTGAAGATTCCGGTCGGTTTTGATACCGATGTAAATGGTTCTCTGCTGGGTGAGGTGACCTGGGGCTGTGCGAAGGGTCTGACCGATGCCGTTTATTTTACAATCGGAACCGGTGTCGGTGCCGGAATCATGACAAATGGAAAGATGCTTCACGGCATGCTTCATCCGGAGGCAGGTCATGTGAAGATGGTTCCGCGCAGTGGCGATACCTACAAGGGAAAATGCCCGTATCACGGAACCTGTTTTGAGGGAATGGCAGCGGGTCCGGCAATCGAGGAAAGATGGGGCGCAAAGGCAGTTCAGCTCGCAGACTGCGAGGAAGTCTGGGATCTTGAGAGTTATTACATCGCTCAGGCTCTGATGGGAATCGTTCTGACTCTGAGCCCGCAGAAGATTATTTTAGGTGGTGGTGTTATGCACCAGAAACAGCTCTTCTCGATGATTCGCGAGAAGATGCTCAAAGAGCTGAACGGATATATTCAGGCGAAAGAGCTGGCTGACATCGACAATTACATCGTTCCGGCAAGTCTCAACGACGATCAGGGAATCATGGGATGCATCAAACTGGCGATGAACAGTCTGGAAGAGGAAAATAAGTAAGGATCTGGCGGAAAATGAGAGAGAAACTGACACAGCACGACGTAGAGAAAATTCAGCAGGAGATTGACCAGAGAAAACTTGAGGAGAGACCGAAACTGATTGAGGCGGTCAAGGAAGCGCGTTCCCACGGCGATCTGAGTGAAAATTTTGAGTACCATGCGGCAAAACGCGAAAAGAATCAGAATGAGAGCCGAATCCGCTATCTGGAGAATCTGCTCAAGAATGCGATTGTGATCTCGGATGCCTCCCGCGAGGATGAGGTTGGACTGAACAACACAGTGACGCTTTTCATGGAGGATGATGACGAGGAAGAGGTCTACAAGCTCGTGACAAGTATCCGTGGAAGTTCGATTCACAATATGATCAGCACTGAGTCCCCGCTCGGTCGGGCGATTCTGCGCCATAAAGTCGGCGATCGCGTGCTGGTGCAGGCAAATGAGACATACAGCTATTATGTGACGATCCGAAAAATCGAGAACACCGACGATTCGGACGACACGATCCGGAAGTATTAGTATTGGATGAAGGATCAAATATCCGTTTCAATCGTAATTCAATATTAAATCCATTCGGGAAAACAGAAAAGTCCCGCACTCCGATTGGCTTTTGCTTAAGCCGATGGTGATGCGGGACTTTTTTGCTAATTTATTTGCGTGATGCTTCGGAAGCTTCTGTCGCAATCTGCTCTACAAGATGTTTGAGTTCTGCTTGCTCCAATCCGACCTCCATGCGGATCGAGTAACAGAAATCGTTGTCATACCAGGTCGCGAGAACGTATTTTTCATTGTCTCCTTTCAGGATAAGTGAAAATCCGTCAATATCTGTTGCGATGACATCGGAATATGAATTATAATCTCCGGAATTGTCTTTCTCCTCTGCGCTTGAGGACTGGCGGTAGACAATCTGATTGTCAGCTCCGCGGTAAGTGATCTGTGCAAGCTCATCAAAGTAGGACGTGTACTCGGTGGAGGTCACTTCAAATGGGAAATCATAGAGTCCGAAAACTTTAAATCCCATTCTTCGGGAAAGTTCATTGATCGATTTGCAAGTCTCAATCGATGCAGTTCCGGGAACACTTCCGACACCTTCAATCGGTATCTGGTTCGTGATCCGGTCGATCATTTGCGGAAGCGTCAGTGCACCGATTGCGAGAATCAGAAGACTGGCGCATACCGACAGATAGCGCGAGGTGCGAGGAAACGGCAGGCGCTTTTTCTCCGAGGAGAGTACCACATTGTTTAGAATCCGACTGCGCATTTCGTCAGTGACTTCAATGCGATCCATGATTTCCTTGTAGGAGTTATTTTTGTAGGATTTACTCAAAGTCATACACCTCCCTCAAAATCATTCTTAGTTCTGCGCGTGCCCGTCTGAGGTCTGAGCGGATTGTACTCTCCTTGCGCCCGAGGATCTTTGAAATCTCTGCGGTCGAGTAGCCCTCGTAATAAAACAGATGAATCGCTTCCCGGTATTTGTCGGGAAGATTTTTAACGGCTTCCCAGACAAAGGAGAGATCTTCTTGTTTTTCGTCGATCAGCTGTTCATCGAGTTCGTCGGTCATGCGGAGGCGGTTGTAGGCAATCTTGTTCTTGGAGAGATTTGCCGTGACCTTTAAAAGCCATGCCTTCTCGTGTGTCTCATTTTCAAACTCGGGAGCAGAGTCGAGGTAGGTGATCAGCGTATCCTGAAGAAGATCCTCGGCATCACTCATATTGTGAACGTAGGAATAGGCAAGGCGCAGAATCGAATTGCCGTAGGTATCGAGAAGGTATTCAGCATTATTTGCGACGGAGTCCTGTCGGGCGAGTCGCTTTCTCTCGGACGCATATCCATAAATTTTCGCATGGAAAGCAGATAAAAATTTTTTCAGTGATCTCAAAAAATCGAAACCGCCCGGCGAGCAGGGAAGTTCCAACGAAAGTATACTCATACAAATCCCCTAAAAATGTTTTTTATGAAATCTTTTCATGACTCAATACTCAATCAATGACTTAATCCTATACTCAATCCATTACTCAATCTCTGCAATCAGAGCACTGATCTCATCAACGGAGATTCCGTTCGTGCTGATCGAGTAGGAGTAATCGCCGTCTGTCCAGATCGCAGTTTTCACCATACCGTTATCGCCCTTCATTGTGATTTCGCGCGTGCCGATCGTGGCGGTGGAAGTCTCGGAATAAGTGGTGTAATCTCCGCTGATGTCCTTTCCGTTATAGAGTCCTTTGCGAATCCGCGCGATCTCTGTGTAGGATGGCTCAGAGGTGTTATCGTCTGCGCTTGCCGTTGTCTGATCGCTGTTTGCATCATTTGCATCGTAGTCCTTGAGATAAATCACCTCAATCAATTCCTTATTGAGGGTGCGAAAAACATTCGCGGAGACACCCTGAATCTCGTCCGGAATCTTGAACGAAAATCCAGCAGTATTCTGCGCGTCGGCAAGGGTTGTGTGATCGATAAACGGGTTCGGCATCGAGGTCATCTGACCAGTTTCATTTGCAGAGGTCTCTGCGCTGATCGAAGTCTTCTCTGCCCTGGTCGTGGTTTCGTGTCTTGCGCAGGCGCTCATCAAGACGAGTGTCAGAAGACCGAGAGTCGTGAGACAGGTGCGGATCTTGCGGTTGCCGAAATTCTTATTTGCGTTCAGGTTCTTGTTTTCGTTCTTATTCCAGTTTGCTACCTTTGCTACGTTCTTGTTCATTTTCATGATAAATTCTCCTCATCTTTTTTATTTAAGGGAATTATTTCCCTTCATGAGTTATACAGATGAGGAGAATAAAATGTTGCAAAAAATAAAAAATTTAAAAAAAATTATTTTACGGGGATCAGATCATTAGATCCATCCGCCGTCCATTGCGATGACCTGTCCGGTCAGGTAGGAACCCTTGTATCCGAGATGGTAGACAAAGTCAGCGACTTCCTCGGCGGTTCCGAGGCGACCTGCCGGGATCTCATCGACGAGCTGGAGCATCTCGTCTTCCTCCATCCACTGATTCATCTCCGTGTCGATCGCTCCGCAGGCAACAGCGTTGACCTGAATGTTGCTCGGTGCAAGTTCTTTTGCGAGGGCGCGGGTAAATGCATTGATGCCACCCTTTGTTGCGGAGTAGGCAACCTCGCAGGAAGCTCCGACATTTCCCCAGACGGAGGAGATGTTTACGATTTTTCCGGAACCGGCAGACAGCATCATCGGGATTGCCAGTTTGCAACAGTTAAAGACGGAGGTCAGGTTTGTGCGGATGATGCGGTCCCAGTCCTCGCTCGTCATATCCTGAAGCAGTCCGATGTAATCGACACCGGCATTGTTGACGAGAACATCAAGGGAGCCGTACTGTTTGCGGATCAGCGCAAACAATTTTTCACAGTCTTCCATTTTTCCCATATCTCCGAGAAAGGCGGTACAACCGACCTGATAGCTGGAGATCTCTTTTTGCGCCTGAAGAAGCTCGCGCTCCCGATGCGCGCAGTTGATGATGACGTTATATCCTTTTTTTGCAAATTTTATGGCGATCGCCTTTCCGATTCCGCGGGAAGCACCCGTTACAAGTACTACTTTTTTTGCCATACAAACACGCTTCCTTTCTTAAAATTTGATAGTTCCATTATAAGTTTTTCGGGGATAATGAGCAAGGAAAAATCTCGAACTTTCTGGAATCCTTTACGATTCAATTACAATTTCCGTAACTCTCTGTATCTTAAAAGAAACTTGTGTTATACTGAACCACAGTGACGCAGTTTTGATGCGATGGGGAAGCAACAGAGTTACTTTACTGTAACGGAACGTAAGCAATAAAACAGGAGTGAAAAATGGAAAAAAAATATGATCTGGTGATTGTTGGTTCCGGTCCGGCAGGACTGACCGCAGGGATTTACGCACAGCGTGCGAGACTGAATACTCTTGTGATTGAGAAAGAGATGGTCAGCGGAGGACAGGTGCTGACGACGTATGAGATTTCCGGTGGTGGATGGATTTACGCTCGGAACGAAATTCTGGGAGCATGCGGATCACCTCGGCGCAGAATTTGTCACCGATGAGATTGTGGGAATTCGCCTGATGCAGGAGCAGGATACGGATCTTTTGGCGATCGATGCTTCGGAGGATGGAGTAAGAGATCTGCGAGCTGCACAGGTGGAAGTACCGGGTGTCACAGAGATTGTATCACATTTTGACTCTGAAAAGACATGGAAGGTGCTCACGGGAAAGAAGGGAACCTATCTTGCAAAGACGGTGATTCTGGCTTCAGGGGCGACACACAGAAGTCTTGGAGTTCCTGGTGAGGAGCGCCTTCGCGGTTCCGGAGTGAGCTACTGTGCGACGTGTGACGGAGCGTTTTTCCGCAGAAAAGAGGTCGCTGTCGTCGGAGGCGGAGATGTCGCGATCGAGGATGCGATTTTTTTGTCCCGGATGTGCAGTCACGTCTATCTGATTCATCGCAGAGGAGAACTGCGCGGGGCGAGATCCCTTCAGGAACAGCTTTTGGCGCTTGAGAATGTGACGATTCTCTGGGATACCGTGGTCGAGGAGATCTGCGGGGAGCAGAGAGTTGAGAACATTCAGCTTCGCAATGTGAAGAGTGGGGAACATTCGCAGCTTTCTGTGAACGGGGTCTTCGTGGCAGTCGGAATTGAGCCGAACAGCACGTTCGTGGAAGATCTGGTTCAGACGGATCACGGCTATGTGTGTGCCGGGGAGACGTGTGAGACGAGTGTGCCGGGAATTTTTGTGGCGGGGGACATGAGAACGAAACAGCTTCGCCAGATTGTGACGGCTACTGCGGATGGCGCGAATGCGGTCAGCAGTGCCGAGCGGTATCTGAATGCATGGAGCCATCGCTAGAATCATCGCTGGAACTATCGTTAGGACATCTGAGCGGGAATCCTCGGTCATTCAATGACCGTGCAGTTCACAATAGAACCATTGTAAAAGGCTTCATAAATGAGGTTTCATAAATGATTTTTGCAATACTTGAATTTGAGGGAGACGAGAGGGAGAAAAAATAGATGAAAAAAACAATCAGGATGTTAACCCTGAGCTGTGTGTGTGCAATGACTCTGGGAGTGATTCCCGCTTATGCGGATGTGCAGAAATCTCCGCATACCGTATCGGTTGTGGCATCACAGGGAAATTATGAGAATATTGCAGTCTCGCAGGTATCCGATTATGTAAATATCAGAGAGAATCCAAATACGGACAGCACGATTGTCGGAAAGATTTATAACAACTGTGCGGCGACGATTCTTGAGACTGTCGAGGGCGAGGGTGGAAAGTGGTATCGAATCCAGTCGGGCGCAGTAACCGGATACATTAAGGCTCAGTATTTTGTGACCGGAGATTCGGCGGAACAGCTTGCGCGCTCGATTCGGCGAGAGTTTGTCACGATCAGCGCGGATGGTCTTCGCCTGAGAGCGGAGCCGAACCTGACGAGCACGACGTTGACTCTGTTGTCTCAGGGTGCGGAGTACATCGTCGTCGACGATGAGGGTGATTTCTTTAAAGTCGAGATCGATGAAGATCTTGTCGGCTATATTTCCAAGAATTACTGTACGGCACGCGTGGAGTTTGATCAGGCAGTGACGCTTCAGGAGGAAAAGGAAAAGAAGGCGGAAGAGGAGAAGCGAAAGCAGGAGGCAGATTCTGCAATTGCGCAACTTGAGGAAGTCCGCAGAGTCGAGGCGAAGGAAGAGGCGGAGGAGAGCCAGACCGGAAACAATGGCACGACAATTGCTCCAAATCCTTCCGGTGCTGAGTCTTCCACAAATGGATCAACGCCGACAACCTCGAATTCGTCTTCTGAAAATCCTGACAACGGAGCGACGATCATTGCCACGAAACCAGATGAGGTTGACACGACTGCACCGGCACAGAATAACAGCAACAGTTCTTCTGGTACGTCCACCGCATCCGGACCTTCGACGGGAACGACGGGATCAACAGGAAGTACAAACAGTGGGACAAGCACAAAACCGTCTGCGACTGTCGTACAGCCGTCGAACACGACAACTTCTTCTGGTACAACGACCGCAGGCACTTCGGATTCCAAGAACAGTGCGACGATCAAGGGCAGTGGCGGACCGGGTTCCACCGCAGTTGTCACCGCGACGAGAACGGCGATTGTCGCTTACGCAAAACAGTTCCTCGGCAACAAATATGTATACGGTGGGACAAGCCTGACGACAGGAGCAGACTGTTCCGGATTCACGCAGGCGATTTTTGCACACTTTGGAATCACGACGGGAAGAACCTCGAGAGATCAGGCACAGAATGTCAAGACGATCCCGATTTCGAGTGTTCAGCCGGGCGATCTTCTGTTCTATGGAAGCGGAAGCACGATCACCCATGTAGCGATTTACATAGGAGATGGAAAGGTTATCCACTCGAGCAACTCGAGGACCGGTGTCATCATCTCCCCGTACAACTACCGAACCCCGAGCAAAGCGGGAACATTCTTGAATTAAGGGGGAGGCATGGAGCAGAAAAAACAGTACTATGGTGTTGATGTTGTAAAGTTTATTCTTGCCCTTCTTGTCGCCGGTCGCCATATGATTCAGGTGTTTTATGCGCAGGAGAGCCCGTGGCGGTTGACCGTCGGCTCGTGGCTCTCCAATCTGGCAGTGCCGTTTTTCTTTACCGTCGCCGGATTTCTTCTGTTTCGGAAAATCTGCGGGACTGAGAGAACCGCGGGGGAGCGATCAGGAAAGAAAAAGGAAACGGAAATTGGAAACGGAAGAGATCGAAACGAAATCGAGGGTGGAAGTGGAAATGAGGAATCTGGACGCGGAAGAAGTCGCAGAAAACAGCAGAGAAGAGTCTCGTCATCCTCTGCACAGAGAGAGTTGGCAAATCGAACCTCAGATCCGTCGAAAACAGGAAAATCAGGAGTCAGTGGAAGCAGTCGCAGTCGCTCAGGTTCCGTCAAAAAGGGCGGATGGAGACAGGTTTGTAAATACTGTTGGCGAATTTTAAAACTCTATGTGCTCTGGTGCGTGATCTACTGGCCGATTGATATTTACAACTGGTACCACGGAACTGCGACGATCAAGGAGAGCGTGATTTTCTATATCCGCTCGTTCTTCTTCTCGAGCACGATCGCCCAGCTCTGGTATCTTCCGGCGCTGATTACCGCATGCCTGATTGTCTGGTGCGTGTCGCTCGGCGCGCGCTACGTCACACCGGCGCTGATTGTGACCGGTGCGCTGTTTCTGGCAGGGTGTCTCGGCGATAACTGGTATTTCACGGCGATGCTTCCGCAGAAGATCCAGAACCTGATTTATCTCTACGGACAGCACTGCATGACGATGAGAAACGGAATTTTTTATGGAAGTTTTTATGTGTGCCTTGGTCTTGTTTTTGCGAAGAAAACGAGAAATCTGCCGTTTCTCGTATCCTTTGCGCTGGCAGTCTTCTTTTGCTGGGTGATGAAAAAGGAGGTCACGCATTGCGGAAATATCAACATCGTGATTTCCGCTGCCCCGACCGCTTTTTTCCTGACCGAGTCGGCGCTCTCTTTGCGTCTGCCGGACTGGAAACTTTTCACGAGACTCAGAGCGATGAGCGAGTGGGTGTATCTGTCTCACTTTTATTTCTTTTATTTCTTCTCGTGGACGGCAAAGATCAATCCTCTGCCGTTGACGGAGAAAAATATTATGCTCTGCATCTTTATCCCGATGCTGATTTTTGCGTGGGGGATGGCATGTCTGGGAGAGCGAAGGACATGGGTCAGAAAGCTGATCTAACGATAACGAGGAGGTGCGCTTGCACCTCCTCGAATTTTTCTTGAATTTAGTTTTTCACGAACCGGATCTTAATCGAATCCTTTTGGAATCTGGTTTTAACCTGGTTTTCTGAATCTGATGAAGTGGAATGATGATTACTCAAATTCCGGCTCAATCAGACCATAGGTGTTATTCTTTCTCTTGTATACCACATTGACCTGTTCGGTCTCTGCATTCAGGAATACATAGAAGCTGTGACCAAGCAGTTCCATCTGCACACAAGCCTCTTCCGGGTCCATCGGCTTTACTGCGAAGCGTTTGGTCTTCACGATGTTGATCTCGTCATCGGTATCAAACTCCTCGTTGATGAACAGATCTGAGAATGCCATTGCGCTCTGCTTCTTGTCGATCAGTTTGTTTTTATATTTTTTCATCTGACGCTCGATGATCTCTTCTACCAGATCGATGGAGACGTACATATCACTGCTGGATTCTTCCGCACGGATCATAGTTCCCTTAACCGGGATCGTAACTTCGATTTTCTGTTTGCCTTTCTGCACGCTGAGAGTGACGATTACCTCTGTGTCCGGATTAAAATAGCGATCAAGCTTTCCAATCTTTTCTTCTACTGCTGCCCGCAGACCCGGAGTCACATCGATGTTTCTTCCTGTAATAGTATAACGCATAGTCATCAGCTCCTTCTTTTGAGATGACTCCAGTATAACACACAAGTCCGAAAAATTCAACCAGAATACACAAATTGTTGTGACAATTATTCTTAAAAAAATATAAATAGAAATATTTCTATATAAGAAAAAATATTGAAAAAATATAACCTGTAAAAATGCGGAAGTGAGGGATAGATTTGGAAAGAAAAGTTTGATTTTCTGTTTCATTTCCGTTTTGCTTCTGCCTTATTTTGGTGGAAAAGTGGGAAAACTAGGAGAAAGGAGTGGAAAACGGATCAAAAAAGAGGTTAATTTTTTGTGAAGTGGAGGGGGAAAACTTGAATAAATCGAGGGTTAGTGTTACAATGACTAGGATTGACTGTAAAATGGGTCAGATTATAGCTTGTCTGGCTGGAAAGAAAAATGTTTAGGAGACAGAATTTATGAATCTCATAGAGAAATTATTTGGCACCCACAGCGAGCGGGAACTCAAGATGATTTATCCGATTGTGGACAAGATTGAGGCGCTGAGGCCCAAGATGGGAGAGCTTACGGATGAGCAGTTGCGCGACAACACCCGTATTTTTAAAGAGCGACTGGCAAACGGAGAGACTCTTGATGATCTTCTGCCGGAGGCATTTGCAACTGTCCGTGAAGCTGCAAAGCGAGTGCTGAAGATGGAGCATTATCCGGTACAGCTCATCGGTGGTATCGTTCTTCACCAGGGACGTATCGCAGAGATGAGAACCGGTGAAGGTAAGACGCTCGTGTCGACCGCTCCGGCATATTTAAATGCACTGACAGGAAAGGGCGTTCACATTGTCACCGTCAACGACTATCTGGCAAAGCGAGATGCGGAGTGGATGGGACAGGTTCACGAGTTCTTGGGACTGAGTGTTGGTATCGTCTTAAACCCGATGAACTCTGAGGAGCGTAAGAAGGCATATGCCTGCGATATCACCTATGTAACGAACAACGAGCTCGGTTTCGACTATCTGCGTGACAACATGGCAATCTACAAGGAGCAGATGGTTTTAAGAGGTCTTGAGTATGCGATCATCGATGAGGTTGACTCTGTCCTGATCGATGAGGCGAGAACTCCGCTGATCATTTCCGGTCAGAGCGGTAAGTCCACGAAGCTGTATGAGGTCTGTGACGTTCTGGCTCATCAGCTCGAGAAGGGCGAGGCTTCCGGCGAGTTCACAAAGATGAATGCAATCATGGGCGAAGACATCGAGGAGACCGGTGACTTCATCGTCAATGAGAAGGATAAGGTTGTAAACCTGACGGAGGAAGGTGTGCGCAAGGTCGAGGAATATTTCCATATTGAGAACCTTGCAGATCCGGAGAATCTGGAGATCCAGCACAACATCATTCTCGCACTGCGTGCAAACTACCTGATGCACCGCGATAAGGACTATGTTGTAAAAGATGATGAGGTTCTGATCGTCGATGAGTTTACCGGACGTATCATGCCGGGGCGTCGTTATTCCGATGGTCTGCATCAGGCAATCGAGGCGAAGGAGCATGTAAATGTTCGCCGTGAGAGCAAGACGCTTGCGACAATCACCTTCCAGAACTTCTTTAACAAGTTCAAGAAGAAATCCGGTATGACCGGTACGGCTCTGACCGAGGAGAAGGAGTTCCGTAACACTTACGGAATGGATGCAATCGCAATCCCGACGAACCGTCCGGTACAGCGTATCGACCACGAGGATGCAGTTTACAAGACCAAGAAAGAAAAATTCGATGCCGTTGTCAAAGAGGTTGAGGAAGCACACGCAAAGGGACAGCCGGTTTTGGTCGGCACGATCACAATCGAGACTTCTGAGCTTTTGAGCAAGATGCTCAAGAAGCACGGAATTCAGCATAAAGTTCTGAATGCGAAGTTCCATGAGCTCGAGGCAGAGATTGTTGCAGATGCAGGTATTCATGGAGCAGTCACGATCGCGACGAACATGGCAGGTCGTGGTACCGATATTAAGCTGGATGAAGATGCAAGAAAGGCAGGCGGACTGAAAGTAATCGGTACGGAGCGTCATGAGTCGAGACGAATCGATAACCAGCTCCGTGGTCGTTCCGGTCGTCAGGGAGATCCGGGTGAGTCCCGTTTCTACATCTCTCTTGAGGATGATCTGATGCGTCTGTTCGGTTCTGAGCGTCTGATGAAGATGTTTGAGGCTCTCGGTGTTCCGGAGGGCGAGCAGATCGAGCATAAGATGCTCTCAAGTGCGATCGAGAAGGCTCAGATGAAGATCGAGACGAACAACTACGGTCTGCGTGAGAACCTGCTCAAGTACGATGAGGTCAACAACGAACAGCGTGAGATCATTTACGCAGAGCGCCGGAAAGTTCTTGACGGCGACAACATGCGTGATCTCGTTCTGAAGATGATCACTGACATTGTGGAGAACGCAGTGGATATGTCGATCTCTGATGAGCAGAGTGTCTCTGACTGGGATTGGGCAGAGCTTAACAACCTGCTGACTCCGGTGATCCCGCTTCAGCCGATCAATGAGGAGAACCATCCAGTCAGCAAGAAGAACGAGCTTAAGCATATGCTCAAGGAAGAGGCAATCAAGCTCTACGAGGAGAAGGAAGCACAGTTCCCGGATGCCGAGCAGGTGCGTGAGATTGAGCGTGTCGTTCTGTTAAAGGTTATCGACAACAAGTGGATGAACCACATCGACGATATGGATCAGCTACGTCAGGGTATCGGTCTTCAGGCATATGCACAGCGCGATCCGCTCAATGAGTATAAGATGGCAGGCTATGACATGTTCAACGAGATGATGGCAAGCATCCGTGAGGATACTGTCAAGATGATGTTCCGCGTAAAGGTTGAAAAGCCAGAGGAGCGTGAGCAGGTAGCAAAGGTGACAGGAACAAACAAGGATGACAGCGGCGTGAAGGCACCGGTTCGCAGAAATGCACCGAAGATTCAGCCAAATGATCCGTGTCCATGCGGTTCTGGCAAGAAATATAAGCAGTGCTGCGGAAGATTTGCTGAGTAAATGACGCAAAGATATATTGAACTTGAAATATTGAATTTGAATTAAAGAAAGTAGAGGAAGAAAAGTGGTAGAGTTAGATCAGTTTAAGTACACACTGTCTACTTATGTCCCGATGTTAAAGGAGCTTGGTGCTTCTTTAAATCTGGATGCCAAAAAAGAGAGAATTGCAGAGCTTTCACGTTATATGGAAGCTCCTGATTTCTGGGATGACCCAGAGCGTTCTCAGAAGATGACAAAAGAGTTAAAGAGTCTGGAAGATACCGTAAAGAGCTACACAACATTGTCTACTCAGTATGACGATATTAGTGAGCTTATTGAGATGGGTTACGAGGAGAATGATCCAGAGGTTATTCCTGTCATTCAGGAGTCTCTTGATGAGTTCACGACAAACCTTGAAGCACTCAGACTTAGCACACTGTTAAATGGTGAGTATGATAAAAATAATGCCATCATTCGTTTGAATGCAGGTGCCGGCGGTACTGAGGCATGCGACTGGTCTAGTATGCTGTATCGTATGTATACACGTTACGCTGACAGAAATGGCTTCTCAGTAGAAGTTCTTGATATGCTTGATGGTGATGAGGCTGGAATTAAGTCAGTCACCTTCCAGGTAAATGGTGAGAACGCATACGGTTATTTAAAGTCTGAGAAGGGTGTTCACAGACTGGTTCGTATTTCCCCATTTAACGCAGCAGGAAAGCGTCAGACTTCTTTTGTTTCCTGTGATGTTATGCCAGAGATCGAGGAAGATCTTGATGTTGAAATCAACGATGATGATCTTCGTATCGATACCTACCGTTCTAGTGGTGCCGGCGGACAGCATATCAATAAGACCTCATCTGCAATTCGTATTACGCATCTTCCGACTGGTATCGTTGTTACCTGTCAGAATGAGCGTTCCCAGTTCCAGAACAAGGACAAGGCAATGCAGATGTTAAAGGCAAAGCTGTATATGTTAAAGCAGCAGGAAAATGAAGAAAAGATTTCCGGAATCCGTGGTGAGGTAAAAGACATCGCGTGGGGAAATCAGATTCGCTCTTACGTACTTCAGCCATACACTATGGTAAAGGATCATCGTACTGGTGCCAGCAGCGGAAATGCAGGCGCTGTGCTTGATGGAGACATCGATCTGTTTATCAGCGCGTATTTAAGATGGCTGTCTACAGGAGAGAAGGTATCTGAGGACACAGGAGAGTAAAAAGACCCTCAAAGCTCAAAAATCACATAACTGGAAAGGTTGGACATAAGTATGATTAAGGTAGCAGTGTTAGGATATGGAAATATCGGTTCAGGAGTTGTGCAGGTATTGCTGAATAATAAGGAAACAATCGCAAAGAAGGCAGGAGATGAGATCGTGCCGGCATGCGTACTTGATCTTCGCGATTTCCCAGGCGACGTGATGGAAGATAAGGTAGTAAAGGATATTAATCTGATTACACAGAACCCAGAAATTTCAATCGTTGTTGAGACTGTGGGAGGAACAAAGCCGGCATATGCTTTCGTAAAGGCTTGTCTTGAGGCTGGAAAGCATGTTGCAACTTCCAATAAGGAGCTTGTTGCAGCGCATGGTCCAGAGCTTCTTGAGATTGCAAAGGCACATCATGTAAGCTTCTTATTTGAGGCAAGTGTAGGCGGCGGTATTCCGATTATTCGTCCTCTTGTTTCAAGCATTACTTCCGATGCAGTAACCGAGATTACCGGTATTCTAAACGGCACCACAAACTATATGTTAACCAAGATGAGTGAAGATGGTCTTGATTATGATGCAGTCCTTGAGGATGCACAGGAGAGAGGCTACGCAGAGAGAAACCCAGCGGCAGATGTTGAGGGTCATGATGCACGCAGAAAGATTGCAATTTTGTCCTCACTTGCATTTGGCAAATATGTAGATTATGAGGATGTTTATACTGAGGGTATTACAAAGATCACATCAGCTGATTTTGCATACGCAAAGGTTCTTGGCAGCCGTATTAAGCTGTTTGGAACAAGCAAAAAGAAAGAGGATGGCAGTATAAGTACAATGGTATGCCCAGTTATGATCACAAACGAGCATCCGCTTTTTGCAGTTAATAATGTAATGAACGCAATCCTTGTTCGCGGTGAGTGCATGGGCGATTTGATGTTTTATGGTGCAGGAGCAGGAAAGCTTCCAACCGCTTCTGCTGTAGTGGCAGATGTTGTAAATGCAGCAAGAAATCCGAAGATTACCGAGATTGCACCATATGAGCCAGGAAAGATGACTGTTTCAGATCATTTAAAATCAACACACAGCTACTTTGTGCGTGTAAAGGGATCAGATGCAAACGCTGTAGCAGAAAGCTTTAAGGCAAAGCAGATCGTAGATGCTGGTATTGCAGATGAGTTTGGACTTATTACAGCAGAGTGGGCTGAAAATGAATTTGATGCGCTGTGCGAAAACTATCCAGTTGTCAGTGTGAATTCTTCTCTTTTTTATCCTTGTCATTTTTGTTAATCTTTCTTTT
>ERZ838839.1258-NODE-1258-length-25699-cov-17.826119_pt1 | contig 25699 bp, 31 predicted proteins | sample MGYA00519909_ERZ838839 | MGnify/ENA primary metagenome ERZ838839 (study PRJEB31850, sample SAMEA3708843) | human gut metagenome | biome: human gut; feature: human-associated habitat; material: faeces | place: China | collected 2014 ... | reverse complement strand
CAAAATTAAATTTTTTTAAAATTTATCTTGACTTTTCATAGTTGGTCTCCTTTATTTTAGAATATAGCCAAACCCTCTTTTAGATATTAGAACTTCATTTAAAATAGGTAGTTTTTTTCTAAGTCTTTTTAAACATTGATCAACAGCTTTATCACTGATATCAAAATTTTCTTTCCAAACATGGTTTAAAATACTCTCTCTTGTAAGGAGTAAACCTCTATTAACAATAAAATAAGAGAGAAGTTCAAACTCATTTTTAGAAAGTTCAATAGGTTCATTTTCATAGAGCATAGTTTTATCTGATGAGAATAACTTCATATTTTCATATGTAAGAATATCTTTATTTTGTGGAACTCTCACAATAAATTTTTTTAACCGAATCAATAACTCTTTAGAGTCAAAAGGTTTTTTTATATAATCATCACAACCCATTTCTAAAGTTTTATTTACAGTTTCTTGAGAAGTTTCAGCTGTTAAAGCAAGAATAAAAGGAGAACCAAAATATTTTGGGTTGCTTTTTATCTGCTCACAAATATAACTTCCATTTCCATCTGGTAAGGAAAGATCAAGAAGTATTATTTCTGGTGTTTCTTTTTTTAAAATTTCCATTCCCTCTTTAATAGAAGCTGCTTCTAAAAACTTGATACTTTTCTCCTCAGCTAAGATTATCCTAAGTATATCTCTAGTTTCTTCAGAATCTTCTATTGTTAGGACTTTAATCATTATTATCACCTTTTTTCTTAGCAAATATAAATTTTTCTAAATAACTAAATAAAACAGATTCGTTAATAGGTTTTGTAATATATCCATCAAAACCATAAGGTAGATATTTCTCTTTATCTCCAATAATAGCTTGAGCAGTAAGAGCAATAACAGGAGTATTTTTTAACTCCTCATTAGCTTTTATATGAGATATAGTTTGTAACCCATCCATAACAGGCATATGAATATCTAAAAATACTACATCAAATTTCTTTTCCTTCATAGCTTTTAAAGCGTTAAGACCATGTTCTACACAAGTTACACTTATCAATTGGGATTCTAAAACAGCTTTTAGAAAATCTCTATTTTCTTCAACATCTTCTGCAATTAGAATTTTAATCTGTTTAGTATTAAATTGAAGATACATATTAAATAGATCACTGTAATCAATAGTATGGGTCATTCTTTCTAACTCTTCAATATAATATAGTATTGTATCAAAAGATATAGGATTTTTCTTTAACTCTTCAGATATTTTTTTAGAAATATCATATATTAATGTAAGATTTAGATTACCATAAGTACCAAGAATCAAATGATTTATCTCACGTATCTGTTCAACATTTTGTTTTTTGTAAGCTTCTTTTAAACTTTTTAATCTAATTGGGAATTTTAAAATACTTTTTAATAGTATAGATTTTATACTTGGATTATTAGAATTTAACAGTTTTGTAAGTATAACTGAGAAATTCTCATTTTTCTTTTCAAATACTTCAATAGGAATACTTACATTAAATGTAGTTCCAACCATAACCTTACTTTCAACAGTAATAGTCCCTTTAAGAATTTCAACTAATTTTTTTGTAATACTTAGACCTAAACCAGCTCCAGAAGAGTGTTTATTAATTTGTCCAAAACTTTCAAAAATATATTCTAAATGATCTTTAGATATACCTATACCACTATCATAAACACTAAAATTAAGGAAATTACTATTTACATTAACTTCACAGAAAACAAACCCTTTATTTGTATATTTAATAGCATTATGAATAAGATTTTTAACTATCTCATAAATTTTCATCTTATCAGAATATATTGTTATATCATTTTTATCATATTTAATTTCAAATTTTAGATTTTTAGTCACTGCTAAGGAGTTGTGTTCATAGAATATATCTTGAAAAAGTTCTTTAACACTAAAAGATTCAAAGTTAAGATCAACTTTTCCAGATTCTATTTTTGAAAAATCTAAAAGTTCATTTGTAAAATTAAGAAGTTTAACTCCAGATGTATGAATAATATCTAATTTATCTTTTATCTCTGAATTTGGATACTCTTTTAAAAGGAGTTTTGAATATCCAATAATAGGAGTTAGAGGTGTACGCATCTCATGGCTGATTTTAGCTAGAAATTCACTTTTAGCTCTATTTGCTGATTCAGCAACTTCCTTTGAAAAACTTAACTCTTTAGTTCTTTGTTCTACTATATCTTCAAGATTTTTATTAAGTAATCTTAATTTTTCACTTAATGCTTCTGCTTTCTCTTTTTCTCTTTTTATCTCTCCCTCTTTAACTAATATGTCTAAGATATCTGTTTTAACAGAGGAGAAAACTTTATAGAAACAATCCTCTAAATTTAAAAAGTCATCTTTAAGTTGACTAACAAATTTTTTATTAATTTCAGAAAGTACAGTTTCAAACTTATCTAAAAGATTATACAAGTTTAAAAGTGCGAATTTATTAACAAAAACAGATACTAAAAAAAATAGTATAGATAATACAATTAATTTTATCACAAGAATATTATTTACAGTAATTGAAGATCTTAATAGATATAGAATTATAATGCAAAAAATAATAAAAATTAGAGTATTAAAAGCAGCAATTTTTTTGTGAATATTCATAAAGTATTACACTCCTAAATATAGAAAATAAAGTTAAATATATAATAATAAAATAGAGAAAATGACATTATAATGACAATTTGCTCTAATACTATATTATATGAATATTAAAAATATAGCAACTATTTTTTTATAAGGAGGTTGAAAAATGGATATTTTTAAAGTGACAACTGAAGTTTATGCAGATGCTGATATAAAAAATATACTAGCAGAACTAAAAAGTAAAAAAGTTACTATTATAACAGATGCTATGATGGTAAAAGTTGGATTGATTGCAAAAGTTGAAGATGCTTTAAAAAAATCAGATATTCAGTATGATATTTTTGATGGGGTAGAGATGAATCCATCATTAGAATCAGTAAAAAGAGCATTAGATCAAGTAATTGATTTTTCTCCAGAAACTATTATTGCAGTGGGAGGAGGATCAACTCTTGATTCAGCTAAAGCAGTAAGATACTTTTTAAAGAGAACAGGAATAGATATTCCAGTGATAGCTATCCCAACTACAAGTGGAACAGGTTCAGAAGTAACTTCATATGCAGTAATAACTGATACAGTAAATAGTGTAAAAATTCCTATAAAAGATGAAGAGATGATGCCTAAAATAGCTATTTTAGATCCAGAATTTACAAGAACACTTCCAAAATCTGTAGTTGCAGATGGAGGAATAGATGCTTTAACACATGCAATAGAAGCATATAGTTGTTCAGCAGCAAATTTCCATACACAAATTTATGCTATGACAGCAATAAAAGGTATTTTTAAGAATCTTTTAAAAATGTACAAAAATATTGAAGATAGAGATGCTAGAGTAGAAATGGCGAAAGCATCATGTATAGCAGGAATAGCTTTTGAAAAATCAGGTTTAGGAATAAACCACAGTGTTGCTCATGCAATAGGTGGAAAATTCCATAAGCCACATGGAAGATCAAATGGGGTAGTACTTCCATATATTATAAGATTTAATAGTGAAAATATGGAAACTGCTCAAAGATATTATGAGATAGCAAAAGAGTTGGAACTACCTTGTAGCTCTGTTAAAGAGGGAGCAGAAAGTTTAGCAATAGCAGTTGAGATTTTAAATAGAGAGTTAGGAATCCCAGCTAGAGTTAAAGATATGGGAATAGATGAAGTTGAATACAATAAGCTTATTCCTGAAATGGCAGAAACAGCTTTAAATGATATTTGTACAAGTGGAAATATTAGAAAAGTTAGTGTTGAAGATTTAGAAAATATTTTCAGGAAAGTCTTTTAATATGTATTAAAAAAAGTTAAATATGACATTAATGTGACATTTTATCTTAATATAATTAAATCGATAACTTGAAAATAGCCTTTTCATATAAAAAATCAATTAAAGGGGGGTAAAAATTAATGCAAGATAAGTTAGTAGAAAAAATGATGGCAGAAGTTATGGAAAAACTAAAAGATAAAAAGGGTGACACTCCTTGTGTACCTGAAAAGAAAGAGTGCCGTTTAACAGAGTTTGTAGGAGTTACTACTCACGGACATGGAATTGGATTAGTTATTGCCAATGTAGACCCAGCACTTCATGAAGCTATGGGAATAGATAAAAAATATCGTTCAATAGGAATACTTGGAGCAAGAACAGGGGCAGGACCTTTCATCATGGCAGCAGATGAAGCAGTAAAAGCTACAAATACAGAAGTAATCAGTATAGAACTTCCTAGAGATACAGAAGGTGGAGCAGGACATGGATCTTTAATTCTATTTGGAGCTGAAGATGTATCAGATGCTAGAAGAGCAGTTGAAGTTGCAATAGCAGCAGTAACTGAAAAATTTGGAGATGTTTATGGAAACCCAGCTGGACATATTGAACTTCAATATACAGCTAGAGCATCATATGCATGTAACAAAGCATTTGGAGCACCTCTAGGAAAAGCATTTGGAATAATCGTTGGAGCACCAGCAGCAATTGGAGTAGTTACAGCAGATACAGCTTTAAAAGCAGCTAATGTAGAAGTACTTGCTTACTCATCACCAGCTAAAGGAACTAGCTTCTCAAACGAAGTTATTTTAGCAATATGTGGAGATTCAGGAGCAGTTAGACAAGCGATACTTGCAGCTAAAGAAGTAGGAGTTAAACTTCTTGAAACTTTAGGAGGACCAGCTCCATCAGGATCACATCCATATATCTAAAATTAAGTAAAATAGTTGAAAGCTGAAAATCAATTAGGAGGTTAGAATGAGATCTAAACGTTTTGAAGTATTAGGTAATAGACCTGTAAATAAAGATGGATATGTAAAAGAGTGGCCTGAAGTAGGGTTAATAGCAATGAACTCTCCTCTAGACCCTAAACCAAGTGTAAAAGTAGTTAATGGAAAAATAGTTGAACTTGACGGAAAGAAAAGAGAAGACTTTGACTTACTAGACTACTTTATCGCAGATTATGGAATCGTAGTTGAAAATGTTGAAAAAGTAATGGCTATGGACTCTTTAGAAATAGCTAGAAAATTAGTTGATATAAATGTATCAAGAGATGAAATCTTAAAAATCACTCTATCATTAACTCCAGCAAAAGTTGCTGAAGTAATGGGAAAAATGTCTGTATTAGAAATGATGATGGCAGTTAACAAAATGAGAGCTAGAAAAACTCCATCTAACCAATGTCACGTAACTAATATTAAAGACAACCCAGTTCAAATAGCAGCTGACGCAGCAGAAGCTTCTTTAAGAGGATTTGCTGAAGAAGAAACTACAGTTGCTGTTACAAGATATGCTCCATTCAATGCAATATCTTTACTAGTTGGATCACAAGTTGGAAGACCTGGAATCTTAACTCAATGTTCTGTTGAAGAAGCTACAGAATTATTACTAGGAATGAGAGGACTTACAGCTTATGCAGAAACTGTATCAGTTTATGGAACTGAGCCAGTATTTATAGATGGAGACGATACTCCATGGTCAAAATCATTCCTTGCATCAGCTTATGCTTCAAGAGGATTAAAAATGAGATACACTTCAGGAAGTGGATCAGAAGTTCTAATGGGATATGCTGAAGGATGTTCAATGTTATATCTAGAAGCTCGTTGCCTATTTATAACTAAAGGTGCAGGAGTACAAGGAATTCAAAATGGATCAGTAAGTTGTGTTGGAGTACCAGGAGCTGTACCAGGAGGAGTAAGAGAAATTCTTGCTGAAAACCTAGTAGCTATGATGCTTGACCTTGAATGTGCTTCAAGTAATGACCAAACATTTACACATTCAGACCTAAGAAGAGTAGCAAGATCACTAATGCAAATGATACCAGGAACTGACTTTATCTGTTCAGGATATAGTTCAACTCCTAACTATGACAACATGTTTGCTGGATCAAACTGGGATGCTGAAGACTATGATGACTGGAACATAATTCAAAGAGACTTAAGAATAGATGCTGGATTAAAACCAGTAAAAGAAGAAGATGTAGTAAGAGTTAGAAATAAAGCTGCTAGAGCAATTCAAGCTGTATTTGAAGCTTTAGGACTTCCTGAAATTACAGATGCTGAAGTAGAAGCTGCTACATATGCACATGGAAGTAAAGATATGCCAGAAAGAGACATGGTTGCTGACATGAAAGCTGCTACTGAAATGATGGAAAGAGGAATTACAGGAATGGACGTTGTAAAAGCTCTTAAAACTAAAGGATTTGATGATGTTGCATCAGATTTATTAAAACTAATGAAACTTAGAGTTGCTGGAGACCACTTACATACATCAGCAATATTAGATAAAGACTTTAATGTAATCAGTGCTGTAAATGATAGAAATGACTATGCAGGACCAGGAACTGGATATCAAATTACTGCTGAAAAATGGGAAGAACTATCAAATATTGGAAATGCAGTAGATGCATCAAAAATCAAATAGTTTAGGGGGTAAAAGATGCAATTGAACGAAAATGAAATCAGAGGAATCATTGAAGAAGTTATAAAGAGATATGCTGGAGAATCTTCTGCTACTCCTGCAGAGCCAGTTAAAAAAGAAGTAGAAAAAAGAGAAGGAAATCTAGAATTAGTAGAAGTTGGAGAAGCTAAAAAAGGAACTAGAAGTGATGAAGTTATAATAGCTGTTGCAGCTGCTTTTGGAAAATATCAAACTGAAACTATAACTCATATACCTCATGCTGATGTTCTAAGAGAACTTATGGCTGGTATAGAAGAGGAAGGACTTACTCCAAGAGTAATAAGAGTTTTAAGAACTTCAGACGTTTCAATCCTTGCAAATGACGGAGCTAAATTAAGTGGATCAGGAATAGGAATAGGAATTCAATCTAAAGGAACAACAGTTATTCACCAAAAAGATCTATTCCCATTAACTAACCTTGAGTTATTCCCTCAAGCTCCATTACTAGAAAGAGAGCATTATAGAATGATCGGAAAAAATGCTGCTAAATATGCAAAAGGAGAAACTCCAAAACCAGTTCCTCAAATGAATGACCAAATGGCAAGACCTAAATATCAAGCTATTGCAGCATTATTACACATAAAAGAAACTGAACACGTTGTAGTAAATGCAAAACCAGTAGAATTAAAACCTATTTTTAAATAAAAATAATTAAGGTGGTGAATTAATTTGGACCAACAATTACTAGAAAAAATGATAAGAGAAGTAATGCTTTCTATGGCAAAAGGAGAAAGCAATTCAAATACAGCAACAACTAACTGTGGAGAAACTACTAGTAAGGATTATCCTTTAAGCCAAAAGAAAGCTGACGTAGTTAGATCTGCAACTGGAAAAAAACTTGAAGAATTTACAATGGAAAATGTAATGAATGGAACAATTGGAGCAGCTGACTGTAGAATAGCTCCAGAAACTTTAGAGATGCAAGCTCAAGTAGCTGAAAGTGTAAATAGACACTCTTTTGCTAGAAACTTAAGAAGAGCTTCAGAACTTATAGCAGTTCCTGATACAAGAATTCTTGAAATATACAATGCTTTAAGACCATATAGATCAACAAAAGAAGAGTTATTAGCAATAGCTGATGAACTTGAAACTAAATATCATGCTTCTGTAAATGCTCAATTTATAAGAGAAGCAGCAGAATTATATGAAAAAAGAGACAGATTAAGAAAAGACTAATCTTTCCCTGTTAGGAGGAAAAATGAAGCTTATTGTAGGAATAGATATAGGAAATGCAACAACTGAAAGTACTCTTGCTGAAGTAAATGGTAAAGAGATAAATATCTTGGGTAGTGGAATAGTAAAAACTACTGGTATTAAAGGAACAAAAGAGAATGTAAAGGGTGTATTTGCTTCTTTACAAAAGGCCTTTAATGCTGCTGGAAAAGATATGAAAGATCTTTCTTTAGTAAGAATAAATGAAGCAGCTCCTGTTATAGGTGACGTTGCTATGGAAACTATAACAGAAACTATAATAACTGAATCTACAATGATAGGTCATAATCCTACTACTCCAGGAGGAGCAGGAATAGGGGTAGGTATATCTGTTCTGTTAGACAATATAGATGAGAAACTATCAGGAAAAGAGGTAATCGCTCTTATACCAAAACATATAGATTTTCAGGATGCAGCTAGAAAAATCAATGATATGACAGCTAAAGGGGTAGATATCAGAGGAGCAGTAGTTCAAAAAGATGATGCAGTTCTAATAAATAATAGATTGAATAAGAAGATACCAATAGTTGATGAAGTATTGCACTTTGAAAAAATCCCAGTAAATATGTTGACAGCATTAGAGGTAGCCGAAAAAGGAAAGGTTATCTCTATGCTATCAAACCCATATGGAATAGCTACTTTATTCAAGCTAACTTCTGAAGAGACAAAAATGATAGTACCTATTTCTAGGGCATTAATTGGAAATAGATCAGCAGTAGTAATAAAAACTCCTAAGGGAGATGTAAAATCAAGAGTAATACCAGCTGGAAAAATCCATATAGCAGGTATGGCAAAGAATAGAGAGATTGAGGTAGATAAAGGTGCTGAAGTGATCATGGAAGCTTTAGAAACTTGTTTCCCAGTAGTAGATATTTGGGGAGAAACAGGAACTAATGCTGGAGGAATGCTTGAAAAAGTAAGAATTGTAATGGCACAACTTACAGAGCAAGATCCTAAAAATATAAAAATTCAAGATCTACTTGCAGTAAATACCTTTGTACCTAAAAAAGTAAAAGGTGGTATAGCTGAAGAATTTTCTATGGAAAATGCTATAGGATTAGCTGCTATGGTAAAAGCAGATAGATTGCAAATGCAAATGATAGCTTCTGATCTTCAAGAAAAGATGCAAAAGAAAGTTGTTGTAGGAGGAGTAGAGGCAGAGATGGCTATTATCGGTGCTTTAACAACTCCAGGAACAAATAAACCTTTGGCAATTATAGATATGGGAGCAGGATCAACAGATGCTTCAGTTATAACAAAAGATGGAAAAATTCTTTCTTGTCACTTAGCAGGGGCAGGAAATATGGTAACAATGCTGATAGATAAAGAGCTTGGACTTGATAATTTTGATTTAGCAGAAGATATTAAAAAATATCCTTTAGCAAAAGTAGAAAGCCTTTTCAATATAAGACACGAAGATGGAAGTGTTCAATTCTTTGAAGAACCACTAGATCCAAGAACTTTTGCAAGAGTAGTAATCTTAAAAGAGGGGCAAATGATTCCTCTAGATATAGATGAAACTATTGAAAAGATAAAAAGTGTAAGAAGAGATGCAAAAGAAAAGGTATTTGTAGTAAATGCAGTAAGAGCTTTGAAAAAAGTTACTCCAAGTGGAAATATAAGAGATATAGATCATGTAGTTCTAGTTGGAGGTTCAGCTTTAGACTTTGAAATTCCTCAAATGGTTACAGAAAAACTTTCATACTATGGAGTAGTAGCAGGAAGAGGAAATATCAGAGGAGTAGAGGGACCAAGAAATGCAGTTGCTACTGGACTAGCCTTATCTTATGAGGAGGAATAGTCATGGTAGAGGAGTTAAGAAGAAATATAGCTAAAAAAGAAAAAGTTGGAATCAGCATTTTTTATAGCTCTAAAATAGATATAGATCAAAAATTAAGTAACATCCTCTGGGGAATTGAAGAGGAAGAGATACCATATATTTTAGTTCCTAAAGATGAAAATGATGCAAATATCTTAGGATATGAAGCTTCTAGAGAATCAAAATTAGGAGTTGGAATAGGTATTAGTGAAAAAGAGGTAACTCTATATCAAGAAAAATTAGAAAAAGACAGACCATTATTTAAATACAATGTAGATAGTGATGTGAGTATCCTTAGAGCTGTGGGGGTAAATGGAGCCAGACTCATAAAAGGAAATCCATTTATTATCCCAGAGATGACAGGAGGAAGATGATGATAAGTTCACTTGGATTGATAGAAGTAGTAGGATTAGTTGGTGCTATTGAAGCTGCCGACACAGCAGTGAAAGCTGCTAATGTAAGAGTCATAGATTATGAACTTACAAAAGGTGGAGGAATGGTAACTGTTAAAATCGAAGGTGAAGTTTCAGCAGTAAAAGCTGCAGTTGATGCAGCAGTAATGGCAGCAGAAAGATTGACAACAGTAGTTAGTCAATTAGTTATTGCAAGACCATCTGAAGAAGTAGCTAAAATGGTAGAAGTTGAAGAACTAGTACCAGAAGAGGAAACAGCTCCAGTAGTTGAGGAAAAAGCACCAGAAGTAATTGAAAAAGTTGAAGAAGTAAAGCCAGTAGAGGCAGTAGTGGAAAGTTCTGATTCTGTAAAAAAAAAATAACAACACAGAAAACTAGAACGAGATCAACAAGAACAAGAAGAACAAAAACAACAACTAAAAAAATTGAGGAGGAATAAAAATGGGAAACGCATTAGGATTAATAGAAACTAAAGGACTTGTAGGAGCAATCGAAGCAGCAGACGCTATGACTAAATCAGCTAACGTAGAATTAGTAGGATATGAAAAAATAGGATCAGGACTAGTTACAGTAATGGTAAGAGGAGACGTTGGAGCAGTTAAAGCAGCAGTTGACGCAGGAGCAGCAGCAGCAGAAAGAGTTGGAGAAGTTAAATCTATCCATGTAATCCCTAGACCACATGCTGATACAGAAAAATTATTACCAAAATTAGTTAAATAGTTGTGAGTTAAAATGAAATCTATGGAAAACATTTTGAGAGAGGTGTTACAAGAGATAATATCTGATGATGTGGTGGTTGGGGTATCTAATAGACACATACACCTTTCTCAAGATGACCTTGAGATATTATTTGGAGCTGGTCACACTTTAACAAGAATGAAAGATATGAAACAACCTGGACAATATGCAGCTGAAGAAAAGGTTACAATAGTTGGACCAAAAGGTAAGTTTGATGGTGTAAGAGTTCTTGGACCAGTTAGAAAAGAAACACAAGTTGAAATATCAATAAGTGATAGCTTTAAACTAGGGGTAAAACCACCAGTTAGAGAATCAGGAAAATTAGAAGGAACTCCTGGAATAAAAATAATTGGACCAAAAGGTGAAGTTATTAAAGATAAAGGAGTTATAGTAGCAGGAAGACACATTCATATGCCTAAATTTATAGCTGATATTAGAGGTTATAAAGATGGAGATCTAGTGAAAGTGGAAACTTCTGGAGAGAGAAAAACAGTTTTCTATAATGTATTGATGAGAGTAGGTAGCAATATGGCTAAAGAGATCCATTTAGATATGGATGAAGCTAATGCTGCTGGATTAAAAAATAACGACTTTGTAAAAATAATAAGGGATTAATTGAGAAAGGAGTTTTTTTAAACTCCTTTCTATATAAGAAACCCTGTGAGGGGTGAAAAATGGACTTTGATAAAATGGTGGATTATATTGTTCAAGAGGTCTTAAAAAGATTGGAAGAGCAAGAAGCACCTACTAAAAAGGAAAAAAACAGAAGTTTGGTTATAATCAATGGGGGGAATGGAAACCTAGAACAGGTTATGCTAGAACTAAAAAAAATTTCTAAAGAGTATGATTTAGAAGTTGTTTTTTCAGAAGCAGGAAAATCAGTTGTAGGGGAGAAAAGATTTTCAGATTTTAAGGTTGTATCAGACTTCACTATTGAAAATAGTGGAAAGTTTTTACAAGATAATGATCTAATAATTCTTCCATTATTAACAAAAAACAGCTGTGCAAAGATTGCTGTTGGAATTAGAGATAATGCAGCAACTTATCTTATTTCAAAAGCATTATTAGCTCAAAAAGAGATAATTGCAGTGTATGATTCATGTATAGCAGATAGTAAAACAGCTTATGGGAACCAAATTAACTTTAATATAGAAAAATTAAGAAGTTATGGAATAATTTTTGTAAAGAGCAATGAATTATCTGACTATGTTATGAATAGAAGATTTAAAGATGTATACTCTTTAAAGGAAAAAAAGATAATCACTGCTGATGATATATTTGATTTTCATAATAAGAGAATCATAATATCAAAAAATAGTATTGTTACAACATTAGCAAAAGAAAAAGCAGAAAACAATGGTATTGTTTTTGAAATAGCTGAATAATCAGGAGTTGGTTATATGTTTTTAGCAAAAGTAGTTGGAAAAATAGTATCTACCACAAAAGATGAAGGATTGAATGGAAAGAAGATTCTCATTGTTGCTCCCATCGATATGAATGGACAAATTTCAGGAAAAGAGTTAGTCAGCATAGATAGTGTTGGAGCAGGAATAGGGGATCAAGTTTTAGTAACTGAGGGAAGTGTATCTATGTATGCTTTTGGTGAAGATAGAAAAGTTCCAATTGATTCTGCTATTGTTGCAATAATAGATACTATAGAGCAAAGCTAGGTGGTGATAGAAATTGAAAGAGGTCTATACCAATTTAATGAAAGTTTATACTAGAAAGGGAGATGCTGGAGAAACTGGACTTTTTGGTGGAAGTAGAATATCAAAGAGTAGTTTAAAGGTAGATGCCTATGGAAGTATAGATGAGGCAGCAGCTTTTATAGGAGTAGCAAGAGCTTTTGTAGAAAATAAAGAGATAAAAGATATTCTATATATGATACAAGAGAAATTCCTAGTAGTTGCAGCTTACTTAGCAAGTGATGCTAATGGTATAAATAAGTTAAAAGAGAAGATAGAGATCTCAGACATAGAGATCTTAGAAAAATATATTGATAATTATTCAAAACAACTTCTTCCATTGTATAAATTTCTTATACCAGGAGAAGATATTCAGTCAGCTGTACTTCATGTAGCTAGAACTGTTGTAAGAAGAAGTGAAAGAAGAATAATTGCTCTCAATGAACAGGAAAATTTACAACCAGAGATTTTAAAATATGTAAATAGAGTTTCTGATATACTCTTTGTACTAGCAAGAGTTGTAGAAGATGAAGTAGCTGTAAAACATATTTCAAAAACTTTAATGGAAAAATTAACTGTTGAAGAGAAAAAGAAAAAATTAACTTTAGAAGAAGCTAAAAGAATAGTTTTAGCAGGAGAGAAAAAAGCTAAAGAGTTAAATTTAGATTTTGTACTCACTGTTGTAAATAATGAGGGAAATTTAATATTAGAGGAAAAAATGGACAATGCTCTTCTTGCAAGTGTGGAAATAGCTAAGAAAAAAGCTTATACTGCAGCAGCTTTGAAGATTGAAACATCAGTATTGGCAGAGTTAGTTCAGCCAGGAGGATCTCTATATGGATTACAATCTGATTCTAAATATATAGTATTTGGAGGAGGTTGCTTATTAAAGAGAGATGGAGAGATTGTTGGAGCTGTAGGAGTTAGTGGAGGAACAGTTGAAGAGGATATGACAGTGGCAAAAGCTTGTGTTGAAGCTTTTCAAGCTGAATAGCAGGAGGAAAGAAAATGAATTTAGATACTAATAACATGGAAGCTATAGTTGCTATGCTAATGAAAGAATTAAAAAAAGTTGAAAATAAAGAGGAAGCTTGCAGTTGTTGTGAAGCTAAAAATGGAGTTTTCCACTCTATGGATGAAGCTATAGCAGCAGCTAAAAAAGCTCAAGCAACTCTTTTTGCTTCAAGACTTGAATTAAGAGAAAGAATAGTTAACTCTATAAGAGAAACTTTAAAAGATTACACTTTAGAATTAGCTGAACTTGGTGTAAGTGAAACTGGAATGGGAAGAGTAGCTGATAAAAAATTAAAACATGAAGTTACAATAGCTAAAACTCCAGGAGTAGAAGATCTGAAAGCTTTTGCTTATAGTGGAGACGATGGACTTACTGTTATGGAACTTTCTCCATATGGAGTAATAGGAGCTATAACACCATCTACAAACCCTAGTGAAACTATTATTTGTAACTCTATTGGAATGATAGCAGCAGGAAACTCTATTGTTTTTGCACCACATCCAGGAGCAAAAAGAACTTCAATAAGAACAGTTGAACTTATAAATGAAGCTGTAAGAAAAGCTGGAGGACCAGAAAATCTTGTAGTTACAATAGATGAACCAAGTATTGAAAATACAAATAAAATGATGGAAAATCCTAATATAAAAATGTTAGTTGCAACTGGAGGACCAGGGGTTGTAAAAAGTGTAATGTCTAGTGGTAAAAAAGCTATTGGTGCAGGAGCTGGAAACCCACCAGTATTAGTTGACGAAACAGCTGATATAGAAAAAGCTGCTAAGGATATTATTGCAGGATGTAGTTTTGACAATAACCTTCCATGTATAGCAGAAAAAGAAGTAGTAGCTGTAGACTCAATAGCTGACTATTTAATATTTGAAATGCAAAAAAATGGAGCTTATCTATTAAAAGATGAGGCACTTATAGAAAAACTTGTAGGAATGGTATTAACAAAAGGATCACCTAATAGATCTTATGTTGGAAGAGATGCAAAGGTTATCTTAAAAGATTTAGGAATCCAAGTTGGAGATGAAGTTAAAGTTATAATAGCTGAAACTACAAAAGATCATCCATTTGCACAAAAAGAACTATTAATGCCAATATTACCTATAGTTAGAGTAAAAAATGCTCTAGAAGGAATAGAAGTTTCTAAAGAATTAGAACATGGATTAAGACATACAGCTATGATCCATTCTAAAAATATAGATATTCTTAGCAAATATGCAAGAGAAATGGAAACAACAATTCTTGTAAAAAATGGACCTTCATATGCAGGAATCGGAGTAGGTGGAGAGGGACATACTACATTTACAATAGCAGGACCTACTGGAGAAGGATTAACTTCTGCAAGAAGTTTTGCAAGAAACAGAAGATGCGTTCTAGTTGGAGCTTTGTCTATAAAATAAAAGTATTTTAGTATAGGTGACTTTTTTTAAAGTCACCTATATTAAAAAATACCAGTATATACAATTTTAAAAAAGTTTTGGAATTATATATGTTGATATTATAGAGGGAGGAGAAGATGAAAAAATCACTTGTTTTATTAGAATTTAAAAATATAAGTACAGGATTTTTAGTTTTTGATGAGATAACTAAAAATTTTAATGTAGATATAGAAGTATCAAAACTTCTCTGCCCAGGTAGATATATGATAATATGTAGTGGAAATCAAGGGGAGATTGAGAGTTTAAGAAGACATATTCTCTATTTAAAGGAGCAAGAGGAATACAAATATATCACTGAAAGACTTGTAAGTGGAGTGGATGCAGATCTTGTAAAAAAATTAAATAAAACAATAAAATTCCCAGAAAGAGTAAGAAGTTTAGGAATGTTAGAGTTTTCTAATACTGTTCAAGCAATAGAAACTGCTGACTTTATAGAAGATGAAAGTCCAGTGGAGGTTTTAACAATAAAGATAGGTATAGGAATGTGCAACAAGGGAGTAGTTTTATTTGAGGGGGATACTTCAGCAGTAAAAAATACAGTTGTAAAAGTACAAAATTTAAAGATAAAAGAGCTTATAGCTGCAACAAATATAAATTCACCAAATGAAGATTTTTTAAGCAATTTTCATTTATAATTAAAATGGGGTTAAAACTGTTATAAATAATATATAATTTTATATAAAAATCTATAAAATATTAAAAGATTATGATATAAAACTATTGAGGTGATAATATGAAATATTACTCAATAGGAGAATTTGCAGATAAAATAGGAAAAACAATTCAAACTCTTAGAAATTGGGATAAAAATAATACTTTTAAACCTGCTTATGTAACTGTTGGTGGAACAAGATATTATTCTCAAGAACAGCCTAATAATTTTTTAGGACTGAAAATAAAAACTAAAATAAATAAAAAAATTATTGGTTATTGTAGAGTTAGTTCAAACAAGGAAAAAGATGACTTTGAAAGATAAATTGAAAATGTAAGAACATATGTGATTGCAAGAGGTTATCAATTTGAGATAATAACAGATATTGGAAGTGGTATTAACTATAATAAAAAAGGACTAAATCAATTAATTGATATGATTACTAATTCAGAGATTGATAAAGTAGTAATTCTTTTCAAAGATAGATTAGTTAGATTTGGATATGAATTGATAGAAAATTTATGTGAAAAGTATGGAACAACAATCGAAATTATTGACAATACAGAGAGAACTGAGGAACAAGAGTTAGTAGAAGATTTAATTCAAATAGTTACTGTATTTAGTTGTAGACTTCAAGGAAAAAGAGCTAATAAAGCAAAAAAAATGATTAAGGAGTTAATAGAAGATGATACTTGCGAAAAAAGTTAGACTTTATCCAACTAAAGAACAAGAACAAAAATTGTGGCAATCTGTAGGAACTGCTAGATTTATCTATAATTATACTCTTGTGAAACAAGAAGAAAATTATAAAAGTGGTGGAAAATTTATTAGCGATGGAATCATAAGAAAAGAATTAACTCAACTAAAAAAGTCTGAACTAATTTGGTTAAATGAAGTATCAAATAATGTTACTAAACAAGCTGTAAAAGACGCTTGTAATGCCTATAAAAATTTTTTTAAAGGTTTAGCTAATAAACCTAAATTTAAGAGTAAAAAGAAAAGTAGACCTAGTTTTTACAATGATACTTCAAAATTAAAAGTTAAAGAGAAAAAAGTATTAATTGAAAAAATAGGTTGGATAAAAACAAATGAACAAATACCTACTGAAGTTAAATATAACAATCCTAGAGTTACTTATGATAATAAATATTGGTATCTATCTGTTGGGATAGAAGTGGATAAAAAGCAGGAAGAATTAACAGATATTTCATTAGGTATAGATTTAGGATTGAAAGACTTAGCTGTTTGTTCAGATGGAAAAGTTTTTAAAAATATTAATAAAACTAAAAAAGTTAAAAAGTTAGAAAAAAGATTAAAGCAGAAACAAAGACAAATTAGTAGAAAATATGAGATGAATAAAATTAAAAAAGAAGGGGGTGGAAGTTGCCAATTTATCAAAACTAAAAATATAGAAAAATTAGAAAATACAACAAAACTAATACATAGGAAATTAACAAATGTTCGAAATAACTATCTTCATCAAGTTACAACAAGTATAGTGAAAACCAAACCATACAGAATTGTAATAGAAGATTTGAATGTTTCTGGAATGATGAAAAATAAACATTTGTCTGATTCAGTAAGAAAACAATGTTTTCATAAGTTTAGGCAGTATATAACCTATAAAACAGAACTAAATGGCATTGAATTAATAGTAGCAGATAGATTTTATCCATCATCAAAAACTTGTAGTATTTGTGGTTCTATCAAACATGATTTGAAATTGAAAGATAGAATTTACAAGTGTTCACATTGTGGAGCGATAATTGATAGAGATTATAATGCTTCACTAAATTTGTCTATGTATAAATTAGCATAATTTCACAAACAAGAAAATGCTAATATGTAGGATTCGTTGTATCCGAATTTAAGCCTTTGGAGAGTTATATCAAACGAAAGTAGCTACGGCAAAATCGGACTCTGAGAAGAAGGAAATAAACAAATTTCTATATTTTTATAGATTTTTGGCAACGGCTGAAAAGATGGACTTAGAAAAAGTAAATGAATATATAAAAAGATTTGATGAAACAATAGAAAATCCAGTTTTAGATTTTGATAAAGAGGAATACTATGTGGGAGTTGACTTAGGAACTGCTAATATAGTAATGAGTATAGTAGATAAAGAGGGAAATCCAATTGGTGGAGCAACTTATCAATCATCAGTAGTTAAAGATGGAATTGTAGTTGATTTTAGAGGGGCTATTGATATTGTAAGAGGAATGAAAGAGAAGCTTGAAGAGGAGCTTGGAATAGAGATAACAAAAGGTTTTACAGCTATCCCACCTGGAGTGGAGAGTGGAAGTGTAAAGGCGATAGTAAATGTTATAGAGTCAGCTGATATAGATGTTGTAAAAGTAGTTGACGAACCTTCAGCAGCAGCTCATGTTTTAAAAATAAGAGATGGAGCAGTTGTTGACGTTGGAGGGGGAACAACAGGAATAAGTATTTTAAAAGATGGAAAGGTTATATTTACAGCTGATGAGCCAACAGGTGGAACTCATATGTCTTTAGTTATTGCAGGAAACTATGGGGTATCTTTTGATGAAGCTGAAAAGATAAAGAAAGATAAAAGTAGAGAGAAAGAGGTTTTCCAAATAGTTAGACCAGTTGTAGAAAAAATGGCTGCAATAGTAAAAAGATTTTTAAAAGATTATGATGTTGATGAAGTTTATGTAGTTGGAGGGGCTTGCACTTTTAGTGAGTTTGAAACAGTTTTCCAAAAAGAATTAAAGAAAAAAGTAATAAAAACTTATAAGCCACTACTTGTAACACCTTTAGGTATAGCATTGACAGGAATAATGGGAGAATAGAAAAAAGCTATTATAGAGCAATTTTGCTTTATAATAGCTTTTATTATTTACAAATAAGTTTCACCAGAATAAGTTTTAATATTAAATCTCTTCATCTTTCTATATAGAGTTGTAAGCCCTATATTCATTTTTTTAGCTATTAATTTCTTTCCTTCAGTATCTTCCCCATATTTAATAAGAGCTTTTTCAATATACTCTTTTTCAATCTTTTCAAAATCTTCAAGTTCAGTATTATCAATATTTAAATCTAAATTTTTAAAGTAAGATTTAGAACTAGGAACTTGATTTAAAATATTATCAGGTAGAAGATCAGCAGTTAAAATATCGTTATTTTCACACATATTAATCATAAGCTCAATAACATTTTCAAGCTCTCTCACATTTCCAGGCCAATCATAATTTAGTAGAGCATTTTTTACATTCTCATCAAAAGAGTGGACATATTTAGCTGAAAGAACATTATATTTCTTCATCAAATTATTAACTATTGGGATAATATCCTCTTTTCTCTCTCTCAATGGTAAAAGTTTTATAGGGATTACATTTAATCTATAATATAAGTCTCTTCTAAATTTCTGCTCTGTTATTTTTTTCTCCAGATCAACGTTAGTTGCAGCAATTATTTTGATATCTAAATCTATACTTTTATTAGATCCAATCCTCTCTATTTTTTTCTCTTGTATAACTCTTAGAATTTTTGCTTGTAGGTATAGAGGCATATCCCCTATCTCGTCAAGGAAGATAACCCCACTATTAGCAAGTTCAAACTTTCCTATACGTCCATTTTGATTAGCTCCAGTGAAAGCTCCCTTTACATATCCAAAAAGTTCACTCTCTAATAGAGTGTCAGGAATAGCTGAACAGTTGATAACTACAAAAGGTTTATCTCTTCTATCCCCTTGAGAGTGAAGAGAACGAGCAACTAACTCTTTTCCAGTTCCACTCTCTCCAGTAATCAATACAGTTGAATTGGTAGTAGCAATCTTTTTAATATCCTCTTTTAAAGTTTTAGTAGCATTGGAACATCCTATTATACTATCAAGGGTGATAATGTTGTTATTTCCAGTAAATTCTACTATATTTTTACTTATTTTTTTTACATCTTCAAAGATGAAAGCATTGCTTTTTACCTTGTTAAAAGATTTTAGAGGGATGATTTTTCCAGCAACGTTATATTCATTATTATTAATTTTAAGAGTGAAAATTTCTTCGTTCATTAGGGAATCATTTTGGCTAATAAGCTCCATAGACTCTCCTAAGATATTTGAATTTATCTTTAATTTTCTAGAGGCTATACTATTTATTCTTATAATTTTATTGTGGCAATCACTGATTATTACCCCTTTACTCATATTATCAATAATAGTATTTAAAGTTAACTCTCTATCTTTTTGCATCAGATTTTCTTGGTATTCATAAAATTTAATCCCAATAAATTCGGCAATCTGTTTTGTTAAATTCAGGTAAGCATCAATATCCTTGAGAATCTTTTCCTTTTGCTCATCGTTAAAGCAAACAAGTCCAATAACTCCAACAATCTCTTCATTACAATATATAGGAGTTGCAATTTCAAGCTTTTCACAACATCTATTTTTATCTAAACACTCACTACATAGAGCATGGTAACGAGGATTCTCAATAATATTAGTTTTTCCAGTTAAAAGAGTATTTTTATACACACTTCCTAAGGCTGATACACCTTCTATATTCTTGTATAACCCTGTTCCAGTAACTCTTACCATATTTTTATCCACAACACCTACATCAACGTTTACAAGGCTAGATATAGCTCCAGCATATTTTTTAACATGATCTTTTATATCTAATAGAGAAATATCCATCTCTTCCTCCATTCTATTCAAAATAAAGTGTAAATATTAAAAATAAAGTTAAAGCAGTACAGATAATATCAAGTATAAGATAAAATATTTTTATATTTCTAAGAGGATTTTTGTCAAACCAGTGAATTAAAGAATCAGGGGCTATTATTAGAGATCTATCTTTTATATAAAGTTTTATTGTAGCTTTAGTAAGGATAAAATAAAAAGCTAAACTTAAAAATAAAGTAAATATAAGTAAAATAATTAACAAGTTAAAAGACACAAAAACTCCTCCTTGGATAAAAAAATATTGAATTTCTCTGTATTATATTATAAAGTAAAGAACAAAAAAAAGCAAAAATAAAAAAATTTTAAAAATAAAAAAAGAAAAAGGAAATTCTTTTAGAACAATGTATTTAAGAAATTAGAGAGGTGACTAATATGAAAGAGATAGAATTTTTAAAACTCTATAAAGAGAAGAGAGGACTAAAAAATTTAAATGATGCTAAAAAGAGAATGGATATTTTTTGGGACACTTTTTTTGAGGCTTTAGAGTTAGAAGGAGAGTTAAAGTTTAAAGATTGGGGAGTTTTTGAAGTAAAAGATGTAGCTGCTAGAAAGGTAGTATCTCCAAAAGGTGGACTTTCTTATACTGAACCTAAGAAAAAATTAAAATTTAAAACAGGGTTAAAATTTAGAGATGAAATAAACGGAAAGAGGGATATAGATGAATAAAAGAGGATTTGGAAAATTATATCAAAAAAACTTTGATGAAAAGATATCAGTAAATGAGGCAATAAAAGAGATTGAGTGTTTTTTAGAGACAATATCAGAGGCTGTAATAAGAGATAAAAAAGTAAAATTTATGAATAGAGGAACTTTTGAAATTTTAGATAAAAAACCTAGAAGAATAGCTGATCCAGTTACTAAAGAGCCAAAAATAATATATCCAAGAAAAGATGTAAGATTTAAATTGTCTGAAAATGCCAAAAAAAGCTTATGGGAAACTCGTTAATTGAGTTTCCCATTTTTTAACTAATTAAATTTATTATATCCATATTTTAAAATCCAATTAGCAAAATCACTACCATAAATAATAGAAATATTTTTTTGAAATTTTTCTTTAAGATTATCTAATTCATTATAAAAATTATCACTTACTTGTGTTGCAGTAGTCATAATAACACCAGTAGTAATGCTAGGATCATAATTAAAAATATTTTCTAAGTCTTTAATTGCTTGAGTACTATCAATAGTTTCTACATATGATTTAACTTGAATAGCAACTTTCTCATTTCTTTCAAAAGATAAAAGATCACCTAATTCATTTCTATACTCAAATATAATATCCCCACCTTTATCAGATACTCCAGATTTTATTTGAACATTTTTTATATTGGGAATAGTTTTTAAAATATTTGCAATTAACCCTTCTAAATGTTTTCCATTATGTGCTTTTTGTAATTCTTCACAAATTTTACTTAAATATGGTTTTACATTTGAATTGATACAAGTAGTTAGTCTACTTTCGACAGTAGCATTTTTTCCACTTAAATTTCCATTTTTGAGATCATCTAGTAATTTAAAAAATTCGTTTTCTAAATAAATTTTCCAGTATTTTCCTTGTAATTTAAACCTTCTTGATAAATTAGAAGAAATTCCTTCATCATTTCTATTAAAAGTTTGTATAGAATCTTTATCTATATATAAGCAGTGACTTCCATCCATTTTATATCTATTCCAACCCCAAAAATATTTTTCAGTAACTTTGGCAATAGTACATTTTCCATAATTAGGAACATTGATATAAACAATATAATCATCAAGATTTATATCTAGCATAAAATTAGCTTTCCAACATTCTTTTTGGTCATCATTTAAACTATTCCATCCTTCATTGTTTATTTGTTTCTTGATAGATAAAAGATTACCATCTTCTATGTAAGACCAAGTAAAACGTGCTATTCCTTCTTCTTTTAATGATTTAAAAATAACATCTCTCATATCTTCAGAAACTTTTAATGCGAATATACTCATGATAAATCCTCCTATTATTTTAAATTTTTTTACTTCAATATTACCTTAAACGTAATGAAATAGAGTTTTAAGCTATCTTAATCTTCTTCAGGATTTACATGAACCATGCAATGTTTAACTTTAGGGAAATGCTCTTCAATAGAGTCATGAACATTGTGAGCAATATCATGAGCCTCTCTTAAAGAGATATCACCATTTACTTGAATCTCAACATCTACATATATTTTATCTCCAAAAAGCCTTGTTTTTAGTTGATCTATTTTTATAACTCCTTTTTGGTTTAAAATTATATTTTTAATCTCTTTTATAACTTCTTCATCACAAGAAGCATCAGTCATTTTATTTATAGAGTCCATAAAAATTTCAAAGGCTGCTTTTAAGATAAATCCACAGATAATAACACTGGCAATAGGATCAAGTATAGGGTATCCCATTCTAGCTCCAAGAATACCAGCAAAACTTCCCACAGATGATAGAGCATCTGAACGATGGTGCCAAGCATCAGCCATTAAAGCTCCAGAATCAATTTTTTTTGCAGCAGCTCTTGTATACCAAAACATTCCCTCTTTAACAAGGATAGATATAACAGCAGCAATTAGTGCAAGAAGCCCAGGGACAGTAAGGTGGCTATAATCTCCTCCCATGATAATAAGAATCCCTTTATAACCTATACCAAGCCCTGTAATAAATAGTATAACAGCTAATATGATAGCAGCTACACACTCCATTCTCTCATGTCCATAAGGGTGAGAATCATCAGACTCCCTGTTGGCTATTTTTACACCTATAATAACAATAAAGGTACTTAAAACATCAGAAGCTGAGTGAATAGCATCTGATATCATAGCTCCAGAATGGGCAAAGATCCCAGCAAAAAGTTTAAAGAAAGAGAGAATTATATTCCATATAATAGAAACAGCAGAAACTCTCATAGCAATTTGTTCATTTGAAGAATTTTTCATTTTTTCCTCCTCTAAGATTTGATAAAAAAAACATCTATGGAACTTTTTCTGTCCCACAGATGTTTGAAATTCAAAATTCATCTGTTGCTGTATACAGCCCGGAATAGATTTTAAATCTATCTCCTGTCAGATTGTACTGTAGATATTTATTCTAATTAAAGAATATTGTGCAGTGCAAAGAGATCTAAAAATATTATAAAATATTTAAATAGAATTTGTCAAGAAATAAAGAAAAAACCTGCGTTTAGGGACACAGGCTTTCTCATTATATGAAATTAAAACGTTTTTGAGGCTAAGTAATTATTTTGATAATTTACTATTATCACAAAATTTTTCAATTATATCTAAATTAGTTAAATCGTTATTTTCTAAATTTTTATCAACTTTGAAATCAACTTCATCTTTCATTATTTTTTTAGTAATGTTTTCAATGATATTAAGATTGCTTTCTTCCATAGTTTTGTTGTTCATAATACTCCTCCAAGATTATTTCAAATTGAAACATATAAATAAAATATGTACTGAAAAAAGTTTTTCAAGTAGAGGATTATGTTTTTATTTTTTCTCTTTCTTCTGTATAAATGTATTATATTAGAATATTGTAAAAAAGTAAAACAGTTTTTTATATATGTTATTACAAGTATAAACTTGTATAAGAAAGATCTTTATGATATATTATAATAGAAAATCTAATATAGGAGGTATATGGATGACACCGAGTTTGAAAATGTTTTTAGTTGTAGCAGAAGAGATGAGTATAAGTAAAGCAGCAGCTCGTTCTTTTGTTACTCAGCAGTGTGTAAGTGATCATATAAAACGTCTAGAAGATGAATATGGTGTTGTTCTGTTTAAAAGAAGACCCCGATTATCTTTAACCCAAGAGGGAAAAACAATGTTAAAAGTTGCTAAAGAGATGGAGAATTTAGAGGAAAAATTAAAGATGCAACTTGAAAATATAAAGGAAAATAAGATAGAAAAACTGGTAATAGGTATAAATGCTACAAGAATAAATATACTTTTACCAAAACTTCTTCCAATTTATCATAAACTATATCCCAATGTGATAATATCTTTTGTTAGACATGAAACAAGAGAGCTAGAGCAGATGCTTTTAAAGGGGAGCATAGATATGTTTGTAGGAGTTAACACACATACAAATCCACAATTTAGAACAATGGCATTGGGGAATGATAAACTGCATATCTTACTTTCAGCAAAAATGGTAGAAAAATATTTTTCATTAGATGAAACAATTATAAAAAATATGAGAAAGGGATTAGATTTTTCACAACTAAAAGATATTCCATTTGTAGGAAATTTTGAGGGAAGTACTTTAAATGAACTTGTAAATTATTATACAGAAAAAAGTGGAATAGAGCTAAATAATCTCTATTATACTGGAGACTATGATACTCAAATTGCTCTATGTTCAGCAAATTTAGCAGCAGTGGCTTGTCCAACTATGATACTGAATAAAGTTTTAGAATATAATAAAAAGGTATCAAAAAATGAAAAAATCTATATCTTTCCTTTGAACAATCAAAGTGAAGAGTTGAAAATAGAGTTAATTAGTAATAGAGAGATGGAATTAACACCTCATGGGGAGAAATTTGCAGAACTTTTAAAAGAGGAGATAGAAGATAATATTGATATATTAAAAGAATATCTAGATAGTTTGTAGTTTAGATACTCCATCAATACTAAAATAAAAAATAATATTCGTTTATAAATGGAAATAAAAGATATTTTTTATTGACAGAACAGGTTTTAAAAGTTAAAATAAACTATCAAATAGAATGATAAAAAAATAAAAAACTATCATTTTAAAGAATAATAAACTAAGGGAAGTAACTAATTTAAAATAAGGGAGATTAAAATGGGAGAAAAAGAATTTTTGAAATATTATATGGAAAAGAGAGGGCTAAACTCAGTTAAAGAAGCTAAAGAAAAAATAGATCTATTCTGGGAAACAATGTTTGCTGCCTTAGAGGAAGATCAAAAAGTTAAAATTAAAGGTTGGGGAAGTTTTGCAATAAAAGAGGTTAGAGAAAGAGATATTGTTGAACTAAGAACAAAAAAACTTACTAAAATCCCAGCAGGAACAAAATTAAAATTTAAACCAGGTAAAGAGCTTTTAGCAATTATTAATCATGAAGTTGTAGCTAATGAAGTAGAGGTAGATGAATAATGGATAAGAAAAGTTTTATAAATTTATATTCTAAATTATCAGAGAAAAAGATGTATAAACAAGAAGCAAGCAAAGATGTTGAAGTTCTTTTAGAAACTATAACTGAATTATTAGAAAAGGGAGAGACAGTAAAATTCCTTAATGTTGGAAGTTTCTCAATTTTAGAGAGAAAACCTAGAGTTATAAGTAATCCAGCAACTAGAGAGAGAATGGAGATCTATCCAAAGAAAACTGTTAAATTTATTCCTAGTAAAAAAGTTCAAGAAAAATTAAAATAAAAATAAAACTACATTTGAAATCTAATGTTCAAAGATAGCAAATGTAGTTTTTATTTTTGGCTCTTTGTCAAATAGTGTTGGTGAAAAAACAAATAAATTTTCAAGTAACTCCA
>ERZ838839.1237-NODE-1237-length-25998-cov-11.730717_pt1 | contig 25998 bp, 31 predicted proteins | sample MGYA00519909_ERZ838839 | MGnify/ENA primary metagenome ERZ838839 (study PRJEB31850, sample SAMEA3708843) | human gut metagenome | biome: human gut; feature: human-associated habitat; material: faeces | place: China | collected 2014 ... | reverse complement strand
ATATCGGCATTTACCAACTTATGAAAAGATAATCAGAAATTTAGTAAGTTTTTATATAATAAAAACAAATCATTTCCAGATACTTTCACTTTTATTCAAAAATAACTTAAAAAATTGACTTGCTTCATAAAACTTTTTAAATCCTTTATTCACTTCATAAACATCGATATAACATCTTATATAGGGTCGATCGAGTATTTTTTGTCGTAAGATTTGATAATCTTTAAAAAGAAGTTCTTTATCGTTATACACTCCTTTTTCTCCCATTTCTTCATACATATCATCTTGACCAACATATAAAATATAGACAAATGGACTCTCATTCTTTTCTTTGTGTAACTCAAATTCATTTTTATAAACATAGTGAATGAATGGTATTAAAAATTCATCTGAGATTGTTTCATCAACTTTACATTTATGAGTAAATGTTGAGCCTTTACGAATAATTCCTTTTACTTGTTTAACAAATGTTTCAGGAAGCCTTGAATATTTTTCTAAATGATTGTATTTGCATAGATTTTTTGTAGAATAATGATGTTTTAGATTTTCTTGAAGTACTTTTTCATCATATTGAAAACTATTGACGACATCATTTCCTTCTTCATCAAAAAAGTAATAACCAACATCTAATAAATAAAAAGCATGTTTTATTAATTGATAGATTTCTTCTACTTGATCAATTGTTAGTGTTTCTTTACTCATTTTTATCACTCCTCATATTTAAAATAATCTAAAACCGGAAGGGTTTCCCATTCATTATTATTTTTCTTTATTTGATAATACTGATGGTTCTTGATTTTTAAAAGATTCAATCTCTTTGATTCAATCACCGTAGAATCTATAAAGATTCTATTTTTATAACGATAAATATCATGAAAAGCAGCATCTTGTTTAACCTGAGATGTTCCTATATGTCCAGAAATAACCATCTTAGGAAATTGTTCATGAATTGTGGCAGGAAAATCCATTAAAAAATCATTTTCATCACTTATTTCTTTCCATAAATCTTCATACTCTAAAACAAAATTAATACCTGCATGAACAAAAACTTCATCGTTTGTTTCGTAATATAAAGGAAGCTTGTTCAACCATTCAATAAGTTCTTTATGATGTTCAAGTAAATAGTATCTTTTCATTTCATTGATATAATCCACAAATTCAGAATAATTTTTACTTTTTCTTTTAGCACTATGTATTAACTCATTATAATCATAAGGTGTCATAAAATCTTGGATTGTAGAAGGTTCAGGTGTTACGTATGTTTTTAAAACACGTGAATACTGTAAAACAAAATGACAAAACCATTCTTCATGATTTCCTTTTAAAACAATAACATGATCTTTATATTTTTTTGTTAGTTGATAAATGTATTGGAGAGTTAAATAAGAATTAGACTTTGCATCACCATCTATATAATCTCCTAATAAAATAAGTGTATCTTTATTTAAATTCATGCACTCATCAACCATTTCTTTTAGTAAATCATATCTTCCGTGAACATCAGAAATAACATAAGTATTTTCCATTGATAATCTCCTTAATGTCCGCTATAAGTATATAAAACATCTTTAAAGTGTTCTTTGATATATTTTTCCATCAAGGAAACACCTTGAAGATCTGTTGAGTGAATAATAATATGTTTTACAGGTATTTTATTTTCATAAATGTATTTTAAAATATCGAGTCCTGTTTCTTTAGTTCCTAAATCATAGTCAAGATTAATGATTTCAACTTCTTTGAAAAAATCTAAAAGTTGAATAGCACCTTTATATGTTCTTGTACAATTATAAAGGCTAAAACTTTCAGGAAAATCTCTTAAGTCATCAACAAATAACTTCATAAAATCACTCACTTTCTTTTTTATAGCATTATAAATCATTTATTATGTAATGTTTCTATTGAAAATACTGGATTTAAAAAAAGCATTTCATCTCCAAAAAACAATCCAAACTTTTTTAAATAAGAAAGCATTGTTAGATCTGATGCCTTTCTTTTTCCATCACCTGACCATTGCCCTGTTTCACAATATTTTCTAATTTCACCAACTTGTCGCATATTTATTCCTTCATAATTGAAATAGGCACACATTTCTTCATCAAATCCTAATCTTGTTTTATTATTTCTTTTCAAATAATCTTTAATTGCTTCTTTACAAGCGAGAGAATCAAATTCATATATTGTCCCTTGATCGTAATAATAATTTTGTTCCATGTTTGTATCTCCTTTTTTTATTTTGGGATTTTTCATCCTTAATATTAAACAAGTTTTATGGCTAAATTTTTAGACTTCATTACCAGTACTGCGTTTTAAAGGAAAATTCATCACAATTTTTCTTTCTTCATGTACACATTTCATAAATTCTTATTCAATTTCAGATTCTTTTAGATACTCAAAGAATCTTTTCTTGAGTTGTTTTTCATTTAATCCAAATTCATTTGCATCATTTTCGTTTTTTACATTAAAAATATTCTTATATAACTTACCAGCTTCATATTTAATTTCTTCTATTTTTTCATATGTTAAATAACTCAAGTGATAACAAAAATGATATTTATTAGATAAATCAACAATAGATTTGCGGACATCACTCGTCACTAATAAAAAAGAACATTTCGAATAAAGATTAAATTCATTTCCAAACATATTCACCATATCTTGAATACTATCAATACAATCAACATGAGATACTTTTAAACATTTATATAAAGCGATTAATGCCCAATAGTTTTTTTCATCCATATTCATATATTTTAGTTTCATGAAAAAAGACTCCTTTTAAAAAAAATGCTTCATTTTTTCTTTATATTCATAAATTGGACTTGTCAAATCAACTCGATTTCCAGAATAATTTATGAAGGGTTCAATAACGTTGTGATAGTTTTCTTGATATAAATGATCTTTGATCCAAATAATTTCACTATACATATCTTTATTAAATACACTATAACCTGGTGGCGCTTTTAAAAATGAATATCCTGTTTCTTGATTTCCTAAAGAAAATTGCATGATGTCCATAAATTTTTTCATAAATTCATTTTCATCAATAAAATCGAACTTTCTTTCAAATTCATATTTAATGAAATAAGGATGCTGATTTTGAAAAAAGAATCCAATATCTATAAGATTATAGAGTCCTTTAAGAGGGGTTATATAATTTATAATCAAGACATCAGCATTCTTCATTTTATAGATTTCTTCTTGTAAAATATGATTAATATCTAATGATTTGACGCTATAAGACATATTACATACATGAATCTTTTCATCTAGTACTATATTGATTAATTCTCCAGTAATTTCAATATTAAGTAATGTTTGATAAGCTTGTTTCAATAAAGGTTTCCATAATGATTTGTGAATTAGAAAAGATTTTAAATTTTCTTTCCTGTTATTTTCTAGAAGTTCTACACTTTTTTCATATTCTTGATAAACGTCATCAAGAATAAAGCAATGTATGTTTTCTATGTAGTAATATTTCCACCCCTTAGGAAGCAAACGAAAATCAAAATAATAACAACTCTGTTCTTCTACTTTTTTTGAAATAGCCATAGATTTAAAAAAAGGAATCACTCTTTCAATACGTTTATCTCTTAATTCATTAACATCCATTACATACTGATTACCTTCCACTGTCAGCATTATTATATATTCTGGAATATCAATGAATTCTGAATGTGATATGTAATGACCATAAAAGATGACTTTTTCAAAAAAATCATCGGGTAAATCATAATACTTGATTTCTTCTATCATTTCCTATTTCCCACTTATTTCTTAATTTTTATGTTCTTATATTTTTTAAGCCGACCGCTGGAATCAAACCAACATCTTAGAACACCAGATAAAATAGCTGTTAGAATCTTTTTCAAGATTCCTTTATTTTTCTACGCTCTATCATTGAGCTAAGTCGGCATAGTGTGGAGAGAGTAGGAATCGAACCTACGTCTTATTATCCCTGTTAAATTGCTGGAAGAGCCTATGTCTAGACTCTTTATTTTCTTGCTCTACCATTGAGCTATCTCTCCATCTTTACATGAGTAAATTATAACTATTTTTTTAGTTATAATTTGCAAAAACACCTACAAAAATAAGTTTTGTAAGTGTTTTGCGTTCAATACAATTACTTATTTATGTCTTGAATAAACCCTGATTCATTTAAAATTTTGATCCAATCAAACGTAATATCTATGTTATCAAATCCTTTAAAGGTCTTTTCTAACTTTTCATAATATTCTTCTTTACAAACAAGATGATTTCCATAATCTAAATAAAAATGTTTCCATCCTGGATTAACTGTTGTTGATTTACCAAAACCTCCAATAACAATTTCACCTTCGCCTCGTTTTTCATCAATCATAGGGCCATTAAATCTGCATCCATTTATACCAGGAAAACATCTCTTTATTTCTTCCCAAGGTGTTTTATCTGATAAATAATCAAATTCAAAAGTTTCCCCATTCTTTTTTAAGATGGTAAGACTTCCATTAGGTCCCATCGCTCCTAATTCAGATATTCTATAGACAATAACATCATTAAATAATTCATCTGTTAATTTCATTTTTATAGCTCCTTTTATTTAACTTTTTATGCTCTTAAATTTTCTTCAATAGGGTCATATCTTTTAGAGTTAACTTGTTCGAGTAAACATTTATATGGATCTAATTCATTAGAAAGTACCATATTATATACAGCTGGATTAAAGCCACTTACCAAAACAATACCTGCTTTATTTTCTTGCAAAGGAATTGTGTTTGTTCTTGAACAAACATTCCAAAAAACTAAACGAGGCATTTGATAACCATTCTTTTTATATTTTTCTTTAATAGATTCCAACAAAGCTTTCTGTTGTAGAACCATAAATAGAATTATGTATCATATAATCAAATTCCATATCCGATACAATTAAAATATTCTTTGGTAAATCTTCTTGTTTAAGATTATTTTGAAGTGCTGTATTTAAGATTAAATCAAATACTTTATTTAAATCTGTATTTGAACAATCTCCGTGAGTTCCACAAATTTCTAATTTGTCTTTTAGACAAGTTGTATTTGTAAGATCAACGATTTCTGGTCTACTACTAAACGTAATAAACTTATTATGAAATTGTCCTTTACAATATTGTGAAAAATAAATAGAAAGAGCTGTAGAAATTTCAATCGCACGTACGCGTGTACCACTAACATTTACATTCATCGAACCAGAGCCATCACGTACAACAAGTGTTGAGGCATCATCATGAACGTAATTAGGTAAGGCGTCCCACAAAGCTTCTAACGTATCATTCTTTTCACCCAAATCACATTCCCATCGACTATTATCTTGATAATATTTATGAACGATATCACTTGGAAAAAGTGTATCTGCATTGATTTTTGTTTCTCCATCACTTAACTGATCTAAAAATTCACGTCGACGCTTTTCATCATTTTTTAAAAAAGCAGAACCATAAATTAAATTGGCACGTGAGGAAACTTGACTATAATCAATATCTTGCCAGTTTCTACTAGACATCTTGACTTCCACTACTTGCATATAACCACGTAATGAAGAAAGAAGTTGTCTATATTCTTTTTCTGTATAATTTAATTTCTTAGCGATATATTTTGCCTGCATTCTTGTTTCAATAGAACTTGTATTAATTGAAGGCAACCATTTAGCAAGTAATGAAACAGGATGACCTTGTTTCATATTTAAAACATCTTCTTCAATTTGTTTTCTAATTTCATCTAGAACGATATTTCCTGCCTTACTATGAAGTAAACATAACCAATCATCATATCTTCCATATTCAGGAATAAGTTTAATAACATTTAAAACATCATCCAAATGATGATCAACTAACCATTTAAAACAAACGCGAAAAGTTCTTCTTTCTCCCATTCCATTGCCTCTAATATCTCTTAAATAGAAAAGCCATTTTATTGCAAGAGGTGAGTTTTCATAATACACCTTAATAAAATTATTTATAATATCTTTTTTACTCCAATTTCGCATACTACTTACTGCAAAATTAAAGTCTAAAAGCTCTTTACCAGAGGTCGCATATCTAACTGCACCATTTTCAGTAAGTTGCTTTCTATCATTTAATTGTTCCTTTAATTGATTCATTAATGCCATTTTCTTTGACCTCCTCTTTTTTAAAAGCCAACCGCTGGAATCAAACCAACATCTTAGAGCACCAGATAAAATAGCTGTTAGAATCTTTTTCAAGATTCCTTTATTTTTCTACGCTCTATCATTGAGCTAAGTCGGCATAGTGTGGAGAGAGTAGGAATCGAACCTACGTCTTTTTATCCCTGTTAAATTGCTGGAAGAGCCTATATCTAGACTCGTTATTTCTTGCTCTACCATTAAGCTATCTCTCCATCTTTACATGAGTAAATTATAATTATTTTTTTAGTTATAATTTGCAAAAACACCTACAAAAATAAATTTTTTGTAGGTGTTTTTATCTATGTACAACTAATTATTTAAGTTTTGAACAAAACCTGCTTCTTTTAAGATTTCAGTCCAACCATAAGCAATAGCACTATTTCTAAATCCTTTAAAAATATTTTCTAATTTTTCATAATACTCTTCTTTACAAACAAGATGATTGCCAAAATCTAAATAAAAATGTTTCCATCCTGCATTGATCCTTGTTGGTTCACCGAACCCTCCAATAACAATTTCTTGGCTAATACGCATTTCATTTTCCATAGGTCCATTAAATCTACACCCAACTATACTTGGAAAACATTTCTTTATTTCTTCCCAAGGTGTTTTATCTGATAAATAATCAAATTCAAAACTTTCTCCATTCTTTTTTAAAATGGCAAGACTTCCACTAGGTCCCATAGCCCCTGGTTCAGACATTCTGTAAGCAATAACATCATTAAATAATTCATTAGTTAATTTCATTTTTATAATCTCCTTTTATTATAATTTTTGATTTGTGTAAATAGATACAAAAAACTAACTTTCGTTAGTTTCATGTAAATATTCTTTAAATTCTTGATAATATATTTTTCTAAAAGCAATGCAAACTTCTTTTTCAAAAAGATCCATTTCTGTTTGATTTTTATATTTTTTAAAATAAACATTTCTTTCTTTTATTTTTAAATATAAATTATAATCATTTTCCATAACATCATAAGCTGCATCAAAATAATTAAGTCGAGGATTTGCTTTAATCCAACTTTCTGGTATTCCTGAAATTTCAAATTTATCCATTGTTTGTTTAATTTCATCAATAAGATGCACAATTTTAGAATAAATGTCATCATTTTCTAAAAAGAAAATATCTGCTTCTTTTTGGATTTCTTTTAGCTTATTCACATAGAAAGGATGCCCAAATTCACCCGTACATGGATTAGTTACAAAATAATCACTATCTGATAAATGATAGAGAATATCATTAAATTGTGAATAAAAATATTTTAATTGTTCACTAATAGATCCCATCGTTGAATAAACAGGTTTTAAAAACAACATTTCATTTCCAAAAAATAAACCTAACTTTTTCTGTTAAAAAAGCATTGTTTCATCTAACGCAGGTCTTTTACCACTACCAGACCATTCCCCGTTTTTACAATACCTTCTTATTTCACCTACTTGTCTACTACTAAATTTATCAATATCATTTGTTTCATATTGAAAATGCATAGCCACTTCATCATCAAAACCTAATCTTCTTTTATTATGAATTTTTATATAGTGCTCAATTGCTGCATGACATGCTTCACGATCAAATTCATATTGCATTCCTTTTTCATAATAATAGTCTTTTTGTTCCATAAATATTTCTCCTTTTGTTTAATTTTGAAATTATAAATCTAGACAAAAATATGTAAGATTTTAATCCTTATTATTAAACAAGTTTTATGGCTAAATTTTTAGACTTTGGCTTCTAGACTTGTGTTCAAGAAAAATTTACAACACTACTAGGATAATATAATCAGTAGTTAAAAATGTCTAAAGTTTACGGTTTTAACAATTCAATAATGTTTCTCCTTTTGTTTAATTTTGAAATTATAAATCTTAGCAAAAAACAACTAAATAATAGTAAGATTTTTAATTCTTATTATTAAATAAGTTTTTATGGCTAAGTTTTTTAGAATTCATCTCTCCCATAGCGTATAACGGGAGTCAAAGCTTCATGATTATAATATAAGTTAAAGATACGTTGATCTCTTCCAAAATTTTTTGGAGTTGGAAAATAGAGTTTTTCTTCATTTTCTTTGTTTGCATCATAATACTTTAATAGATCATCATAAACAATTACCCAATTTTCAGGTTTCATTAAATATCCATAGCGATTAACATTATAATACCATGCTATTTTTTTAACCATGTTTCCTCTTGTTGTTTTTGTTCCAAAAATATGGGCATTATGTATAGAAAAATCTAATTTGAATGAGAGTTCGTGTTCAAAACTATTAAGATTTTCAAACGGTTTATCTTTTCTACTATAACGTTTTAAAAACTCAACAAATAATAGTGTTTTTTCTTCTTTACCTATCTTTTTTATTTCTTGATCTGTCATAGTTCTTTTTAATTGCATCACTAATTCCTCCGTATTTAACTTTATTATACAAGAGGTTGAAATAAAAATATATTATTTAAAGCTAATAGCGCTATTATTTTCCTCTAATTTAATTATTGTTTTTGATATAGTATCTGCAGCGACATAATTTACACTTTTTTCTAAATCATATGCACTTGAATCCTTCATATACCCATTAATAATCTGAATTGAAGTTAAAGAATCTGTTTCAATATCTATAATATCTAAATTTTTAAACATATTATTTTTACTATTTTTAATTCTATTGTTATTAACATATCTATAAAGATATAATAGAAGATCTCTAATAGCAAAAATTTCTGCGTTTATATTTGAACCCCCAAATTGGGAGCCAGTACATAAAACACCGTACTGGCAAACTGCTCCCCAACCTATTATAGGGTTTCCTGTATGAAGTCCTATTCTTGACCCATCTGTATAAAATTTCATAAGTCAAAATTTCCTTTCTTCATAATAAAATAAAAAGGATGGTTTATTTTACCATCCTAAAACAACATCGCCATTTTCATCGAAATGCCATTTATTCCCAGCATCATCCCAATATCTATTTCCTTTTCTGTAACTTTTCTTACCATCTACCTCAAACCATTCATCATAAGAACTTGATAAACCTGAATTTGATGAATTTCCTCTATTAGATGATGAACTTGAAGAAGATGATGAACTGTTATTTCTTCTTCTACTACTTGATGATGAGTTTGAAGAACTATTTGAACTTGAAGATTTTTTAGCTTCAGCTTCAGCTTTTGCTTTAGCTTCCTCTTTTGCTTTACGTTCTTCTTCAGCTTTTCTTTCAGCTTCTTCGATAGCAGTAACTTTATTACTATATGAAGTAGTTAAAGCATTGATTTTTTCTTCATATTTAGCAACTTCTTCTTTTGTAGAAACTGTTTCAATTTCATCTTTGATAGATGTTAGTACAGCATTTAAATTATCTTTTGCAGTGTTTAATTGAGTTTTATCTCCAATATTATCAACATCTATTAAAGTATTATCAGCTATAGATTTATCATATCCTTCAATGAAATATTTTCTCATTTGTTTAATTTTTGAATTATATTCTTTCTTTACTTCACTATAAGAATCTTTAGATTTTGAATATTTATTACTTTCTTTAATTATTGATTTTAAATCTTCTAGTTTTTTAGTACGATCTTTCTCTTTGTTAAAAGCTTTATACCTTTTGTTAATTATTGTTTTTTCACTAGCAATTTTTTCTTCTTTTACATGATTTTCATAAACTTGATAACCTGCAAATCCTCCTACAATAAGAACAATAAATACAATTACAAATATTATTTTTTTCTTACTCATTATATTTTCCCCCTTTGAAAATTATTAATTAAACAGTTCTATAAAATTATACTCAATATATTAAGCATAGTCAATTTTGTAAGCATTATAAAATATAGATAATACTTATCAGGAGGTAACATCATGATTTCCTATGCTCCTTTTTACCAAACTTTATTTAAACAAAATCGAACAGAATATGATCTCATATTTCATCATGGAATATCTAGTAATACTCTTTATCGCATGAAACAAGGTAAACCAATTACCACAACTACATTAGATACACTATGTTATGTACTTAATTGTCAAGTATCTGACATCATTGAATTCATACCTAATGAAGAATAATACTAAATTCAGTATTATTCTTTTTTTATCACTTCATCACACTTATTAATAAAAGCAATGAATTCATTTACAATATTATGTATATGTTCTTCTTTTTCATTTGAATTTTCTTTTGTAGAATTAAAATCTAAACCAATTGTTTCTGGATTATAGAAGAAATTGTAAGCAAAATCGTTTATTTCTTCTAATCTGTGTTTTGTGTATCTTGTCGGATATCCAATATAATTTTGATTGGTATAAAACGTTCTTGAAGCGTCAAATTGATAGGCATTGTAAATAACATTTACATTTGCATCCCTATCGATATAAAATCTCATAAAATTCAAGGTATAATATATACCATTTTTCATACATAGAATGTAGTAAAATAACTTGTTCACTTCTTTGTATTCTGTATTCATAAGAGGTTTTAGTCTTCCAGTTGAACCGCCACCTTCATAAACATATATAGTATTTTTATTATAATTTTCTATAGGCTCCTTTTCTTTATATTCAGATCCATTTATTGTTACAAATCCTTTTTCTTTTAATACATCAATAATTTTTTCTCTCATATCATGAATATGATTTGTATATTTTTCTATGTATATTTTGTTTTTTTCACTTTCACTAATATCTAAAACTAAATGGAAATTATGCGATGACACATCAAAAATGTTACCTACTCCCTTATAGGGTTCAAATCCATTTTTAACATCCTCTTTTGATAAATATATTTTTCCTACTTTTAATTCTGTATTCTTTTTATTACCAATTTTCTTTGTCAATTTTTTTATTAGTTCTTGATCATTTGTCATACTTATTTTTCCTTTCCTCTACACAAACATAATTATACCACTTATTAGTATATAGCTGCTTCATATATCAATTATTTTGATTTCAACTCTATTTTTTTGAACATCATCTTAACCTATATTCATTAAGACTTTACATATCAAGTTCATTTGCGATATAGTTCTTAATCTTCCTAAAATAAGTATTAATTCTAATTTCTTCATTATCAATAGTTCTATCATACTTTAAACTTGGATTTTTAATTACTGAATCATAGATAATTTTCGCATAGTAATAATGAACATAATTCTTTGAGAAAAAATCTAATCTTTCTTTAATCTTATCTCTAGGAATACCATTTTTAAGCATATAGTCTTCACATAAAGCTAAAGTTCCTCTTGATAATGCTGCATCACAGGAAATAAATCTTAATTCAAATTCAATGAGTGATATATCATTATAAAAGTCTTTTACTGTGCGAACTTCATCTTCTGAAAATCTTTTTACTTCTTCAACTAAAATTAACTTAAATAAATGATTATTATATTTGTCTTCATCAAGTTCTAAACAATAATTTCTATTTTCAACGTCAACGACATCTGTATCAATATAATTTAGAATTTTCAAAATTCATTTTTCCTTTCATTTGTTGTTGATTGTTTAAGTTATTATACTACTACAATTATCTTCATCTCTTTATTTCTCCATTATAGTCCTTTTCTAAATGACTATAATATTCACAGATTGACAACAATTCTCTATATTTTCTTAATTTGTTGTAGAAGATAAACCCTGATGGTATATCTTCTAACTTTTTATAGGGTGGTCTTTTGCTATAAGTAATATGATCATCTTGAACTTCCATATCTAATTCTAAACATAGTTTTTCAATAAACTCTTTAATAAATATTTCATCTTTTGGTTGTAAATTCTCTTTTACACGTATTTTAACTTCATAGTCAGCCATTTAAATTACTTCCTTTTGTTCTATTTATTAATTTTATTCATGTCTAAAACTAGATAAGATTTTAACAACTTCTTTTTCTTCTTGACTAGTAAACTTTCCATCTGGTGACTTAGCTGAAAAATACAAATTTGTTCCATATTCAAAAATAAAATCACCGAAAACGAAAGCATATACCATCTGTCCATTTAAGCCCAATGATGATGTTGGCATTATTGTATAAAAGACTGAAGGTTCTTCAAATTCTTCTTCAGAGCCTTCCCCATATCCATATTCAGCTCCTATAATAGATACTTTACCTACAACGAATCTACCAAAATAAGAAAGATCACCAGGTCCATCATCTTTCTTTGGAGTTCCTGGAACAAATTGAGAATCAGCTACTTTTTCTATTTTTATGTTTTCAACTTCATGAGCCTTATGTCCTAAAGTCTCTGGTTCTAATCCATTTATAAATGTTACTGTAACACCTCTTTCATTTTCAATTGTTGCCGTTTCGAACAAATAGTCAGAAACTGAAATATTTCCGTTACTACTATCATAGATAATGTTATTCTTTGTTCCATGATATTTTAATGTCCAATTACTTGGATAATCAAAATCATATATATCTGAATAAATTTCTTCATCATCTTTACCATATGTTGATTCAAAATGTTGGGTAAGCTTAATATCTTGATCTTTTGTAGTGTTCGTTGATGATTTTTCATCTTTTGGTAAATCTTTTTTAGATTTCCATTGTTTATGCCATAATGGATCTAGATCTTTGTTGAAGAGTTCTTGTTCTTTTAATTTATCATCGACAATAGGAAGATCAACAGCAACTTTTCCTTTTACTCTAGGAAAAACAGATAAATCTAATTTTCCTAAATAATCCCCATTATCAGCCTTTACTAAACCATCTGCATCTCCAGCAATACCTATTGATAAATCAGCTCCTGTACAATCATAAAGTTTTGAAAGAATATGTAAGTCTATGTATATTTCACCATGTCCATCTAATTTAGATTTAGCTTGCCATTTTAAGCCATCTCCATTGTATTTTTTTGTATTTATTTTCTTTATTTTTGAATTCTTGCTATTGTATTGATATCCTACAGCTCTTTGTGAATCTACTTTAAATGATAGACTTGCATCTCCTTCTAAGTTTGCTGTACTTTCTAAATTAGAGCTTAAATTGTTTGTTACAACAATTGGTATGTTCACTACGAAAAATTGAAAGTTTGGTAAATTTTTATTAAAGAGTTCTTTTTCATATTCAGCCTCTGCACTTCCATTGTATATTGCTGATAGGCTTCCTTCGAATTTACTATGTCCAATGATATTAAATTGAATATTTCCATGAGTTATTTTAATTGATAAATCAATCCATGGTTTAAAAGCTATTTTACCTTCTAATTCAACTTTTTCATCCGTTTCATATTTAAAATTACTTTCAACCTTGTCTTTCTTTTCATTTTTTAAGTATTGAATAGATGGATGTTGTTTATAAACAACATTTTCATTTTTATTATCATCAACAACACCATCTTCTGTTAAATATAATTTTTTAGATATGTTTGCAGTTTCAAAAACATCTGTTAATAATCCATTTGTTGTTTCTACAACATATTGATTCTTTTCTTTTTTTACTTGAACAACTTTTCTAATAAAGCCATTAGGTGTTAGATCTGTTATTCCTGAAACAAGAACATCTCCTTTTTCATAATGAGGATTATCTTGGAAAATTAATTGATTATTAAAAACATTAAGTAGTTGATATGCTTTTTGTTTTTCATCTGTAAGTGATATGACATTTTCTTTGATGACTGTTTGATCATCTTGTTCATTGTTGTTTATAAAAGAGTATCCTATAAAACCAATAACTAAAACAACAATAATACCTACAATCACAAATTTCTTATTTATCTTTTTCAAATTCTATTCCCTCATCTTATTTCTTCCATGGTATTTCATTTAAACCAATTTCTCTATTTGTTTGTTTTTCATAAATATGTACTTTACCACTTAAATAATCTTCTAACTTACATAGCTTTCTTTCTGTTATTAAATTATAAGAAACGATATAATCCACATTATCAATCGTTCTTCTAAATAAATACATTCCTAACATTCCATTTACATTTGAAACATATATTCCATCTTTCTTTTCTTCCATTTCTTTCTTAGCTCCTTTTTCTTTATTTTCCTTTAGTTTACTACTAGAACTGCTTGGTTGACTTTCTCCTTCAGAAGCAGAGAAAAAAGAACTAAATGCTCCCCAACCTACAGCAATAACAATTATTCCAAATACAACTATAAAAAATATCAACTTCACAATAGCTATTGAATTTTCAATAGCCAATAATACAACAGGTAAAATAACATAAGAAATTAAAAACGCTCTTAATGCTCTAACTATCATATCTATATTATTTGATTTATAAACAATAATACAAAATATAATACCTGCAATAATCATCAACCCTAATACCTTTACTTCTAAATTAGGTATTGATGAAAATAGCTTATACATAAACATTTGTATAAATACAGGTGCACTACTTTTACTAGCATATTGTGCTAATAGATAAAACAAAAACGTACCAAGTAAAACTACATTATCAACAACAAATAATGTCTTCTTTCCACCATTTGTTTCCCTATAGTATTTAAGTGCAATAACGACAACATTAATTAGTAAAAATAAATTAATCACACTTCTTAAAAAGCCATGATACATTCCTCCTACTGTACCTGTTGTAAATAAATCATTACTTATTGATCCTCTCATTTGATGATTAAAGCCATTATTAATCGTAAAAGATAATAAGCTTATAATAAAACTAATAATAGCTAATAAAACCATACCCTTTGGCATAAGAATACTTAAGCTTTCTATTGGATTCTCTTTTAAATGAGCTTTTGCATACTTATACTCTCGATATTTAGATTTAAACTTCTCAAACATACTTATCCCCCCGTTATTAAATTCATAATACAACGATTTAAAGGATTGAATTTGCAGAAGAAGCTACAAATTTGTACAAAAACAGAAATAACAAATATCATAAGTATGAACTTAGTGATATACTTATAGATAAGAGGTGAAAGAAAATGGAAGAAAATAAAGTAAAATTAACAGATGAAGAACAAGAAATTAAAAATTTAATCAACTTTTTTTTAAAACAAAAAGATGAATATGAATTAAATGGATTAGAAACTACTTATAGATATCTTCAAAATGATGAGGAGAAAAAAAATTGGTGGCTTGACGGAGTAAAATATAATCAAAAAGCTCATGCTATCATGCATTTTTTAGCAAAAAAAAATATTTTAAATCTATTAAATTCAGGGTTACAATTATGGATTTATCTTGCAATTAAGGATGCCACAAAAAAAAGTGTTGAATATGTTGAAAATTATTTTAAAAAATTAAACAATATAAAGAACTACGATCATAATAAAAGTGGTAATCCTGGCAATTCTTGTGTTAATAGCAATTTAAAAGAATTAATAAAAAATAATAATAATATTTTCCAAAATATCTCGTATGAAAATAATATTAATACCTTGCTTGATTATGTTGAATTATATTTTAGCAAAAAATCAAATTTTAGCAGTAATAATGACTATTCTAGTTTCAACGAACCAATTTTAAATAATCTTTATAATTGGTACTTAAAAGATATAACTAACCCTGTTGAAATTAATACCTATTGCAACAAATTAGAAAACATTGTAAATAATATGGAACAACTTCTTAAAAATGAAAAAAAATCAAACATCAAAAAATGTAATCTAATTTGTACAATTGCTAAAACTAAAATAATAATTAACAAATTAATTAATTCAAAATACAATATAGATGAAGAATTAGAATTAATCGCAAAATTAACAGAAGAAAACTTCACTACTTACACTAGTGTAGCAAAGAAACTAAAGGAAGAATTCAAATCATCTCATTAAAATTTTAAATTTCTATTAAAACCAATAAATCTTATTTGATATTTATTGGTTCTATTTTTTATATATTATTTCAATAATAAATTTGATATTTTATTATTTTGTATTTACATTTGCGTACAATATCAATACAAGAAGGGATAACTATGGAAAAAAGTACAACATTAAATCTAAAAATCAACCCAGAAGTAAAAGAAAATGCCGAAAAAATATTATCTCAACTTGGTATATCTATGTCCTGTGCCGTAACTATGTTTTTAAACCAAGTTATTTTAATTGAAAGTATTCTTTTTCCTATTGCATTACCTCAGCCTCCTTCTAGAGTAAACCTAGATACAATGAGCCATGACGAATTAATTACAAAACTTGAAAAAAGTCACAATGATTTTTTAAATGGTAAAAATAAAACCATTACTTTAGAAGAATTCATAAAACAACGTAAAGATAATTAAGCATACAAACCGTATGCTTTTTATTATACCTAGTTATTTTAATAGAAATATGATAAACTACTTTTGTTTAAAAGGGAGAGAGTTTATGAATTTTAAAAAGAATTATAAAGGAATGTTATTATGTTTAGTTATTGCGATTCCTTGTTGGTTTTTAGGAAAGAAGTTTCCTATTGTAGGTGGTCCTGTCTTTGGAATTATTCTTGGAATGATCATTACTTTATTTATTAAAGATAAAAATGAATTACAATCAGGCATCACTTTTACATCCAAAAAAATCTTACAGTATGCGGTTATCTTGTTAGGATTTGGAATGAACCTATCTGTTGTATTACAAACAGGTAAACAATCATTACCTATCATTCTAGCAACGATTTCTACATCACTTATTGTTTCTTATGTATTACATAAAGCAATGAAGATACCAAGTAAGATATCAACATTAATTGGTGTTGGTTCTTCTATTTGTGGTGGTTCAGCTATTGCAGCAACAGCACCCGTGATTGAAGCGAGCGATGAAGAAGTAGCTCAAAGTATTTCTGTTATCTTTTTATTTAATATGATTGCTGCATTATTGTTTCCTACTTTTGGAACAGTTCTTGGTTTTTCTACAAAGAGTGGTGAAGCATTTGGTATTTTTGCTGGAACAGCCATTAATGATACATCTTCAGTTACTGCTGCAGCTTCTACATGGGATTCAATGTACCATCTACAAAGTGCTACTTTAGATAAAGCTGTTACTGTAAAACTTACAAGAACACTGGCTATTATTCCTATTACTTTAGTTTTATCTTTTTTTAAGTTAAGAAAGAATAAAGATGGTCAAAAGGTTAATTTAAAGAAAGTTTTTCCTTTCTTTATTATTTATTTTGTTTTAGCTTCACTTATTACAACAATATCCATTCATATGGGTGTATCTGCTAATTTCTTTACACCATTTAAAGAATTAAGTAAATTTTTTATTGTTCTAGCAATGGTGGCTATAGGACTGAATACAAATGTTATTCAATTAATTAAAAAAGGTGGAAAACCTATATTATTAGGATTTATTTGTTGGATCAGTATTACCTGTATGAGTTTATTTATGCAACATATATTAGGAATTTGGTAAAAGCTCTTAGGAGCTTTTTTTGTTAAGAATATGTTAAGTCTATATACATTACCTTAAGAAAGTGTTAATCTACTTACGGATTGTGAGGGATTATATATGAAACTAACAAATATTTTTTCTATGTTAGGTGGTTTAGCGCTTTTCCTTTATGGAATGAATATGATGTCTAATGGATTAGAGCTGGCTGCTGGAAATAAAATGAAAACGATTCTTGAAAAATTAACATCGAATCGTATTTTAGGAGTTTTAGTTGGTGCTTTAGTAACTGCTATTATTCAATCTTCATCAGCAACTACAGTAATGGTTGTAGGTTTTGTTAATTCTGGGTTAATGTCTTTAACAAGTGCTGTGTGGGTAATTATGGGTGCTAATATTGGAACAACCATTACTGGTCAATTGATTGCAATTGATATTACAGCAATTGCACCTTTAATTGCTTTTATTGGTGTAGCAATGATTGTCTTCTTTAAAAGTAAAAAATTAGATGCTTTTGGAAGTGTTATTGGTGGTTTAGGTATTTTATTTATAGGAATGGAAACTATGTCTAACGCTATGGTTCCGCTTCGTACTATGCCAGAGTTTGTAGGATTAATTTCTAAATTTCAAAATCCATTTATTGGTATTTTAGTAGGAGCGTTATTTACTGCACTTATTCAAAGTTCTTCTGCTTCTGTAGGTATTTTACAAGCTTTAGCTAAAAGTGGCGTTATGACTTTATCATCATCTATTTATGTTTTATTTGGTCAAAATATTGGAACTTGTATTACTTCTGTTTTAGCTTCTATTGGGACAAGTAAAAATGCTAAAAGAACAACTATTATTCATTTAACTTTTAATATTATTGGAACTGTTATATTTGTAAGTATTAGTATGTTATTTCCTTTTGCTCATTTGGTTGAAAGTATAACACCAAATAATGTTGCTGCTCAAATAGCTAATGTACATACAATATTTAATGTTGCTACAACATTATTATTACTTCCAATTGGAACAAAATTAGTTGATCTTGCTAAGATGATTTTACCTGATGATCCAGAAGATCATCAACATATGTCACTTAAATATTTAGATTTTAGTATTTTTAACAATGATTATCATATTGGAACAAGTGCTATTGCAAATACTCAATTATTTAATGAAACTCAACATATGTTAAATGTAGCTAATCATAATGTTAAACGTGCATTTGAGTTATTAGATCATTTTGATCAAGAAAAATATGAACGTTTATTAAAGGATGAAGAATATATTAATTATTTAAATCAACAAATTATTGATTTTACTACAGAAGTTATTTCAAATGAGTTTCCTACAGAAGGTTCTCAAACAATTGTATTATTTTTAAAACTATCTTCTGATTTAGAAAGAATCGGTGATCATGCTATTAATATTGCTTCAAGAGCACAAAAATTAGCTGAGGATGATACGCATTTTTCTCAAGATGCTTTAAAAGAAATAAGTATTATGGAAAGTTTATGTAATAATATCTTAGATGAACTGATTATTTTAGATTATGATGAGTTTAAAAATATCGTTGATAAAGTTGATGTTATGGAAGATAATATTGATAAAACTCAACATCAATTCACTGTTAATCAATTAATTCGTTTAAAAGAAAAGAAATGTTCGACTGAAAATAGTATTATTTATACTAAGATTTTAACTGATTTTGAAAGAATTGGTGATCATGGTTTAAACATTGCTGAAAGCTTATATCATATTCGTAAAATCATGAAACAAATGAAAATGATTAAACCAGAAATAGAAGAATAAAGAAAAAAGATTTCTTATATTATATGCATAATATTTGAAATCTTTTTTTATAAATGACATGGAAATGTAATAATTAAAATAAATGAATCCATTAAATCTTGAATGAAGCATTGTCCTTGATGTATTTCTATAATCTTTTTAACACTTTTTAATCCAATCTTATTACTTTCAACTTCATGATTTGTTTCTTTCTTTTCATTTTCAAAAACTATTTTTAAATTTCCTTTTTCAATACTTATTTGTAAATAAATGGGTTGCTCTTTTCTTGCATATTTTTGGATATTAGAACATATATTATCCATCATTCTTTTCATCATTGATAAATCTAATTGTAATTGTACTGATGAAATTGTTATCTCTTTTTCAATCTTAAACCCTTCTAATTCTAAATACTCTAAATGTTCTTCAATATATTGAATAAATGATTCACTACTTATTGTTTCTAAACTTGGAATTAAATCATCATTATAAACCAAAGAATATTCAAATGTCTTATTAGATAAATCTTTAATTTGTTCAGTCTTTTCAATACAACTATTTAAATAATGATCCATTTGTTTTTCATCTTTATAACAATGTAAACATAAAATATCTAAATAGCCTCTTAAAGCGGTTAAAGGTGTTCGCAAATCATGTGATAAACAAGTAATCATTTCTTGATGAGCTTCTTTTATCCTTGCTTCATTTTGATAATTAGAAGCTAATGTTATTCTTAAAGTATCCATCTCTTGAGCTAAAATAGCTAACTCATCATGACTCATAATCGTCATAGCATGACTCAAATCCCCTTGTGACATATTTAATACTTCTTGTTTTAAAATATTAATATATTTAACTTTTCTTTTAATAAAAATAAAAGTTGGTAAAAAGAAAATAAGTAAACTAACAAACAAAGCAACATAAAAATAGTATTTTACATACTTTAATAAATGCATAGAACTAACATAAACAATCCCTTCACCATCTTTAAATTTCACTGATCCACTTATCAATCTATTAAAAGAATACTGTTCAAAATCATTTTGTAAACTATATAACGGTGTAATTCCTACAGGTTCATCCAATACTTTACCAAAATCTCCTCCTAGAAAATTATCTTCTGAATCATCACAAATATAAACATTGGTATAAATATCATGTTTTTCTAATAATTTTTTTAATGCTTTTTTATCTTCTTTATTTTTAGAATAAAGATTGATTTCTTGTGCTTCTTGTTCAAATCTTTTAAAAAATTTATCCTTATTAAAGGGTTTTTCTATAGAATCAATATAATCATAAAATTCTATCACATTTTCTCGAAAAGCTGCATAACACAAAACAGCAAGCATAGCTGAAGAAAGAAGTAGTAAAACAATTTTCATTGATAAATTCAAGTTCTTTTTAATCAATATAATACCCCTTTCCCCAGACAGTTTTTATAATTCGAGGATTTTGAGGATCTTCTTCAATCTTCTTTCTTAAATTACGTATATGTACCATAATTGTATTATTAGCCCCATAATAATAGTTTTCATGCCAAATAGTTTCAAACAACTGACTTGCTGAAATAACTTGTTTACGATTTAAAATCAAATAATCTAATATCTCATACTCTATATCTGTTAAAGATAACTTATTTTTATTTAAATAGACTTCTTTATGTTCTTGATCAATTTCTAAATCATTTAATCTAATAATTGCTTTTGCTTCCTCTTTTTTACCTTGATATACATGATATCTTCTAAGTAAAGCTTTTACCCTTACATTTAATTCATTATAAGAAAAAGGCTTAGTTAAATAATCATCTCCTCCACTAGAAAACCCTAATGTCTTATCACTTTCTTGCCCTTTAGCTGTTAAAAATAAAATAGGAGCATTTGTCTTTTCTCTCATTAATAAACAAACCTGATACCCATTCATCTCTGGCATCATTACATCTAAAATAATTAAATCAATAGAATCATCTAATAATTCCAAAGCCTCTTTTCCATTTTTAGCTTCTATAATTTGATACCCTTCGTTTGTAAGTAAAACGTGTATCACTTCTCTAATATCATCATGATCATCTACTACCATTATCTTTTCATTCATAAACTTCTCCAATCCTTAGCCTTTACCCAATTTTCATATTTCATCATATGATTTAAATGTCTCATTACTTTCTTTTGTGATGTATAATCATTGATTAATTTCATTTTAGCATCATATTGATTTATTTTCTTTAAATTTTCAGGTACATGATTTTTTTTATAATACTTACCAAAATAATATAAATTTTGTTGAGAACACTTTATACTGACTATCTGTGAAGTTAAACGGTGATGTATATGTCCATACTCTCCTAAAGGATTATGACTTACAACACATTTCCACTTCTTTTTATGACTCAAATAAGCAACATCCTTTTCTATACTTCCTTTTACATGCACCCATGAATCTCTTTTACCATTTGTCTTATCAGGATAATCAAAGATTAAACCTTGATTATGTGTTTCTTTCATTATTTTCATAAATTCTTTTCTTCTCGTTGGATTATTTCCATTTGTTAAACAAACAACTAAATAGTGTCCTTTTAATAAATGATCACCACCCCATATCGTTTCATCATCAGGATGAGCAACAATCATTAACTTTTGACAATCATTTAAATCGATTTGATCTATTTCATTTTGATGTCTACAAGATTCATGATCTATAAAAAAACATCCTAAAACAACTAATATACAAATTAATATTCTCTTCATTTCTATCACCTCTTATACCTTATCACTTCTTTCTTAATAACAATTCATAAGAATTCTTAAGACTTTCTAAAAAGAATAACCACAATTTATAAAGTTGTTTAGGAATTCTTTAGAATTAATTAAGGCGATTATTAAGAATTCATTGATACAATTCTTTTTGAGGTAAAAAAAGATGAAAAGAAAAGATTATTTATATATATTCCTTTTAATAATGATTCCCTTGTTATTTTTATTTATTATCACAAGTCAAAACTTATTATTTGGAAATAAAGTTGATTGGTTTAATCAACATATTACAATTGCTGATGCATTAAGACATGCGATAAGAGAAGAAGGAACTATTTTTCCTACTTATCTTTCTCATTTAATGTCAGGAGTTAATATTTATTATTTTTCTTATTATGGTTCTTTAAGATTTGATGTTTTATTAGGAGCACTATTTATCAATGTAAAGATGATTGATCTTTTTATTGGTTATCAAGTATTTCTTTTAATTCTAACAAATTTAACTTGTTATTTTTTTCTAAAAGAACATTTAAAAAGAAATGATTTATGTTTTTTATTAAGTTTATTTGTTTTATTATCTTCTATCTTTTTTCAATTTCACAAACAAGTCATGTTTGTGAATTATATGCCTTTTTTATTTTTGATGTTAAGAAGTATTGATCATTATTTTATTGATCATCATTTTACAGGTATTATTATTTGGGGAAGTTGTATTGTTTTACATAGTTATTTTTATTGTATTGCTTGTTTTATTGTTTGTTTTATTTATTTCGTTATGCAATGTGCCAATCATAAAGAATATAAGAAACCTTTATTTCATTTATTAATAGCTTATGTAGGTATTGTATTACTAACTGCTATTTATACAATTCCTACTTTATATGTTATTGCTGGTGGTAGTAAAAGTGTAAGTTCAACACATCTATTAGATTTATTAATGCCTACCTTTTCTTTAAAAGGTTTACTTTATAACAACTATGGTTGTGGATTTACATATCTTATTTGGATTTTAATTGTATGTGGTCTATATAAAAAGAAAACACGTTTACTATCATTAATTATTATAATTTCTATGTTTTGTCCTTTAATTAGTTTTATAATGAATGGTTTTTTATATGCTAGAAGTAAAATACTCATTGTATTTATACCTCTCATTATTTTACAAGCAGGTTTAGTTTTAGAAGATTTCACTTTTAGAATCAATTATTCTATGCTTATTTTAATTATTTTACCATTATTTTTTATCACTCAACCTTATCTTGTATGTATTGATTTATTCGTCAGCTTAACCATTCTTTATTTTTATAAGCACCATCAACAAATAGTTTTTATCTATTTATTGATTCCTTTACTTGTTGTTTATTTTAATAATCCAACAACAAGTTTTATATCAACAAAACAATATCAAAACTATTCAAATAAAGAAGCAGAAACACTCATTCAAAGAAATAAAATCAATACTTTAGTTAATTTAAACCAAAGCAAACAAAATATGAATCAAACATATCAAAATCAAATAACACGTATTTCTGGTTATACATCAACAAACCATAAATTATATAATTCATATTTATATGATACATTGAAATTGCCTATTTCAATTAATAATCGTGTTGCCCAAATAGATCAAAATCATCTCTTTTATTTAAAACTGATGTCTGTTGATTCTATTGTTTCTAAAAAGAAAATTGAAGGATATCAAAAAGTTGATGAAATAAATGGTTTAAAGCTTTATCAAAGTCAAGATGTTAAACCTATCGCTTATGCGACAAATCAGCTTTATAGTCAAAACCAATTTCAAAAACTGGAATACCCTTATACTTTAGATACACTATATCATCAAGCAATTGTAAAAGATGGAAATAATGATTATCAAAGTCAATTTATTAAAGAAGATATGGGTTTAAAAAAAGAATATCAAATTAAAAATAATAAAAAAACACATATTAATTATCAACTAAATAGAAAAACAAATAATGAAATCATTGTAATTGAAGGAGATGTTATTAATCATCTACCTTTACAAAGTGTTTCTATTACTATTAATGGTATAAAAAATAAATTATCAAAAAGTACTTCACCTTATTATAATCAAAATACACATTTTACTTATTTATTAACAGCTCAACAATTATCTATTTCATTATCTAAAGGACACTATGACTTAAAGAATATTCAAACTTATTCTTTAAATAAAAATGCTCTTAAAAATATAAAAGTTGATCCTCTATCTATAAATAAAGGAAAAGATATTTTAAATGGAACAATAAATGTAAGTAATGATGGTTATTTTATTACACGTATTCCTTATGATCGTGGATATCAAATTTTAGTTGATCATCAAGAAGTTAAAAGTGAAGTTGTTAACGAAGCTTTTTTAGGATGTAAAATCAAAAAAGGAAAACATCAAATTCAAATTAAGTTTACTCCTTATAGTTATAGATTAGGTTTTATTTTATCTTATTTTGGATTTATGGTTGTTTTTATACATTATTTAATTGAAAGGAAAATAAAAGATGAAAGAAAATACTAAAGAGATTATTAGTTATGTTTTTGTAGGTATTATGACTACACTTGTTAATTATATTGTTTATTTTGTTTTATTGATGATCCATTGTCATTGGTTAGTCGCTAATAGTATCTCCTGGTTTTTTGCTGTTATATTTGCTTATTATGCGAATAAAAAATATGTATTTGAAAGTCAAAATGATATCAAAAAAGAATTGAGTTCTTTTGTTTTGTTAAGATTTTTAACTTTAATAGCTGAAAATGGTTGTTTATATATTTTTATTACTTTAATGCATATACAACCCATGTTTTCTAAGTTATTAGTAAGTTTTGTAACTATTTTATCAAATTATGTTTTATGTAAGTTTAAAATTTTTAAAAAAGAAGGTGTTTATAATGGATAAAATAAGTGTCATTGTTCCATGTTTTAACGAAGAAGAAGTTTTACCCCTTTTCTATAAAGAAGTTGTACATACTTTAGAGAAAATTCAAAATATTGATTATGAAATTCTTTTTATTAATGATGGTAGTCAAGATCATAGTGAAGATATACTCAAACTATTAGCACATAAAAATAAACATTGTTTCTATTATTCATTTTCACGTAATTTTGGAAAAGAAGCCGCTATGTATGCTGGTTTAGAAAATGCGAGTGGTGATTATGTAGTCATCATGGATGCAGATCTACAACATCCACCTTATTTATTAGAATCTATGTATCAAGCATTAAAATATGAAGACTATGATTGTTGTGCTGGTAAAAGAATTGATCGTATTGGTGAAAATAAATTAAGAAATTTTTTATCACATAGTTTTTATAAAGTGATTCAATATCTTACGAAAATGGATATGGATGATGGAGCAGGTGATTTTAGAATGATGACAAGACAAATGGTAGATGCGATTTTAGAATTAAAAGAATATAATCGTTATATGAAAGGCATGTTTTCTTTTGTTGGTTTTAATACTAAATGGTTAGAATTTCATAATGTAGAACGTCCTGCAGGTAAGACAAAATGGAGTTTTAAAAGTTTATTTTCTTATGCATTTAAAGGTATCTTTTCTTTTTCTTCTACACCCATTACAATGGCTGGAGTTATTGGCGGAATATTGATATTAATAGCATGTTTTATATCTTTATACTCTATTTTTATTCATCATCTATCCTACTTAACAAGTTTAGTTTTATTTTTAAGTGGTATCCAACTTGTATTTGTAGCTATTTTAGGCCAATATTGTTCCTCTTGTTATTTTGAATCTAAACAACGACCTATTTATATTATTAAAAACACAAATAAAAAAATGTAGTCTTTTATAAAAAGGATAGCTAAACTGCTATCCTTTTATGTTAAGCTTGAAAATATTTTTTAATTTCTTCTCTTTCATCATCTGTTAATTTTAAAATATCCATTGCCTTTTCTAATGAACATTGAAGCTCATGCATTACATTTTGTAAATGTTCTATATTCTTTGCTTGTTTTGCTTCTCTTTCAATCATTTCTCCTAAGTTACACATCTTTTCTACCTCCTTATC
>ERZ838839.1228-NODE-1228-length-26232-cov-10.219849_pt1 | contig 26232 bp, 18 predicted proteins | sample MGYA00519909_ERZ838839 | MGnify/ENA primary metagenome ERZ838839 (study PRJEB31850, sample SAMEA3708843) | human gut metagenome | biome: human gut; feature: human-associated habitat; material: faeces | place: China | collected 2014 ... | reverse complement strand
GGGTGTAGTGGGTGGCACCCAGCTCCATGGCCCAGCGCTTCATGACGCTGGCCACCACGTTGGCCACCTCGATGTCCAGCGGAGCACCCTTGTGCAGGGTGTTCTTGAGGCTCTTATAAGTAGCGCTCGGCAGGCGCTCCTTCATCACATGCTCGTTAAAGACCTTGCTGCCGTAGATCTCCATAACATTTGCTGCCATAAATCCTACTCCTTACATGTCTCAGTTGGCTTTCCCTTATGCTTAACAAAAACGGCGCTGCGAGTCAGGAGGTGACCCACAGCGCCGTTGCTGTCTATGGTTTGATTATAGCCCCGGCGGGCCAAAAAGGCAATTGACAAATCTGACGATTCTGCACAAACGCTCTCTGCGAATTTTGGCACAACTGAGCTTGGTATGACTTTTGAGGAAGAAGAGACCATTTGAAATGGCCGCCGTTTCACTCTGGCCATATTCAGAGGAATCTTTCTTTTTTATTTTGAGGTTCAAGAAAAATCTGCGGATTTTTCTGAACCTCTTTTTCACAAGAAAGGTCGAAGCGAAAAGATGCATTTCTCCGCAAGGGCCCTTCTCGTGAAAATGCGTTTGGAGCGTCCCGCGGTTGTGCAACAATGAAAGCCCCAGTGGGGCTTTCAAGTGGCAGAGCGGTCTGCGTTAGCAGATGGAGGGGTCTAAACCCCGACAAGCTCCGCAGGACGTGCAACGGCGACGACCGCCGCCTGTGGCGGAAACAGGGAGGAGCTGTTGGGGCAGCGGCCAGCAGGATGCAAGGCCCGCTCAAGGGCCGCGGCAGACGCTGGGAGCCGCAACCCGTCCAAACGCCAATATAAAAATAATATTTCCTTTCAATATGCCCAGAGCGAAGCGGAGGGCATTCTAAATGGTCAGATCACCTGGAACAAAAAGAACTTCAGGTAGTTGGTCTCCGGCACGCCCCACAGGATGGGGTGGTCCGGGGCCTGCTGCTTTACCTCGATCTGCCGCAGCTGGCGGTGGGCGTCCTTCGCCGCTGCTTTCAGCATCTTGATGAACAGCTCCTCGGTGGCAAAGTGGGAGCAGCTGGCCGTGGCCAGATAGCCGCCCCGGGGCAGCAGCTTCATGGCCCGGTAGTTGATCTCCTTGTAGCCGCGCATGGCGTTCTCCACCGTGCGGCGTGCCTTGGTAAAGGCGGGCGGGTCCAGGATGATAAAGTCATAGGGGTGGCCCTCTTTTTCCAGCCGGGGCAGCAGCGCGAAGGTGTCCTCGCACAAAAAGTCCATGTTGTCAAGGCCGTTGCGCGCAGCGTTGCGCTTGGCCATGGCAATGGCGTCGGCGCTGATGTCGGCAGCGGTGACCCGGGCGGCCCCGCCCTTGGCAGCGTTCAGCGCAAAGCTGCCGGTATGGGTGAAGCAGTCCAGCACCGTGTGGCCTGCGGCAAGGCGTGCCACGGCCCGGCGGTTGTACTTCTGGTCCAGGAAAAAGCCGGTTTTCTGGCCGTTCTCAAAGTCCACATGGTAGAACACGCCGTTCTCGCAGATCTCGGTCTGGGTGCTTTCCGGGTGGGTCTCGCCGGGCAGGTCGAACCAGCCCTTGTTCTGCTCCAGCCCTTCCTTGGCGCGCAGGGCCTCGTCGTTGCGCTCGTAGATGCCGGCAATGGTCTGGCCGTCGGCCCGCAGCACCTCGGCCAGCAGGGGGAACAGCACCGGCTTGAGCTTTTCCATGCCCACGCTGAGGGTCTGGGTGACCAGGATATCGTGGAAGCGGTCCACGGTCAGGCCGGGGAACTGGTCGGCCTCGCCAAAGATCACCCGGCAGGCGGTCAGGTCGGCGGGCTCCAGCACGGTCTTGCGGTAGGCCCAGGCGTACTCCACCCGGCGGCGCCAGAAAGCGGCGTCAAAGGTGTCGTTGGCGTTGCGGCTGATGAGCCGCACCCGGATCTTGCTGTGCAGCGACACGAAGCCGGTGCCCAGGTACGCCCCCTTGGGGCTGACCACATCGGCCAGGGTGCCGTTTTCGGGTTCGGTGTCCGGGGCGTGGAGGATGTCGTTCTCGTACACCCAGGGGTGGCCGCCCACCAGCAGGCCCTCGGCGTGTTTGTTGACGGTGTATACAGGATAAGCGCGTTCTTTCATGGAGATCTCCTTGGTTGCTCTTTTCAAATTCACCCCTTTATAATACCATAGATCCATGGTATTATAAATAAGAAATTTCCAAAAAAGACCGGAAAGAGGGGACCTGCAATGGAGATCGAACGCAAATGGATGGTGACCGGCTGGCCGGAGGGCCTGCCCATGGAGGAAGAATTTGCCATGCGGCAGGGCTACATCAGTGTGCGGCCCACGGTGCGCATCCGGGAGGAAGCCCTTGCGGGCGGCAAGACCGACTATGTGCTCTGCTTCAAGAGCGAGGGCGGCCTTGCCCGGGAGGAGATCGAGCGCAGCATCGACAAAGAACTGTTTGAGGAGCTGGAACACAAGATCATCGGCAAACCCCTCATCCCCAAGACCCGCCGCACCTACCGCCTGCCGGACGGCAGCGCGCTGGAAGTGAACCATGTGGACGCAGGCCGGCCCACCGCGTTCTGGTATGCGGAGGTGGAGTACCCCACCGTGGCCGCCGCCAACGCCTGGCGGCCTGCCGCCTGGGGCCTGGGGGCCTACCTGGACCAGGAAGTCACCGGCCAGCCCGGCCAGAGCATGGGAGCCTACTGGCTGCAGACCCGCGGCTGACCCCCTACGCGGCTGACCCCCTACATGATAAGAGAGAAAGGATCGTATCGTTACGAAAAAGGCAAGATTCAAGCTGGAGCTTCAATACAACTCCCCGGTGATCCTCACCTTTTTTCTGCTGTCGCTTCTGGTGCTGTTCCTCGACGACTGGACCGGCGGCTGGACCACCATGCACCTGTTCTGCGTCTACCGCTCGTCGCTCAAGGACCCGCTGTTCTACATCCGGCTGTTCGGCCATGTGCTGGGCCACGCCGGGTGGGAGCACTTCCTGAACAACATGCTGCTGCTGCTGGTGGTGGGCCCGCCCATGGAGGAAAAATACGGCAGCAAGGCCCTGCTGGGCGGCATCGTGTTCACGGCGCTGGTCACCGGCGTGCTGCAATGCGTGCTGTTCCCCCGCACCGGGCTGCTGGGGGCGTCGGGCATCGTGTTCATGCTCATCATGCTGTCGTCGCTGGCGGGCTTTTCCGGCGGCATCCCGGTCACCATGCTGCTGGTAGCGGCGCTGTACTTCGGCCAGCAGGTGTACGACATCATCCTCGTGCACGACAACGTGGCCAACTTCATGCACATCGTGGGCGGGCTGTGCGGCACGGCCTTCGGCTACTATTTCGCGCTGCCCCGCCGCAAACGCCGCCGCTGACGCATCCAGCGAGGCCGCAGCCTCCAGCGCCGCAGCACAGGAAAGCATCATTGCATCAACCGGGCAGGAGAGGGCAGGACCTTTCCTGCCTTTTTTGTGCGCCCGATTGCACCCGGGGCACGAATGTGCTATACTGAAAGAAAAAACGACAGGGAGGGACAACGCATGAAATTGACATCCGCAGGCGCAAATAAAATGATCAAAGCATGGAACGAAGACCTGGAGGGGCTGCTGAAAAAAGAAGAAGCGGAAAGCAGAACGACCTATGGAATCAATGAGGAACCGCTGCCCGCAAACTACGACTTTGCTCGGATGCAGCAGCAGATGGATGCGCTGAACCAGAAGATCGCTGTGCTGCGTCATGCAGTGAACGTGTTTAATACCACCACTATGTTGGAGGGATTTGGGTTTACCATCGACGAGGCACTGGTGCGCATGGCAATGCTGACAAAAAAGAAGCAGCGTCTGGCACAGATGAAGCAGGTGCCGTTGCTGGTGCGCACATCCCCCGGCTATGGCAGCAACACTCCGGAAATGACCTGCCGCAACTACGATGCAGAACAGGTGGAACAGGAATACCGCCGTGTCAGTGATCAGCTGACGGCTTTGCAGCTGACGCTGGACCGCGCCAATCTGCTTTTGGAATTTGAAGTGGAGCTGGAGGGGTGACCGTGATATTCCGGGGTGAATGCGTTTTTATTTGAATCTGGGAGAGCCATAAGGTTCTGGTACAAGGTTACAAATTTGGGTTGTTTTGTTATTTGATCAAGGTTATGGATGAGGTTAAGGCTTTGATAAAATGCAGCAATGCAATCGCGCATGCATCTAAAAGCCTCCGTATCGGCTTTTGTCGGTACGGGCGGGGAGGCACGGTTTCAGCCGCATCTAAGAGCAACAGGGCAGGCAGGGGCAAAACCTTTACCTGCCCTTTTTGTGCGCCCGATTGCACCCGGGGCACGAACGTGCTATACTGGAACAAAAAACAACCAAGGTTGTACAAAAGCGAGGAAACGACCATGAAGCGGGCATATATCAATGGCATTCTGCTGGACGGCACCCAGCAGATGGAGCCGCAGGCACACAAGGTGCTGCTGTGCGAGGACGGCGTCATCACCGCCGTTGCGGACGAGGGCACCGACCTGGACGGCTATGAGGTCATCGACCTCCACGGCGGCTATGCGATGCCGGGCCTCATCAACCTGCATGTGCATCTGGCCGGCAACGGCAAGCCCAGCGCAAAGCCGCGGGATAATGCGGCGCTGGTGCGTAAAATTCTGAGCAACGGCCTGACCCGTGCGGTGGCCTACCGCATGGTGTGCAGCTATGCAAAGCTGGAGCTGCTGGGCGGCGTGACCACCATCCGCACCGTGGGCGGCATCGCGGATTTTGACACCCGCTGCCGGGACGATGCCCAGGCCGGGAAGATCCTGGCCCCGCGCATTCTGGCCGCCAACGAGGGCATCTCGGTGCCGGGCGGCCACATGGCAGGCTCGGTGGCCGTGGCGGCCCACAACAACGGCGAGGCCCTGACCCAGCTCACCAAGGCCAGCACCCAGCGGGTGGACCTTGTCAAACTGATGATCACCGGCGGCGTGCTGGATGCCGCCGAAAAGGGCACCCCCGGCGAGCTGAAGATGCCGCCGGAGATGGTAAAGGCCGTGTGCGATCAGGCACACGCCATGGGCTATCCCGTGGCGGCCCACACCGAATCGCCCGAAGGGGTGAAGGTTGCGCTGGAAAACGGCGTGGACTCCATCGAGCACGGCGCAAAAATGGACGAAGAAACGGTAAAACTGTACAAGGAGCACGGCGCGTTCCTGTGCACCACCATTTCCCCGGCGCTGCCGTATGCGCTGTTTGACACGGCGGTGTCCGGTGCGTCGGAAAAAGACCAGTACAACGGCAGGATCGTGTTTGACGGCATCGTGGAAAGCGCCAAAACGGCGCTGGCCAACGGCATCCCGGTGGGCCTTGGCAACGACGTGGGCTGCCCTTACATCACCCAGTACGACTTCTGGCGGGAGCTGTGCTACTTCCACAAGTATTGCGGCGTGAGCAACCAGTTTGCCCTGTACACCGCCACCCTGCGCAACGCCCGGCTGGCCGGGGTAGGGGACGTGACCGGCTCGCTGGAAGTGGGCAAGAGCGAGGACCTCATCGTCACCCGTCAGAACCCGCTGGATGACCTGCGGGCGCTGCAGCATCTGGAGCTGGTGGCCTGCCGGGGCCGCGTGGTGAAAAAGCCCGCGCCCAAGCGCAGCCAGACCGTGGACAAGCTGCTGGACCCCTATCTGGAATAAGAATTTATCATAGAAAGGCTCTCCCGCAAGGGGGAGCCTTTTTACATGCTCGCCATCACGGCCAGAATGCTCTGCCAGCTTTTGGTGCGGGCGCAGGTGGGGGCCGGGCGGGCCGGACGGCTCACCGGCGGGGTCTGGGGCTGCGTCTGCAGCTGGGCGGCAGCCGGTACGGCCGGGTGGAAGAACATCTCCACCGTGCCGCTCTGCCACTGTGCGGCCAGCTGGGCAGCCTCCGGGTCGGCCTGCAGGGTGCGGCGCTCGGCTCCGGCCAGGCTGTCGGCCAGCCAGTACAGGATGGCGGCCACCGGCAGGCAGGGGGCCTTGCTCAGGGTGCTGTAGCTCCAGTGGGCACCCCGGCCCACAAAGCTGTCCACCGTGATGACAGCCCCGGTGCGGGCGTCACGGGGCAGGGGCAGATCGCAGTCCGTGCCCGCCAGCGTTTCCAGCTCCTGCACCATGCGGTCGGTGCGGGCAGCGTCCAGCCGGTCCTCGCGGCAGCAGGCGTGGAAGTCGGTGTCCTCCAGCAGGCTCTCGGCCTTGGCGGGGAACTGCCCGGTGAGCTGGCCGCTCTCGTTGTGGCAGAGCATCCACCCCTTGCGGAACAGCTGGAAGTTCAGTCCTCTGCGGCCCATCGTGGAGTAACACACGGTGGCGCAGGGCTCCCCGGGCATCCGCCGGACTTCCAGGTAGGCGTCGTTGCCGCAGAGATCCTGCAGGCGCACGGCGGCCAGAAGCTGCGCCCCCGGCAGACGGGATGACATGGCGTTGTGCATGGCGGTAAAGTAGCGGTTGGCATCCATGATACGTTCCTCCCTGAATGGTTCGACTGACAGCAAAGTGTTGTATTCAAAGGACTTCCAACGCGGGCCGCCGCCGTGCACTGCGGGGGACATCGCGTGTTCCTGTGGTTCGTCTGAACATAGTATAGCATAAACTGCGACAAAAAACAACTAAAAGTTTGCAAAAACAACCAGATTTTTGCAGACACCCCGGAACTGCTCCAAAATACAACGCGACGGTTGGTTGTAAAATGCCCGAAGCGGTTGTGTGCCGGACAACAAAAAAGCCTTCCCCCAAAAGGGGAAGGCAATCTCTCAATCTCCCAGCTCCCGGATCTCGTTCTGGATCAGGCGGCCGGCGGCGCGGGCCAGCTGGTCCATGCCGCGGATGCGGGCCATATTTTTACCATAGATGCGGGCAGCGTCGGCGGCGGAGCGGTCCTCGCCCATGAACACTGCCGACACCCGGATGCCCTTGCGCTGCAGCACGCGCACCTGGGCGGCCGCGTCGGCCACACCGGCGGCGTCCTCGTAGCCGCAGCCCAGCGGGTTTTCCGGGCTGGGCGGGATGCGGCGGCTGTCGTTGGGGGAAGCATCGGTCAGCAGGATGAGCAGGTGCCGCGGGGCGGGGCCGGGGGCAAAGTCCAGCAGATCGCCCGCCGCCAGCAGGGCCAGGCCGTCGCGGTTCCAGCCGGAGGCAAAATAGCGGTTGATGTTCTGGCGGTTCTTGTCGGCAAAGTCCTTGAGCACCCGCAGCACGGTGTAGCCCCGCAGGCTGCTGAAGGCACTCACCCGCACCGGGATGCCGCAGTTGGCCAGGCTCTCGGCCAGGATGGACCCCTGCGCCGCGATGACCTCCTGACAGTGCAGGCGGGAGGCGGAAGCGTCCAGCAGCAGGTCCACCGTAAAGGCGGGGTGATTTTCCTCTTCGGCGCACAAAAACACCCGGTCATCGTTCAAAAGCGGGGCGCGCCACACCCGCCCGGGGTCCACATTGCCGCTGCGGGCCACCCGCGCGTTGGGCTGCTGATGCACCAGAATGCAGTTGCGGATCTGCTCGGTGAGCCGCAGCACCACGCTGCGGTGCAGCTCCTGATTTTTGGCGTAGTAGGCGCGGTTGCGGTCGGCCTGCAGCTCGGCCTGTTCGGCCAGATGCCGGGCCTCCGGGGTGGGGGCCTGTTCCGGGCTGGGCACGCCCGCGCTGAACCACAAATGGCACCCCAGATGCACCCCGGTGCACAGCTCCTGTTCGGCCTTGCGCAGCCGCTCCGGCGGGTAGAGGGAGCGGCCGAAGCAGCTCTCGATGTAGGCGCGGTCCTGCGCGGCGTTCTGCTTCAGGGTGATGTGGGCCTGCCGTTTGTCCACGCTGGGGCCGCTGCCGGCGGCGTCCACGGCGTTGGAGTGCTCCACGGTCACTCGGTCGGTCTTGATCATCTGGGTGGGCAGGGCCTTGGTGGCAAGGGTGGCCAGCAGGCCGTCCAGATGCAGGTGCAGCGCCGCTTTCGGATGCACGGTGCCGTCGAAGAGGTCAAACGTTGCGTACACGGCCAGCAGGGCGTCCTGCAATTGGTCCGGCTGCGGGGCGGTGTCCGGGGCCAGCGCCCGGAACAACCCGCTCTCGTAGGGGGTCATCACGGGCAGATTGCGCCCCAGCACGCTGCGCCAGCGGGCCGCCTGCATGGTGTACACCAGCTGGTTCCTGGCCATCCACTCCTGCCGGGAAAGTTTGTACTGGATGGCAAAAAAGTAGTCGGCGTGAGAAAAGCGCAGCGCTTCCAGCACCGGGCGGCGGGGCAGCTCCAGCCGGTAGGCCGCGTTTTCGAGGTACAGCCACGCCAGATCGTCCAGCATGGCCTGCCGCAGATCGCCCGCCCAGTGGTCGAAGATGCTGTTTATCAACTTGTCACCGTAATATTTGTGCACAAGGCCCACGATGGTGTTCATATAGAAGTCCACCGTGCCGTCGGTGTTGTGGGCCAGAAACAGCGGCTCAAAGCCATAGGCGCCCGCAGCCGCCCAGACCTGATTGGCCGCCCGCCGCTCCTGTGCGGTGTAGCTCTGGGCTTCCATCAGGCAAACAGCTTGGCCGCATCCAGTTTGGCCGGGATGCGGGCCGCGATCACGTCGCGGATCAGGCCCTGCTCGTAGCTGTCAAAGGCCTTGTTGGTGATGCCCATGTCCAGCGCGGCCCCTGCGGGGATGCCGCGGCGGATCAGGCGCAGCGCGTCCAGCATGCCGCGCAGGTCCAGTGCCTTGGTGGAAATTTCCGCACTGTCGCACTTTTTCTGCAAGTCGAGGAACAGCAGGGCGAACTGGTGGGCGTACTTCGCAGCAAGATCCGGGAACTGTGCCCGCAGCAGCTTTTCCAGGTTGTCCTGGGTGATGGTGGGCATCTGGATGACCACGAAGCGGGAGGTCAGGGCCTCGTTCAGCTCCCGGGTACCGGCGTAGCCGTAGTTCATGGTGGCGATGAAGCGGGTCTCCTCGGCCAGCGGGATGCGGTCGTAGCCGGGCACGTCAATGGCGCGGCGGAAGTCCAGCACTGCGTGCAGCACGGCCAGCGCCTCGTTCTTGGCCATGTTGATCTCGTCCAGCACGCCAAAGCCGCCGCACTGGGCGCAGCGGTACACCGGTCCGGGGCGGAACTCCACCCGTCCGTCGGCAAAGGTGTCCATGCCGATGAGGGAGGCCGCGTCCATGTTCACATGGAACGAGATGTCCCACGCGGGGCGGCCGAAGGCGGCGGAGAGGTTTTCGGCCAGCACATTCTTGCCGGTGGCCTTGCCGCCTGCCAGCAGCAGGTTCTCGCCGCAGAGCAGCGCTGCCAGCGCCTGATCCCACACCTCTTTGCCGTAGTAGGTGAAGGCGGGGGAGGGGATGCGGGGCTGAAGCGCCGCGTCCAGCGGATGGGCGGCACGGTATTCCTCTACCGCAGAAAGCAGGGCCGGGTCCACGCCCTCCTGCCGCAGCGTCTCAAGAAGTTCAGACATTGTACAATACACCTCGATGCTTTGCCGGTTGTTTGCAGCAAACCGGCTGCTCAGCCCTATCATAGCACAATCGCGGGCATTTGTGTAGGGGGTGTGCGGGGCAAAACAGCAAAGAGGGGCAGCCCCGACCGGGACCGCCCCTCTTCACATGAAAAAGAAGAAAAGAAAAACGCTTGTTTTATGCAGGAAAAACGCGCTTTATCAGGCGTTCTCCAAGCCTGCCATCTGCTTGATGGATTTAATGGCAAAGGTCAGGGTACGACCGCAGGCAGTACCGCCCATGACGCAGGGATAGTTGTTCTGGAAGAAGCTGCCGGACATATCACCGGTGATATACAGACCGGGGATCGGCTCATTGTTGCTGTCCTTGGCCTGGCAGTTCTCGGTGATGGAGATGCCCTGCATACTGCACAGCAGAGAGGCACCCAGCCAGCAGCCGTAGAAGGGAGCGGTGCGGATGGCGCTCAAACGGCTTGCAGGCTTGCCGAAGTCCTCATCGTTCTGTTTGTCGTACAGCTCGTTGTAGCGGGCAACGGTGGCTACAAAGTTGTCCTTGTCAGCACCGGTAAAGCCCATCTTGTCGGCAAGCTCTTCAATGGTGTCCGCCTTCATGATCAGGCCCTCACCCTCGTACTGCTCCAGCTGACCTTCCATCATGCCGGGGATGTAACGGGTCAGTGCAGAGCAGCCGATGGTGTGGAAGCGATCTACGTCGCTGCGGAAGTTTGCATCGTGGATCATGGCATAAACATGACCCGGCTGCTGGAAGGAAGCGTGAGAAGCGTTGTCGTACTCCTGACTCTCATTCATAAAGCGTTCGCCATGGCGGTTGACTTTCAGGAAGGGCTGGCTGCCGGGGTTGTACTGACCCACAGTGCCGGGGAAGGCCTTGCCGCCAAAGGCGTTCTCGCTGACCACATAGCCGGCATCCACACCGGGTGCTACCAGACCACGGTCGAACAGAACGGGAGCGGGCTCTGCATCCAGATGTGCACCTGCCCAGATCGCGGCACGGATGCCGTAACCCTTGTCGGCAGGCGTATAGGAGCAGGCAGTGGTCACACTGGTGCCCAGCGGGTCCAACTGCTCCATCATGTAGGGGTTGCCGGCATAGCCGCCGCAGGCCAGCAGCACGCCCTTGGCTGCGTTGATGCGAATGAAGTGGTCGTCGGCGGTACTCTGGGCGATCACGCCGGTGATGCGTCCATCGGCATCTTTTTCCAGCTTGGCAAGGCTGGTGTTAAAGTCGATGCTGTAGCCTTTGCTCTCAATGTACTCCTGGAACACCACGTTGCGGGGCTTTTCAGCGCTGCTGTAATCGACCTGCTGCACAGGGAACATCAGCTTGCTCTGGCTCACCTGCGTGTCATCCGGCCACTTGGCTTCATCGCCGGAGGTCAGGTTGCACACATAGTTATAAGGTTCGTTTTCCAGGATGCTGGCAACGAAGTCATGCATGGCGGCAGACTCGTTGATCCAGGTCTTGACCACACGCTGGTCGCAGCGGCCGCCCATAGAACGGGAGATCTCGCTCAGCAGCTCGGCGCGGTCAACCGGAGCGATCCCTTTTTTCTGTGCTTCGCTGCTATCAATGGTGCCATACCAGTGACGGGTCTCCATGACGGAAGAATTCTGTTCGATCACGCGGAAATCCAGCCCGTTCTGTGCAGCATAAGCGGCTGCGCACATACCACCGTTGCCTGCGCCCACGATGACGATATCGGTATCCCATGTCTCGGTGATGGCGGCCTCGTCGATGTCGGGCTCGGTGCCCAGCCAGTCGTTCTCGTCGCCGGTGGGCAGCTGAACGGAGGACACAACGGCCTCGCCCTTGGCCTGTGCATAGCAGCTCTTGGCAGCCTTCATGACGGCCTCGGAGGTGATGGTGGAGCCGGACACGCCGTCGATCTCGGCAGAACCGGCAGCCAGCAGCTGATCGCGCAGCTCGTCGGCAGCAGCAGCACCGATGGAAGCGGTCTCGCCGGAGGTGTCCACGACCACGTCGGTCACGGCGCTGTCGGAGAAGGTCATGGTGACCTTGACGGTGGAGGAAATGCCCTCGGCAGTGCCCTCATAGGTGCCGGGGATGTAGGTGCCGGTTGCACCGGAAGCGGCAGCGCTGCCGGAAGCAGCGGTGGAGGTGGAGCCGGAGGCTGCATTGCAGGCAGCCAGAGCACCGGCGGTGACACCGCTCATGGCGGCGGCAGCGGCGATCTTCAGAAAGCCTTTGCGGGAGATCTTGTTCATAGTGGTTTCCTTCTCTTTCTCTTCTTGTGTCTCTTTGCGATTTTTGGCCCTGCTCTGTGAAAAAATCTGCACAGAACCAACAAAAACAGTTTAGCATACCTGTGAAAAGTATGTCAATCAATTTGGGGGCACGGAACGCCTTAAACTTTGTTAAACATTTGGCGCAGGTACGGCCCGGTCAATGGAGAAAAATGCAGGCTCTGCGGGGATTTTTGCCAAAAACAATGCACGGAAATGTTGCGCAGGTGTTGCGGGTATGTTACAATTGAGTTGCACACAGAAGCCGGCCAGCCACGACCGGCAGAACGGCAGCAAACGCTGTCACGGAAAGGGAGATTTTGGTATGAAGGTGGCAATGATCGGGCACAAGGACTTCCCGTCCCGTTCGGGTGGTGTGGAAGTCATGGTCGGCGGGCTGGCAACCAGCCTGGTCCGGCGCGGTTATGAGGTCACGGTGTACAACCGCGGCCTGCAGAAGGGGCACAATGTTTACACGACCGAGGGCGTGCAGGCCCGCCGCATCTTTACCTTTCAGAAGGCGTCGCTGAATGCCATGGTCTATTCGTTCCTGGCCACCTTTGACGCCCTGACGCGGGACTGCGATGTGATCCACTACCACGCCATCGGCCCATCGGTGCCGCTGGTGATCGCCAAGCTGTTCGGCAAGCACACGGTGTGCACCGTGCACGGGCTGAACTGGAAGGTGGACAAGTGGGGCGGCTTTGCCAGCGCCTACCTGAGGCTGGGCGAGCGGGTGGCCGCAAAGTATGCGGATGATCTGGTGGTGCTGTCGGAGAGCGAGTGGAACTATTTTCAGGAGAAGTACGATCGTACCGCCATCCTCATCCCCAATGCGGTGCAGATGCGCCAGCCGCTGCCCTGCAACCTGATTCGCGAAAAATACGGGCTGGAAGCCGGGAGCTACATTCTGTATGTGGGCCGCATCTCGCCGGAAAAGGGCCCGCTGGACCTGGTGGAGGGCTATCTGAAAGCCCACACGGACAAAAAACTGGTGCTGGCCGGCCCCTTTGCGGAGACCGAGTACTGCACCACGGTGCAGGAGAAGATCGCGGGCAACCCCAACATCATCACGACGGGCTATGTGGTGGGCGACGCGCTGCTGGAGCTGTACAGCAACTGCGCCCTGTTCGTGCTGCCCAGCCACACCGAGGGCCTTTCGCTTTCGCTGCTGGAGGCGCTTTCGCTGGGGGCAAAGTGCCTGGTGAGCGACATCCCGGAGAACACCACGGTGACCGCCGACTACGGCACCGAGTTCCGCACCGAGGACACCGACAGTCTGGCCCGGGCACTGGAGCGGGACACCGCCCAGCCGCTGACCCCGGAGCAGAGCAAAGCGCAGCTGGACTATGTGCGGGCCAATTTTGATTATGACATCATGCTGGATCGGTATGAAGAAGTGTACCATCATGTGACCGGAGATCCGCTCAAGGCGATGCCTTCGCATGGAGGTGCGGTGTGATGGACAACGCACAAAACCCGACCGGTCCGGTCCTGACCGCGGCCGAAAGCCGCCGCCGGGTGCTGCACAACATGTGCTCGTCGCTGTTGTACAACCTGTCGGTGATCCTGTTCGGCCTGCTGCTGCCGCGGCTGTACCTCACCAGCTTCGGTTCGGAGCTCAACGGTCTGGACAGCACCATCAAGCAGATTTTTTCCTGTCTGACTCTGCTGGAAGCGGGCGTGGGCCTGGCCTCGCAGCAGGCCTATTACCTTCCGGTGGCCGTGGGCGACGGGAAAGCCATCAACGGCATTTTTTCGGCCACGCATCACTATTACCGCCGCACCGGTATCGTGTATCTGCTGGTCACGGTGGTGTTTGCGCTGCTGTACCCCCTGTGCATCAACACAGTGCTGTCCTACGGCACCGTGAGCCTGATCGTGGTGTTCTACGGCATCCCGGGCATCGTGAGCTATCTGGTGCAGGGCAAATACCGCTCCTTTATGGAAGTGGAAGGCAAAAACTATGTGATCACCTACATCACCACGGCCACCATGGCGGCGGGCAACCTGCTGCGCATGCTGGCGCTGCTGTTTACCCGCAGCATCCTGTTGGTGCAGGTGACCTACTGCGTGCCTTCGGTGTTCCAGGTGCTGGTGCTTACGGCCTATATGCGCAAAAACTATCCGTGGCTCAACGCGCACGATACCCCCAATCTGGAGGCGCTGGCCCAGCGCGGCTCGGTGCTGGTGCATCAGCTCACGAGCATCGTGTTCAACAACACCGACACGATCCTGATCTCCAGCCTGTGCGGTCTGGCGTCGGCCAGTGTGTACACCATTTATATGCTGTTTTTCTCCAACATCGAAAAGCTGTTCTACTCGATCGTCAACAGCATCAGCTTTCGGCTGGGGCAGCTGTTCTATGTGGAGCCGGAAAAGTTCAAGCGGCTGTACCGGCTGTACGATGCCCTTTACCTTTCCGCGGCCTTTGCACTGTTCACAACTGTGGCTGTGTTCCTGATGCCCATCATCGCGCTGTATACGTCCGGTGTGACCGATGCCGAGTACCTTGACACCCGCCTGCTGGTGCTGTTCACGGCGGTGGAGCTGCTGTTCAGTGCAAAGCAGCCGTCGGGGATGCTGCTGAACATCAGCGGCCGCTTTGAAGAGACCCGGCAGCAGGCCCTGATCGAGATGGGCATCAACCTGCTGGTGTCGGTGATGTCGGTGCTGCGGTTCGGCATCGCGGGCTGCCTGTTCGGTACACTGGCGGCGCACCTGTACCGCTATATGGCGTTGATCCTTTTTACCCGGACCAAAGTGCTGGGAGAGTCGCCGGTGGGCGATTTTGTGCGGATGGGCGTCAACGGGCTGCTCTGCGTTGTGCTGCTGTACCTGCTGGGATTTGACCGCTGCTATGGCGGCGGCTACCTGATGGTGTGCCTGAAGGGTGCGTTGTTCGGGCTGTGGGTGCTGCCGCTGTTCCTTGTGGTGAACGCGGTGCTGGACTGGCGCAATGTGGACACCCTGCGCGGGCTGCTGCACACGCTTACGATCAAAAAAGGAGCGACGGAGGAAAAACACGATGCGGAATGAAGAAGCGATGTGCGAGGGCCTGCTCTCGGTCGTGATCCCGGTGTACAACATCCGGGACTATGTGGAGCGCTGTGTCCGCTCGGTGCTGGCGCAGCCGGATGTGCCGCTGGAAGTGCTCATCGTGGATGACGGCAGCACCGATGACAGCGGCGCGGTGTGTGACGCACTGGCGGCGGAGGACAGCCGGGTCACAGTGATCCACAAGCCCAACGGCGGCCTGTCGGACGCCCGCAATTGCGGGCTGTGCCATGCACAGGGCGAGTATATCCTGTTCATGGACGGTGATGACTGGCTGGCAGAGAACGTTTGCCCCGGCCTGCTGCAGATGGCGCTGCAGACCCGGGCGGATGTGGTCATCGGCAAGGTGCATTTTCTGCGCGAGGAACCGGTGATGACCCGCTGGGAAGAAGCGGTGGAAAAAAACTTCACCTTTCACACCGTTTACACCGGTAAGGAGTATCTTTTGAAATGCCTGCAGACCGGCGGCCTGCGGGTGGAAGTGGGGCGGCACCTGTACCGCACCGGCTTTTTGCGGGCGAACGGCCTGCAGTTCTGCAAGGGCATCCTGCACGAGGACGAGGAGTTCACGCCGCGGGTGCTGCTGCAGGCGCAGCGGGTGGTGCTGACCGGGCAGGAGATCTACGATTACGATAACTGCCGCGCCGGTTCCATCACGCACGCGGAAGGGTTGAGCACCCGCCGTGTTCAGGACCGGCTGCGCATCTACGACAGTCTGGCGGAGATCTACCATACGGTGACCCCGCGGGCGCTGCGCCGCCGCCTGCAGGATGACCTGTGCTGGAAGTATCTGGACTGCGCGGCGCGGTTCGATTGCAGGACCCTGCCGGGCTACCGCCCGCAGCGGCTGCGGATGCTGCAGTTTGCCTGCACGCCCCGCCGCCGGGCCAAGGCAGCGCTGTTTGCCCTCTCGCCGGAGCTGTTCCGGCGGGTGATGAATCATTGACCCATTGACGAGGAAAGGCAGAAGAGCATGGCGCAACATGCAAGAATAAAACGAACGCCCCCGCCGGACGGCGCACGCCGCCGATGGTGGCAGAACCGGCTGCTGCAGCTGCTGGCGGCTTTTGTGCTGCTGTGCGGCGTGGCAGCTGCCGGACTGAAACTGTACACGGATTATACGAATAGTCATTTTCAGGTGACCTTTTACCAGGTGACCTCCAGCCATGTGTCGGAAAAGCTGCGGGTCCTGTTTTTGTCGGACCTGCACCTGCGGGAATACGGCGAGCACAACGAGGAGCTGATCCAGACCGTGCAGGAGCTGGACCCGGACCTGATCCTGCTGGGCGGTGACCTTGTCACCTTCCCGAATCCGGAGTATGAGAATATGCTTTCGCTGTGCCGCAGCCTTGCCGATGTGGCCCCGCTGTACGGGGTGCTGGGCAACCACGAAAGCGAGATGATCTACGGCGGGGTGGATGACCAGCTGGCCGAAAAATTTTCGGAGGCCGGGGTGCAGCTGCTGCGCAATGAGACCCGCACCATCCAGATCGGGGAAAACAACGTGGAGCTCATCGGGTTGGAAGGTGCCCTGAAGGACTTTTACAAATACGGTGCCAGCGACTGTGTGGAGAGCCTGAGCCGCCAGTACGACACCTTCCGCATCTGCATCAACCATGTGCCCATGGCCTTTGTGGACTACATGCAGGATGCGCCCTTTGACCTGGCGCTGGCCGGGCACACCCACGGCGGCCTGATCCGCCTGCCGGTGCTGGGGCGGCTGTACACCGCAGAGGAGGGGCTGTTCCCGGAGTATGCGGGCGGCATGTACCAGCTGGACAGCGGGGCACCCCTCATCGTGGGCTGCGGCCTGGGCGACTCCAACCAGATCCCCCGCGTATACAATCCGCCGGAGCTGGTTCTGGTGGATGTGAACTGGTACTGAGATGAACGAACTTGAAAGGAGGCCCGGAGACGTGGTGACAAAGATCAAGCAGATCTTCAAACAGGCTGTGCTGCGCTTCTGGAGCCTGCGGGTGCCGTTGATCGTGGTGTGCATCCTGCTCGCGGCACTGCTGTGCACCGCACAATATCAGGACAGCAGCCGGGTGGCCTCGGCCCAGATGACCCTGAACTACTCCGAGGCATCGCAGGGGCTCAACCCCAACCGCACCCGGTTTACGACTACCGACCTGACCTCCGACGAGGTGCTGCAGAGCACCCTGTACAACGCCGGACTGGAAGGTCAGATGACGGTGGAACAGCTGCGCAAGGCCATTACGGTGGAACCCACCGATGTGACCAATGTGAGCAGCTCGGAAAACTACATCACCACCAGCTGCAGCATCAGCCTGCAGCTGGAAGAACCCTGCCAGCACCTGACCGCAGCCACGCTGCTCCGGATCTTCTGCGGCAGCTACAAGGATTATTTCATGGAGCACTACGGTGAGAACCAGAGCGTGTTCTCCTGCACCATGCCGGATTACTTTGACACCGAGCCGTATCTGCGCCTCAAGAGCCTGACGCTGCGGGCCAACCAGCTGGACCGCTACCTCACGGCCCGTGTCAGCGAGAACAAGAGCTATCAGGACGCCACCACCGGCAACACCTTCCTGAGCCTGTCCAAGCAGATCCAGAACGTGATCAACTACGAGATCCCGCGCATCCAGGCTTATATCCTGCGGGGCGGCCTGTCGGCGGATGTTTCTTCCCTGACGGCCATGCTGCAATACAAGCTGCAGATCGAGCAGCTGGACTATCAGAAGCAGATGGCCTACTACAACTCCGACAATCTGGGCATTGGCCTGTACGATGAGAGCATGAGCGCCATCGTCATGATCCCCACGCTGGACGAGAACCGCGAGTTCTATATGTCCCGCACCAAAACGGCGCTGGACACCATGGCCAGCGACGCCGACGGTGCCCTGGCGGAGGCGACCTCCCATCAGGATGTGATCACCACCACCCAGTATGTGGTGCAGCAAATGCAGACCATGAGCGACCCGGCGGGCCTGACCACGGTGAACGCCATGCTGCAGGAACTGGAAACCACCATGGATCAGATCCAGCAGGCACTGCGGGTGACGGATGCCTCCTATATCATCTATAAGACCCAGAACTACTTGGTGTTCAACTATGCGGCCGGCTCCTTTGTGCAGCAGATCGGCCTCAAGCGGGTGATCGTGGAAATGGCAGCCTTTGTGGTGCTGTGCTTCGGCCTGTGCATGGTGCGCACCGCCCGGCAGATCCGGAAGGAGGAACAGCGTTGAAAAAGTTTGATATCCTGCGCTACCTCCGGCGGTTCTTTGCACTGGTGCTGGCCGTGACCATGGCGGGCACAGTGGTGGTGTACTGGTACTGCAAGAACAACCAGACCTACACCGCCAGTGTGAACATCAAGTACCTGCACGACGGCATCAAAGACGGCTTTGCCCCGGACGGCACCGCCATGAACGTGGACGAGATCTATTCTTCCAAGGTCATCTCGCAGGCCATGGAGAGCCTTGGGCTGCAAAGCGGCATCAACCTTGTGCGCTCCCACTGCACGGTGGAAGAGCTGATCCCGGACGACCAGAAGGCCCTGCAGGAAGCTCTCATCGACAAGGGGGAAGAGTCTACCTACTTCCCGGACGAATACAAGGTGACGCTGGTGGTGGACGGCAGCCTGGGTGCGAGCTACGCCCGCCGGGTGCTGGATGCCATCATCAGCAGCTATTCCACCATCTACACGGAGGAATATGTGGAGCTGCCCCTGACCATGAACCCCTCCAGCGGCCTGCTGAACAGCGGCTACGACTATTACGAGTGCGTGGACGTGCTGTCGGCCGACACCACCGAAGTGCTGAACTATCTGGAGGATAAAAAGACAAACTATCCCAACTTCCGCTCTTCGGTCACGGGTTATTCCTACGAGGACCTGTACGACATCTATAAGATGCTGTACGACTACGAGATCCCGTCGCTGTACGCGAATGTGATGACCGGGCCGCAGGTGCGCAACGCCGACAAGCTGTGCCGCAACCTGACCCAGAGCATCGAGAGCAGCGTGCAGAACGAGCAGGTGTATCAGGAGCGGGAAGCCTACCTCAGCGGCCTGATCCAGAACTACTCGGAGAAGAACCGCGACCTGATCAACTACCATTACCACAACGACGCCAACGACAGCGGCACCGACTACATCCTGAAGAACGTAGAGGCCTACGATGATAACCAGAGCAAGCAGATCACCTACGATTCGCTGATTTTGGAGTATGTGGAGATCGACAAGACCCTGCGCAGCAGCGCCATCCGCCGGGCCTACACCCAGCAGCTGCTGGACACCTTCCAGGCAGCCGGCGGGGTGGGCGGCGATGAGGCCTCCCATGCCGCGATCGAGTCGGAGATCAACAAGTACGAGCAGACGCTGGTGGACTACTACCAGATCGTGAACCAGACCAGCATGGAGCACAACCGCTCCCTGAGCGCGGACTATCTGCAGACCACCAGCTCCACCAGAGTGTGGCCCAGCATCAACACCAAGCTGTATCTGGCCATCGGCTTTGTATTCTTCTTCCTCGTGGGCTGCGCACTGGCCGTTGTGGTGGGCCGTTCCCGCGACTTTGTGGAATACTTTATGTATGTGGACAAAAAGACCGGTCTGCCCAACCGCGACCGTGTGGATGCCATGATGGCACGGCTGGAAAAGCAGGGCCTGCTGCCCAGCCACTTTACCTGCATGTGCTTCCAGTTTACCAGCCTGAACCATCTCTCGCGGGAGTATGGTTACTCGGTGGGCAACCATGTCCTGCGGGACTTTGCCGGGCTGGTGGCGGCCCTTGGCACCGAGGAGAGTTTCATCGGTTCCAACGGTGCGGGCCAGATCGTGGGCTTCTTCCGGGAATGCAACGCCGTCAAGGCGGAGGCCATTCTGGAAGTGCTGGACGAGCAGATCCAGGAGTACAACAGCCTGAACCCGGATTACGCCATCGAGTACAGGGCAGCCAGTGCCACCTCGGATGACGAAAAGGAATTCAACATCCGGGATCTGCTGCGCTGCGCATTCAAGAAGCTGCGGGTTGCCAATAAGCCGCAGCCGGAGACCGCACACGAGACGGTGTAAAAAAGATAAGGAGGCGGCAGTCATGCTGCAGAATCAACGGGCCTTCCAGCTCGTCCGTTCCCAAACCGGCTGTGAGCCGCTGGCACTTGCCGTGGCGTGGGGTGCCCGCACGGCGGGCCGCTGTGCCGCCGGGGTGCTGGGAGCCGTGAAGCATCAGCGCTTTTCCGACCAGCAGCTGGAGACCTTTGCCGCCCGCGCGCCGGGCATCTGCCCGAAGCCGGTGTGCGATGCCGGGGAGCCCTGCCCGCTGCCGCCGCAGGACGATGCGGTGGATGTGTCGGTGATCGTGCCGGTGCACAACGGGGAGCGCTTTTTGCGCGCCTGTCTGGACAGCATCCTGCACCAGAACACCACTCGCCGCCTGCAGGTGCTGGCGGTGGAGGACGGCTCCACCGACGGCAGCGGGGCCATTCTGGCCGAGTACGCCCGGCAGGGAGGGGTCACCGTGCTGCACCCGGAGCAGGGCGGCAGCGCGGCCCGCGCCCGCAACATCGGTCTGGCCCGGGCGGTGGGCCGCTGGGTCCTGTTTGTGGATTGCGATGACTGCCTGCTGCCGGACGCAGTGGAGACGCTGCTGGCGGCGCAGGCGCGTACCGGGGCGGATATCGTGCAGGGCGGCTGGCAGTATTGCGACGAAGCCGACACCCGCGGTGCGGTGCAGCAGTACGCAGAAGCGTGCTACACCGGCCCCCGGCGGCTGGATGTGGTGGAGCTGCCCGGCACTCCCTGGGGCAAGCTGTACCGCCGGACCCTGTTTGAACGGGTACGGTTCCCCTCCGGGTACACCTGTTTTGAGGATGCCATGATCCATTTCTGGGTCTTTCCGCGGGCAAAGTGCATTGCTTCGACAAGACCTGTGGTATATTTGTGGCGCAAAAATACAATGGGGCTCACCGCGACCTCCCAGAATACGGCCAAAGCATTGCAGGCCTACTGGGTGGCTGAAGAAATGCTGGACGGTGCGGTGCGTCTGGGCCTGCCGCAGGATGCGCTGTTTGCCTGCAACCTGATCCTGCAGCTGGCCAATTACTGCTATGTGTGTGTGGCCGGTCTGCCGGAGGCGGACCGGCAGACGGCCTTTGCCTGCTGCTGCCTGCTGTACCGCCGGTGGGCAGCGAAGCTGCCGGACCCCCGGATGCTGCCCTATGCCGTGCGGCTGGCGCAGCGGGCGCTGGAACAGGCGGACTATGGGCTATGGCAGCTGCAGGGCAGACTGTTCCAGCTGATCAACTGACCGGTTTACACCGGCACGGAAAGCGAGGTGGACCGCGTGCAGGATGTTTCCAAGATCCTGACCCGGAAATATTACGGCAAAAAAGACCCGTTCCGCAGCCGGGAGTTCCGCCAGCCCCGCTGGATGGAACTGCTGGCGGTGCTGCTGTTCACCGTGTCCGGGCTGGGCGAAGGCAAAAGCATCAATGTGGTGCTGGGCGGTCTGCCCAAGGCGGTGACGCTGGCCTTTGTGGGGCTGGCCGGGCTGGAATTTTTCATCCGGGGCGATTTTGACCGGTTGAAAAAACTGGCCGGGCCGTCCGGGCTGTACATCCTGTATCTGGCGGTGCTTGCCGCCTGGTCCATGTTCATCTGGGTGCGCAACTTCACGGCCTTTGCCTCCATCACCCGCGGCGTGGAAAAGATCCTGTATCAGAGCATCGCCACGGTGGTGGCCATCTGCTGCGTGTACCTGTACGGGCGGTTCAGCATCGACCTGTTCACCATCGGCATCTGCTGCGCAAACCTCTTCATCCTGTTCAGCGAGGTGCCCGCCTATGGTGTGGGCGAGAGCGTGAGCTCCCTGCTCACCAGCATCCTGTCGCTGGGCAACAACACCTATGGCTATGCCGAGCGGCTGGAGATCCACGAGGTGACCTTTCTGGAGGGCATCTTTGTGCTGTACTACCTGTTCTTTTCGCCAAAAGAAACCAAGCAGCAGCGCACCCGCAACTGGGTGCTGGCGGGCTGCTCCTTCTTTTTTGTACTGACGGGCATGAAGCGCATCCTGCTGCCGGCGCTGGTGGTCTCGGCCTTTTACATCTGGGTGCTGCGCCGCAGCCATGCCAAGGAAAAGCTGATTATGCTCACCGGCGCGGCCTGGGTGACCCTGTTCTGGGTGTATCTGTATCTGGTGCACACCGGTGCCATCTCCCGGCTGCTGAACGCGGTGGGCGTCAACATGATGGGCCGCGATTACATCTGGAGCCTGGCCAAGGACTACTATCAGTTCTCGCCCACCTTCATCGGGCTGGGGTTCGAGGCGGTGGACGCCATGGTCACCCGCTTTTATGAGATCGGCCTCATTGATGTGGCCTACCCGCTGCATAACGATATCCTCAAGGTGTTCGTGGAGCTGGGGTTTCCGGGGCTGTGCTTCTGGTGCGCGTTCCTGTACCTGATCCTGCCCTGGTTCTGGACCAAACGCTACGGGCCCGAGGCCGGCATCCTGTATTTTGCCATCCTCAACCCGCTGTCCATGACCTACCTCACCGACAACACGGCCTTTTATTTCTGGTGTACCATGGGTCTGCGCATGATCCCGCTGGCGGTCTGCTGCTTTGCAAAGCCGACGAAGGACCCTGCCGCCCAAAAACAGACATGGCAGCCGCCCTCGGCGCAGGAGGTGCAGCGGCGCATCCGGGCACAGTACCGGGAGAAAGGACGTTCTTCATGATCCACATCCTGCAGTCGGTCAGCAACATGGACCGGGGCGGCATCGAGTCGATGCTGATGAACTATTACCGGCATCTGGACCGCACGCGGTTCCAGTTCGATTTTCTGGTCAACAAGAAAAAGCCCGGCTTTTTTGATGACGAGATCCGCGCACTGGGCGGGCGCATCTTCCAGAGCCCGGGCGTAGCCCCGCAGAACTACCCGGCCTATCTGCGCTCTATGCAGCAGCTGCTGGCCCAGCACCCGGAGATCAAGGTGCTGCACGCCCACAACGAGGCCATGCAGCTTTTTGCGCTGGAAGGCGCTAAAAAGGCGGGCCTGCCGGTGCGCATCGCCCACGCCCACAACACCCGTCTGCCCAAGGACGCCAAGCTGCCGATCAAATGGCTCTGCAAACAGTTCATTCCCGGCGCGGCCACCGATTACTGGGCCTGCGGGCGGGAGGCCGGCATCTACTACTTTGGACAGAGCGCGTGGGATGCCCGGGGCGTGACCCTGCGCAACGCCATCGACCTGGACCGCTTTGGCTACCGGCCGGAGGTGCGGGCAAAGCTGCGGGCAGAATATGGCCTGAACGATAAGCTGGTGGTGGGCTGTGTGGCCCGCCTGATGGCGCAGAAGAACCACACCCGTCTGCTGGACATCTTTGCGGCCCTGAAAAAGGTGCGGCCGGACAGCTGCCTGCTGCTGGTGGGCGAGGGCGAGCTGCGGGCCGAGCTGGAAGCCAAGGCCGCCCGGCTGGGCATTGCGCAGGATGTGAAGTTCCTGGGCGTGCAGAGCGACACCTCCGTCTGGTATCAGGCCATGGATGTGTTCGTGATGCCCTCGCTGTTTGAGGGCCTGCCCGTGGTGGGCATGGAAGCGCAGGCGTCCGGTCTGCCCTGCGTGTTCTCCACCGGCGTCACCGAGGAAGTCCTGCTGCGGCCGGACAGCTGCCGCATTTCGCTGGAACAGCCGGACGAAGCATGGGCCGCAGTGCTGAAGGATGCGGACCGCAATCTGCCCGACCGTGCGCAGGCGGCGGCACAGGTGCGGGATGCCGGGTACGACATCCGGCAGGAGACCCTGCGCCTGCAGCAGCTGTACACCAGCCTGATCGCCAAAAGGGGTGCCGCACATGCCTGAGATCAGTATGATTGTTCCGGTTTATAACGTAGAGCAATATCTCCCGGCGGCACTGGACTCTCTGCAGGCCCAGACCTGCCCGGACTGGGAGGCCATTCTGGTGGACGACGGCTCCCCGGACGGCTGCGGGGCGCTGTGTGATGCGGCCGCCCGGCAGGATGCCCGCTTCCGGGTGATCCATCAGAAGAACGCCGGGGTCGGCGCGGCCCGCAATGCCGGGTTGGCTGCAGCCCGCGGCACCTATGTGCAGTTTCTGGACAGTGATGACGCACTGGAGCCCCAGATGGTGGAGGTGCTGTGCCGCACGGCAAAGCAGACGGATGCGGACCTGATTTTGTTCGGCAGTTACGATGACCGCTATGCGCCCGATGGCACCCGGGTGAGCAGCACGGAGGTTGCACCGGTGCTGGAAGGGGTGTACCGCGGCGACCCCTGCCCACAGCTGTTCCCGCAGCTGTCGGCCATGTCGCTGGTCACGCGGCAGCTGTTCCGCCGCCGCTGCATCGAAGAGGGAAACTGCCGCTTTACCGATTACAAGATCGCGGAGGACGCGCTGTTTTTCGTGTCCTTTTACCGGCAGCGGCCCCGCTGTGTGGTGGGCATCCCGGACCGGCTCTACCGCTATCGTCTGCGGGATGACGGCTCGGCCTCCCAGAGCTACCACCCGGAGCGCCTGACGGATAACTTTTACCTCTCGGACGCGGTGGAAGCCGTGGCAAGGGACTGGGGTCTGAACGATGACCCCGCCTGCCGCCGGGCCGTAAACCACAGCCGGGTGCTGGACCTGCAGCTGGGCATCAAGAATGCCTGTCTGGGGCCGCTGAGCTTCCGGCAGCGCACCGCATGGCTGCGGCAGGCCCTGCGCATCCCGGCGGTGCGAGCCGCTGTGCGGGACATGCCCCTGCAGGACGCCCGCAGCCGCAACGACCGCATCAAACTGGCCTTGCTGAAGGTGCGGCTGTGCGCGGTGGTCATTGCCCTGTCCAGCTGGAACAACCGCCGCTGAAAAGACGAAACAACAAAAGCGCCCCTGTGCACCGGATGGGTTCCGTGCACAGGGGCGCTGTATTTTATAAGGAAAAAGCGGGGGCTCAATCGTCGTCGCTGTCCAGCTTGAGTACGGCGGTAAAGGCCTCGCTGGGCAGGGAAACGCTGCCCAGCTGGCGCATCTTCTTTTTGCCTTCCTTCTGCTTTTCCAGCAGCTTCTTTTTACGGGTGATGTCACCGCCGTAGCACTTGGCCAACACGTCCTTGCGCATGGCCTTGACCGTCTCGCGGGCAATGACCTTGCCGCCCACAGCCGCCTGCACCGGGATCTCAAACAGCGCGCGGGGGATGTTCTCCTTCAGCTTCTCGCAGATGCGGCGGCCCTTGGCGTAGGCGTTGTCTGCAAAGACGATCATCGACAGGGCATCGACGACCTCGCCGTTGAGCAAAAAGTCCAGACGGACGAGCTTGCTCTCGTGCCAGCCCTCCCACTCGTAGTCGTAGCTGGCATAGCCGCGGCTGCGGGACTTGATGGCATCAAAGAAGTCGTAGACGATCTCGCCCAGCGGGATCAGGTAATGCAGGTCAACGCGTGTTTCGTCCATATACTTCATGTCAACCAGCCCGCCGCGCTTCGTCTGGCACAGGTCCATCAGCGGGCCGACGTAATCGTTCGGCGTGTAGATGTGCGCGTTGACGAACGGCTCCTCCTGCTTGACGATGCGGGTCGGGTCGGGGTAGGCGGAGGGGTTGTCAATGACCTCCACCGTACCGTCGGTCAGCGTCAGGCGGTACTGGACGCCCGGCGTCGTCGTGATAAGGTCAAGGTCAAACTCGCGCTCAAGACGCTCGGTGATGATCTCCATGTGGAGCAGGCCCAGGAAACCGCAGCGGAAGCCGAAGCCCAGCGCGGCACTCGTTTCCGGCTCAAAGGTCAGGCTCGCGTCGTTGAGCTGCAATTTCTCCAGCGCGTCCTTCAGGTCGGGATAGTCCGCGCCGTCGGCAGGGTAGATGCCGCAGAACACCATCGGCGTGACCGTGCGGAAGCCGGGCATCGGCTCCGGTGTGGGGTTGGCGGCCAGCGTGACGGTATCGCCGACGCGGGTGTCGCGCACGGTCTTGATGCTGGCCGTCAGGTAGCCGACCTCACCGGCCTCGAGCTTGTCACAGGGGGTCAGGCTCGTCGCGCCCATGTGGCCGACTTCCACCAGCTGGAACTCCGCGCCGGTGCTCATCAGGCGGATGGTATCGCCGGGTTTGACCGTGCCCTCAAAGATGCGGACGTAGACGATGACGCCCTTGTAGCTGTCGTAGATGGAGTCGAAGATCAGCGCCTTCAGCGGTGCGTCGGGGTCGCCGGTGGGGGCGGGGATATCCCGCGCAACGCTTTCCAGCACCTCCTTGACGCCGATGCCCAGCTTGGCTGAGACGCGCGGTGCCTCCATGCAGGGCAGGCCGATGACGTCCTCGACCTCCTTCGCCACGGCGTCAGGGTCGGCACTGGGCAGGTCGATCTTGTTCAAAATCGGCACGACCTCCAGATTGTGGTCCAGCGCCAGATAGCAGTTCGCCAGCGTCTGCGCCTCAACGCCCTGGCTGGCGTCGACGACGAGGACTGCGCCCTCGCAGGCGGCCAGACTGCGGCTGACCTCGTAGGCAAAGTCCACGTGGCCCG
>ERZ838839.1225-NODE-1225-length-26303-cov-53.719255_pt1 | contig 26303 bp, 19 predicted proteins | sample MGYA00519909_ERZ838839 | MGnify/ENA primary metagenome ERZ838839 (study PRJEB31850, sample SAMEA3708843) | human gut metagenome | biome: human gut; feature: human-associated habitat; material: faeces | place: China | collected 2014 ... | reverse complement strand
TATACCCGCTTCAATGTGGAAAATGCGGGGGGATTTTTCTGTGGGGGGAGCAAGGTTATGTTTCCGGATTCCCGAAAACCCTTGCTCCCCGCTCCCGGCGGTTGCAGGGAGGGTAAATCCACTCCCGCCGGTCGCAGATTTTGGAATGAAAGAAGTACGGACGAAAAAGAAAAAACATATGACAAAGGATATGAATGAAATGAAGAAAAAACGCGGGCGTCCGGCACTGGGCAGGACGCGTAAATTGACCAGAGGCGTGACGGTGAAGTTCTCCCCCGTCAGCTACGAGGCTCTCAGGTTCAGGGCAGGGAAATCCGGCCGGAGTCTGGCGGTCTATATCAGGGAGGCGGCACTGGCGGCCACCGTTACGGCAAGGCATACGCCGGAGGAGAACGCACTGCTGCGCAGCCTGGCGGGAATGGCGAACAACCTGAACCAGTTAACCAAGCTCTCGCATCAGACAGGCTTTTACAGGACAAGGCTGCTGGTAGAGGGGCTGCTGGGAAAGCTGAAGCGGATCATGGACGATTACAGACCGAAAGGAGGATAGCCTCATGATAGGGAAGATCAGGAAAGGCCGCTCGTTCGGCGGCTGCATACGCTACGTGACGCAGAAGGACGATGCGAAAATCATCGCCTCGGAAGGCATGCTGCTGGGAACGGCGGAGGAGACGGCACGCAGCTTCCGGTGGCAATGCCTGCTGAATCCGGACGTGGCGAAACCGGTGGGGCACATCGCGCTCAGCTTCAAGCCGGAGGACGCACCGAGGCTGACCGATGCGTTCATGGCAAGGCTGGCGGAGGAATACCTGGAGCTGATGGGGATACGGAACACGCAGTTCATCGTGGTGAGGCATCACGGGACGGACAACCCGCACTGCCACATCGTCTTCAACCGGGTGGACTTCGACGGGAAGGTGATTTCCGACAGCAATGATTTCAGGCGTAACGAGAGGGTGACGAAAATGCTCAAGAAGAAGTATTCGCTCACCTATTCCGAAGGCAAACAGGCCGTTAAAACGGAAAAACTGCACGCTTCCGAAAGGGTGAAATACGAGATATACCGTGCAGTCAAGGAAGCTTTGAGGAGTGCAGATACATGGAAGGAATTTCAAAATAAGCTCTTAAAAATGGGCGTGGAAATGGAATTCAAGTACAAGGGAAGCACTAATGAAGTGCAGGGCATCCGCTTTATAAAGGACGGTCTGTCATTCAAGGGAAGTGAGATTGACCGCAGTTTCAGCTGGTCAAGGCTGGATGCGGCATTGGAGCATAACCATGTCACGTCCCTGGAAAATGACGTTTCCCAAAAGCAACCGTACCATGAACAAAGTCATGGTTCTGTTATTGATAACCTGGTCGAAGTCACCGGTACGGGCGGCGTGTTCATGCCGTCGGCGGCACCGATGGAAGACGAGAAGGAGGCGGAACGCCTGCGGAAAAAGAAGAAGCGCAGGAAAGGAAGGAGTTTGTAAACCATATGTATAACTAAAAAACTTTGAAAGATGAAACAGGAAAACTATCTGGAAGGCATCTACGGATGCCTTGAAAGGATCGAGAAGAAAGTGGAGGCACTGCCCGTGGAAGGCACAAGCCCCATAGTTGAAAACCGAATCATTTCCCCGGAAGGGATTGCGGAACTGAAAATCCGTCTGGAACGCCAGCAATTCGCCGTGGAGAAAATCGGCTCGGAAATTGCAGCGGTACGTAGCCATACTGTCCGTTTGTCGGAAGACAGGCCGTTGTCTGCCGAAACGTTTACCGGGGAAATGGAAAAGACAAGGGAGTGCCTGCGGCAGGACAGCCGGGCCATATGGGAGGCAATGAAACAGCTGGACGAGAAAATGGTCCGGCAGAGAAAAGAACCGGAGCGCAGACTGGTGACCTACCGTCTGGAAAGCGCATCCAAGGCAGTGGTAACGACAGCTTCAGCACTGTTTTTGGCACTGATCGTTTCCGTCTGGACCAACTGCAACCAGTATCGCACGAACCGGCTTTTGAAGGATGCCGATTTGAAATACCGAGCCATCAGGATCTGTCTGCCGGGGGATGATCCAGACATCGCCTTCCTTGAGAAGCATTTTACCATTGAGCGAGACGAGGAAAAGATCCGGCGTGTGGAAAGGTTGGTGACCGCTTTTGAGGACTCGGTCAGGAACCGCATCCGTAATCATGAGATGGCGGCCTACAAGGACAGTCTGGCACACCGGCTGTTCAGGGAGGCACAGGAAATCAGAAAACAACTGGACAATCCCAATTCAAAATGACTGCACTATGGCAACAATCAAAACCAAATTCAGGCCCTCTTCCGTGGAAGGCAGGGAAGGGACGCTTTATTTCCAGATTATTCATGGAAGGGTGGCACGTCAGATCAACACAGGCTATCGAATTTTCCCTTCTGAATGGAACAAAAGTATGTCAGAAATCGTCCTGCCGACATTCGATATCTCTAGAAAGCACCACTTGCTGGCATTAAAAGAACGGATGGATAAAGATATCTCCCGTTTGGAAAGTATCATTGCCGGACTGGAACATTCCGGCGGTACCTATCCCGCCGGTAGGGTTGTGGAACTTTTTCACAATCCACCCCCTGAGGACAGATATAATCTCAGGCCTTTGGAAAAAGGCTCGTGACAGAACTGAAACGCGTCGGTAAAAAGCATACTGCCGAAAGATACAGTCCTGAACATTGCTAAATTTTATTCTTGGACCCCTTATTGATAATTCCTGTTTAACTGACGCATATCAAAAATTAAAAGGAGGCTTTACCCTACTCTGTTATCGCAAACGTTTTTTGTAGATAAAAAAATAATTCAAAATATATTTGTAATTGAATTACTATTTATATATTTGCAACAAATAAAGCCAACAACCTTTAAAAAAAGAGCTAATTCATTAACCTTTAAATTTAGAAATACACTATATAAAAAGAAAAGTGAAATATAAATACGGCTTTTAACTTTTTAAATATATTTTTTAACGTTAAATCTATGAATAAAAAATCACTAAAATTAGTAAGCGCAATGCTGTTTCTATCTGGACTTCCTAGCGGATATATCCAAACGGCGCTTGGTACGACCGTTGCAGGAATCCAAGTCATACAGCAGAACGGCACATGTACAGGTATCGTGACGGACCAGAACGGTGAAACCGTTATCGGGGCATCAGTTGTAGTCAAAGGTACAACTAACGGAACCATTAGTGGATTAGACGGGGACTTTAGCATCCCCAGTGTGAAGAAAGGTGATGTTATCATCATCACTTATGTAGGGTATGTAAGCCAAGAAATCGTGTGGGACGGAAAACCCATGAAAGTCATTCTCAAAGAAGATTCCAAAACCTTGGACGAGGTTGTAGTAGTAGGTTACGGTACCACATCGAAACGAAAAACTACTTCTGCTGTATCTCAGGTCAAAGCCGATGATATAGCCAAGGTTCCTGTGCCCAATATTACGCAGAGTTTGGCTGGACGTGCACCCGGTCTGATTGTCACCCAGTCCGGCGGTGGTGTTAATGCCAAGGCATCCATCTCCATCCGTGGTGGTGGAACCCCTCTTTATGTTATCGACAATATCATTTGTGAGGAACGTGACTTCCAGAATCTAAATCCTGAAGATATAGACCAAATGTCTATTCTGAAAGACGCTTCAGCAACTGCCGTTTACGGTGCCCGTGCCGCCAATGGTATTGTCATGGTCACTACCAAGACAGGAAAGACCGGAAAACTGAACGTGGACTATAGTTTTAACTATACACTAAGCCAACCCGCAGACTTGCAGGATAAAGTGGATTCATACACAGCTGCAAATTATGTGAACCGTGGTCTGGAATATGATGGGCGTGCACCACAATATACGCTTGAGGATTTGGAACTTTTCCGTAATGGAAAGGACCCGCAAGGACATGCTAACGTGGACTGGCAGGATATTACCATGCGTAATTTCGCTCCTGAAATGCGCCATAACCTGACACTTACAGGAGGTAGTGAAACAATGAAAATCTATACAGGTCTGGGATATTATAACCAAGAGTCCATCTATCGCACCAATTCCAACAATATGCAACGTTACAATTTCCGTACTAATATGGAAGCTACTTTAAAAAATATAGGTTTAAAAGTGGCTGCCGGTGTGGATGCCTATATTGTAGATTTGAACGAGCCTGCCACAGCCAGCGGACGTGGCTATTATACCACTTGGTCTCACATTCAGAACAAGAGACCTTGGGAACCGGCCTATAACCAGTTCGGACAGATATATAGTGGCACAACAGACAATGCTTTGGTCGATATCAGTAATGAAGGCGGCTATTACAAAGAGTCCAAATCTTCTGTGCGTGGCAATCTGAATTTGGAGTGGGCAGTACCTTGGATAGAAGGACTGACTCTAAAAGCTTTGGGAAGCTATACCATAGCCAATGACCGAAATAAATCGTGGAACAAATCGGCCCAGACTTATGACTGGGAAGGCAACCCGGCTACCGCCAATAAACCTAGTCTGAGCAAGGAAACCTATTACCACCGCAACTTCAATACCCAGTTCTTCGCAGACTACGCACGTACATTCAACAACGTTCATACCATTGGCGCCACTTTCGGTATGGAAGCAAGCGGTCAGGACTATGACAATTCGGGACTTTCGAGAAAAGAATATATCTTTGATGTGGATCAAATCGGTTCCGGTCCGGTTGAAACTATGGAAAACTGGTCCGGTGAAGGAGTCGGTTATCGTCGTGCCGCCTTGATTGGCCGTTTAAAATATGACTATGCAGCCAAGTATATGGCGGAAGCAAACATACGTTATGACGGAAGTGACTATTTTCCATCTGGAAAACGTTGGGGGGCATTCTTTTCCGGTTCAGTGGCATGGGCTGCATCAGAGGAAAAATTCTGGAGCGACTGGGGGCTGAAAAAGATTTTTGACCAGTTCAAGCTGCGTGCCTCTTACGGTGAAATCGGTCAGGATTTCTTGGACCTGAACGGTGACTATGTAGCTGACCGTTTTGCCTATGTATCATCCTATACACTGTACACACGCGGTGCTTTTCTAGGTGAAAAGTGGTATCCGAGTTTCTCCGAAGGCGCACTGATCAGTCCTGACATGACTTGGTACACCACTAAGGATTTCAATCTAGGAATCGACTTTTCCTCACTGAACAGTCGCCTTTCCGGTTCGCTAGATTACTTCGCAAAGGTGACAACCGGTTATTTGGCAACCCCTTCCAATGTCGGTTATACTTCTCCGTTAGGAAAGACATTGCCAGTGGTGAAATCCAATGGTGAGAGTATCCGTCGTGGATTTGAGTTTGTGCTGCAATGGAAAGACCATATTGGTGATTTCAACTATGGAGTATCCGCCAACATGACTTACTATGACGACCGCTGGAACGTCAATCCCAATGAAGCTGAAACAGGCGTGAAAAATCCATATAAGCGTGGCACACAAGTTGGTGCATACACGGGCATTTATTATAAAAATTTGGGATATTATACAGATTACTTGGATATCTTGAACAACCCAAAGCGCAATGGTTCCACCAATTTGATGGCAGGAGACCTGAAATATTATGACTTCAACGGTGACGGAAAAATTGATGGAGACGACCAATACCGCATGGGTAATGGAACAAGTCCAAGGGCCAATTTTGGTATCAATGTGGACATGAGCTATAAAGGATGGTCATTCAATATGTTGTGGCAGGGTGCCACAAATTATAACATTTATGTGGATGCTATCCTAATGGGAGGTAACAGCAATTACCTGCCTGTCATCTACGATTTCCAAACGGATATATGGTCTCCCGACAATCGCAATGCACTTTATCCGCGTCAGCATGCGTCAGCGGGTTTCAACGGAAACAACAATTTTGTCGGCACAGACTTTTGGCTGGTAGATGCGCGCTATATCAGATTAAAGAATATGTCTATCGGGTATGATTTTAAGCACAAACTGCTGAAAAAAATTACTTGGATGACCAAATGCAACCTGTCTTTAGCCGGATATAACCTGTTGACATTCAGTCCAGCCAAGAAATGGGGATTTGATCCAGAATCCGGTTCCAGTGGAAGTGGATACACCTATCCCATCTCACGGGTCTATACCGTTAGTCTAAACATTGGTTTCTAATCTTAATTTGTATTCAAATGAAAACTAAAATGAAAAATAAATATGTATTGCCTATCTTACTGATAGGAACTGTCGGGTTACAAGGTTGCAGTGATTTTCTAGATACTGAACCGACGGAAGGTTTCCCTGAAACAACCGTTTGGGAAACGCAGGGTACCGTTGATGCATTCGTTATCGGCAATTATGGTAACGCATACGGGCCATACGAAAGTTTCTCCACATGGGACAAAACTTTCAGTAACAATATGGTGAACTGCCGTGCCGCTTGCCCCAGCGAAGTGCGCGGACTGATGGAAAACAACTATGGATGGGGGCTGAACGACCGTTTTGGTGCCATCCGTAATTGTAACCTGATTATTGAGAAAATGGAATCTTCTACTATTCCGGAAGCCTACAAGAACCAGTTTACAGCGGAAGCCAAGATGATGAGGGCCATGATTTATTATGACCTGGCCCGTAAGGGAGGACGTTACATTTGGGTAGACCGTGTGCTGACTGAGAAAGACGAGTTCAATCTCCCGCTGACTAAAGACATTGTGGAAAGCTACCTGCACGTGCTGACAGACATTCGTGAGGCAATTATCGGTCTGCCGGAAACTGCCATAAGCGGGCGTCTGACTAAAAATGCAGCCTATGCCCTCCTATCAGAAGTATGCTTGACCGCAGCGGCATATACCAATGATGCTGCCGCATTGCAGAAGGATGGGAAAAGTCTGTATCAGGAAGCGATAGATGCCGTGGATGCGTTGAAGGGTGTGTCTCTTGACCCCAATTATGAGAATATGTTCAACGAGAAAGGAGCTTATTCATCACCTGAAATCATTCTTGCACATTACTGGAGCAAAGATGTCACAGATGTGAGCGGTACGGATATGATCAACCTGATTCCAAATCTGCTGAACAGCAACCTTACATTGAATGGTTGCGGTCCCCTGTTTAAGATTGCCGACATCTTTGAGTGTTGGCTGGATCATACGCCAAGCCAAAATCTGGTGGATGATTACTTGGTAATTGATCAGACTACCGGACAAGCGGTGCGCTGGGATGAATCTTCTCAGTTCGTCAATAATACAAGACCATTAAGTCGTGAGGAAGCCATTGCCAAGATCGAGCATAAGGAAGAATCAGAATTCAACGGAGGAAAATACTTCAAAGCATTTGAGGTTACAACTCCGGGCATGAGTATCAGCGACCTAATGTATAATCACCGTGATAAGCGTTTCGATGCTTCTATTGTCCATGACGGTTCTGTATTTTTAGGTGAAAATATTACAACTTATACAAGAGGGAACATGAGCCGCTGGGCTACCCAAAGGTATGCATCAGACCACGTGCCTTTGACAAACTACAGTATGCGGAAGTACATTTATACGGAATGGAGCCCTCGTCCGTTTTATAACGTGATGACGGACTACCATAAAATTCTGTTCCGTTACGGACGTGCCCTGCTGAATAAGGCCGAAGCTCTTCTCCGCTTGAATAAAGTATCTGATGCTGTAACGGTATTGAACCAGACTCGCACGATCCATGGTGGACTGCCTGCTTCGAATGCTTCCACATTGGGTGATGCATGGGAAGACTATAAGATAGAACGCCGCGTTGAGTTGTTTTGGGAAGGTGATTGGTATTTCAGCCTTTTGCGCTGGGGTAAGTACGGGAGAGAAGCGAACGACGGCAAGGAACCGGGCGGTGTCATCAACGAGTTGATGGAACCGGCTACATTTATCGAGATCAAGACTGACCGTACCGCTGCTTATGTAGGTAATGTACAATTGTCCAATGATGACCGTAAGTTTGATGTCCGTTCTTATCTGTTCCCTATTACGAAATCGGTCATCCAGGCAAATTCAGCTATCAGTGATGCCGACCAGAATCCTGGTTGGGAATAATAGTGTCTAATTTTATAAAAAGAAATAAAATGAAAGAAAGAAAATTTATAGCAATAAAATGGGTACTCCTGTTGGTATGTCTGCCGTTCCTGAATTCATGCGATTGGGAGGATCTGCCCACTTACGAGGAGGCGGAAATCAGCGCCGTACAATTCTACTACCGTTGGCCCAGCGATAATGAAAAAGACCCTATAACCCAAGAACCAGTGGTAAAAGAGGTACGTCTGAATACCACCAGTGAGGTAAATTCCGAATCAGCCACCATTCATGTGACTGTGACAGTACCAGAGGCTGGGGGGGATTTTACGGAAGCTGTCCGTAACCAGGTTTCTACAAATCCACTATGGGGACAAGTGACTGTATCGACAGCAGCACGTATAACTCCGATAGAGGGAAGTGCCGCATTAGGAAGTCCGGATGACTGGAGCGCAGAAAGAAAATTCAGCGTGAAAGCTGCCAATGGAAATACCAAGATATGGACTATAAAAATAGTCCAATTGAATAAATAAGAGACAGCCTACTGCGCTGGAATTGTTTAACATAATTGTGATGCAATACCTGAGTTTGTGAAAATTCGGGTATTGCTTATTATTTAGAATGAGAAGAAAAGGTATCAATAATTTTATTTCGCTATCTTTGTTTTGTTAAAGAACATATTCAATAACCTTGTAATTCGTATATCATGAAGCTAACCCTGACTGCAATTTTTTTCCTTTTGCTGGCATCCGCCAGTATGCAGGCCCGACAACAGGACACCGTGTTCGTTTCCGACTACGGTATCCGTCCCTATACTTATGAAAACCAGACCGGAAGGCTGCGTGCCGTTATTGACGATTGCAAAAGGCTGAACGCCAAAGTGCTTGTGTTCAAAAAAGGGCGTTACGACTTTTGGCCGGAGGATGCCGTTCGCAAGGAATATTTTATCACCAACACTTCTACGGAACAGGAATGTCCCTCAAAGGTAAAGACCATCGGACTATTCTTTGAAGAGATGCAGGGGCTGACCGTTGAGGGAAATGACGCAACGCTGATGTTTCATGGCAAGATGACCATGATAGCCTTTGCACATAGCAAACAGATGAAATTGCGGAACCTGCATATCGATTTTGAACGGCCGGGAGGCTCTGAAATCACCTACACCAGAGTAGATGACAACGGAGTGGAAGTGAGCCTGCACCGTGATTCGCGCTATGAAATAGAGAATGGAAAGATTCATCTGTACGGTGAGGGATGGTGTTCAAGCCGGAACCACTGCATAGAGTATGATCCAGAAAACAAGCACTTCTTCTATAGTCATGGATGGAATACCCTTGCTACAGCCAAGGCGGAAGAAGTGGCTCCGGGTATTGTACGCTTTAACACTCCTGCGGACTTCCGTCCCAAGGTAGGCAATACGCTGACGGTGCGCGACATTATCCGTGATCAGGTGGGGATGTTCATTTACGAAAGTCAGGACGTAACATTGGAGAATGTGGGAATGCACTACATGCACGGACTGGGCATTGTCAGCCAATACACCCGAAATATCACCATGAGGAACGTGACATGCGCTCCTAGGGAGGGAAGCGGACGTATCTTGGCCTCCTCGGCTGACTTCATGCACTTTTCGGGATGCAGCGGCAAGATCAGTATCCTCGGATGTCGGTATGCCGGAGCGCAGGACGACCCTATCAATGTGCATGGAACCAACCTGCGTGCCGTGAAAAAGGTGGATGACCGGACTTTGGAACTGCGCTTCATGCACGGTCAGAGTTACGGGTTTAATGCCTATTTCGCAGGGGATACGGTGGCCTTTGTCAAGGCATCTACTATGGAACGGTTCGCTATGGCTACGGTCACTTCGGTGAAGCGGCTGACCGACCGTACGGTGGAAGTAGCTTTGGACCGCCCGGTTCCCCAAGCACTGGAGCTGGATCATGATTGTGTAGAGAACATGAGCTGCACGCCCGAAGTGGAGATTCGCAACTGCCACTTCACCCGTACCAGCACACGCGGTACGCTGATGACTACTCCCCGTAAGGTGGTTATCGCAGGCAATACCTATTACAAGACCGGCATGAGCGCTATCCTGATAGAGGGAGATGCGGAAGGATGGTACGAGTCCGGTCCCGTGAAGGATCTGCTGATAGAGAACAACACCTTTATAGATTGCGCCTATAACGGCGGACCCGAAAATGCCGTCATCGCCCTGCATCCATCGAACACGGTGGTGGATGCCAACCGTCCCGTACATCGGAATGTACGCATCATCGGCAACCGCTTCCAACTTGCCGGAAATCCGGTGCTCTATGCCAAGAGTACGGAAGGACTGGTATTCAAGGATAATGAAGTGGAACTGTTGCCAGACACGAATGCTAAGCAAAAAGAATTGTTTATCTTGAATGGCTGTAAGAAAGTAGAAATTAAGGACAACCTTTTACCTCATGCTTTTTCCATCAAAGATATTCGGTTCGAAAATATGAAAAAGAAATACAGGAAATGAGAACAGACATGCGCTTATGAACTTCATAAAAACATCTTCCCGTCTGGATTCTCTTGACATGCTGAGAGGCCTTGACCTGTTTCTGTTGGTATTTTTTCAACCGGTGCTGATGTCTTTTGGGCAGCAGACGGATTTCCCATGGATGACTTCTATCCTTTACCAGTTTGAACATGAGGTATGGGTGGGATTCCGTTTTTGGGATCTGGTGATGCCACTGTTCCTATTCATGACAGGAGTTTCCATGCCGTTCTCCTTTGCCAAGTACAGGGACATTTCAGACAGGAATGCGGTTTACCGTAAAATTACCAGGCGTTTCCTGCTGTTGTTTTTACTTGGTATGGTAGTACAGGGAAATCTCCTGGGACTTGACTGGGAACACATTTACTTATACAACAATACCTTGCAGGCAATAGCTGCCGGCTACCTGATAGCGGCACTGCTGTTGCTGCACTGTACGGTTCGGATGCAGGTGTTGGGTACCGCCGTGCTCCTGCTGGCGTATTGGCTGCCAATGACTTTTGCCGGGGACTTTACTCCGGAAGGGAATTTTGCTAGCCGTCTGGATGCAACCATATTGGGAAGATTCAGGGACGATCCCACCTATACTTGGATATGGAGCAGCCTGACATTCGGTGGGACGGTGATGCTGGGCACGTTTGCCGGACAGATAATGAAGGAAGGGAAAAACGACAGACGGAAAACTGTAAAACGTCTTTTTGTCACGGGACTGCTACTGATTGCGGGCGGTTGGCTGTGGGGTTGGCAGACACCGATCATTAAGAGAATATGGTCATGTAGCATGACAGTGCTTTCTGGGGGGTACTGCTTCCTGCTAATGGGATTTTTTTACTATTGGGTGGACTATAGGGGACACCACCGTGGTCTGGAATGGCTGAAAATATATGGTATGAACTCCATTACCGCCTACCTGCTGGGAGAAACCGTGAATTTCCGTTGTGTGGTTCATTCTGTTTCTTACGGTCTGGAACAGTATCTGGGAACATATTATCCCGTATGGCTGACAGCTGCCAATTTTATATTTCTATTTTTTATTCTCAGATTCATGTATCTGCACAGAATATTCCTGAAAATTTAAAATGTTGAAAAGAATGAAGATAGGAATTATATATTTGACAACAGAAGCCTACAACAAATTCAGGAAAGACTTTTATTGTACATGTGAGCAATATTTTTGTGTGGATGCAGAGAAAGAGTATAAACTATTCACTGATTCACCTGAAAGTATTGGTTATGCTTCTTCTGCTAATGTATATGTTCGTCAGATAGAAGATTTGGGATGGATAGTCAATACATCCTATAAATCGGAATACATTTGTAGTATCCGTGAAAAATTGGGAAAATATGATTACGTGTTCTATATCAACAGGAATTTTCAATTTACTGCCCCCATTTATGCAGAAGAAGTATTGCCTGATGCATCCAACGGCTATCTGACGGTCTTATCTTTTGACCATTATTTACAGGTAGATATTAGAAATTATCCCTACGACTGCCATCCCGATTGTTTAGCATACATTCCCATTGGTCAAAGGAAGCGATACTTCCAAGGCGGTTTTTATGGAGGAAGAACTAGAGAAATACTTCTTTTGTCAGATTGGTGTAGAGAGGCCATTGCACAGGATTTCAATAAAAAATCGTGGCGCGCTTTCATGATGAATCCTATATTAACTACTACATATTGGATAAGAGACCTAAGGTAGATGGTAAGAGGTGGTGATAAGAAAGAAAAATTATGCGATAGCATTTGTGCCAGTCCATGCACTGTGCATATTTTAAATATGTATGTCGATGGAACTTGCGACTGGAATGTTTCAACAGGTTCGCTTGTATGTGGATGTAAAATATACGGATGATGAAAAAACTAATTTACCTATTAAGTTTTTGTTTGTTATCTTGTTCTTCCCCTTATGGAAAAAACAAGAAAATCAACATAGCCGATGGTCTAGAGAATTTACAGCCATTATATGTATCGGATTTTGCTGATGAAGTTTCATATATACCTTTGGAAACGACTGATAGTTCACTCATTGGAAATAGACCTTATATCAGAAAATTCAGAAATACACTTCTTGTTGCTTCAGAAAAGCAACCAATTATGATGTTTAGTCTTGAAAATGGCAAGTTCATAAAAACGATAGGGAATATCGGACAAGGAGGAAATGAGTATATTCTTTCTTATGACAGGCCTGTATTTTGGGCTGATAATAACGAACATTACATTTTTGTGAAATCAGCAGATGATAAGATTCAACAATATGACTCTATTGGGAATTACGTAAATACAATCAAATGCCCCCAAGAAATCGGTCCTTTAAGCGGGTTATCACAAATAGCAACAGGCGACTATGTTTATTTTTATCGAAACTATCTATTTGATAAAAAAGAATATGATATAACAAAAGTAAACTATCATACAGGAAAAATTGAATCCACAATAACTGGGAAACAAAAGGCTATAAGTCCTGAACTTATTAGGAACTTGATTATATTTCATGGTTTTGGAGAAATTCCAGTTTCACCAGCATGTCTTATTTGTCAAATGAAAGATAACTGTATGGCATTCAATTACATGGAAGATCCTTGTCTATGGAACTATAATGGTGAAACTTATTTCAAAAAGCGTTTTAATGATACCATATATCAAATCAAAGAGAAAGGATTACAGCCTCGCTATGTTTTCGATTTAGGGGATAAACGAATCCCTTACGATGAAAGATTTAAGACAGAGGGAATGCAAGAAAAAATATCCATTGAATATATTTTGGAAAACCGGAAAGCGCTTCTCTTTATGTTCAAGACCAATCATTTTCATGTAGAACCTAATATATATTGGGGTGTATATAATAAATCAACAAACGAAGTTAAAGTATCTGAAGGCAAACACTTGAAAGATGAGAACAATAGATATGCTGTAGAAGAATTACATGCTGCTACTTCTCATGGTGAAATTTTGGGACTTATTAGTATTGAAAAATATATGAAGATATCAGGAAATACACCAGTAAAAGAAGATGGCAATCCTATTGTTGTTGTCTTAAAATAACATTTTAATTATTCATTTTAAATTCAAACATTAACAAAATCATGTGGAGGAACTAGTAATGGGATACAATAAAAATAAACTAATGAATTTAAAAAAGATTGCATATACACTATCACTATTTACTCTCTTTATTTCATCCTGCTCCAAGCAAGATGGAATAAATGATAAAGTGATTCAGGTAGATATATCTACCAGCCAGCCATTGAATATGGCAGATATAGTGAAACATATTTCTATCATTCCACTGGAAACAAATGATTCTTGTTTGATAAAACGGATTGTATCCATGCAGGTACGAAATGGTAAAATATTCATAAACAATGACCTGAATGAAGTAATGGTATTTGATGAAAAAGGGAAGTACATCCATAGCACACGTCATCTCTTTGGACAGGGGCCTAATGACTATGTTGGGCTATCCAGTATGTATATAGATGAAAATAGCCACATCGGTATCTATGAACTGTTGTCTCCTCGGATAAGAGAATATGATAATTTCCTAAAGTTGGTGCATTCTTATCAAATGAATATACCAGACTCCACCCGTACAGCAAGGGAAATGCGTTCCTATGCCAAACTGACGGAAGATATCTATGTCATTAATGACCCCAAGGATATTCATTTCTATTCAGTGGAACAAAAAAAAATACTGAAGACCATACATGATGAATATCCTGACTTAATAGGGATTACCTCACATTTCAGATTGGCAAATTACAATGATGCATTGTTCTATTCCTATTCTTATCCTTGCGATACGCTTTATGAGGTAGATAAAAGTACTTTGTCCCTACGCCCGGTTGCCATCTATGATTTTAATGAGGAGAGCGTCAATGTAAAGGAAATCCCTCAAGATATGCCAATGGATTATTATATGTACTATCTCATGAAAACAGATAAGATTATAGTATTGGACAAATTTCATTTACATGATGCGGATATTGGTTATTTCATAAAAGAACAGCATTCCTATTTTGCTTATAAAAAGAGAAACGGGAAAGTGACAGTATATCAACAGGGAGAAGAATACATATTTCCCGTTCCGTCAGCTATTGAGGATAATAAGTTCTATTACGCCGCATTGCCGCATAAAGCCAAAACGTTTATAGACAAAACTTTGATGGATAAACAAGACATTGAGCGTATAGAAAATTTAAATGATGATGACAATCAAGTTGTCGTTTGTTATGAACTTAAATGAGAACATCGGAGGTATTATTATGAAATTAAGAAAAATGATACATCGCAACGAACACAGAACAACAGGATTATTATGGGAACAAGCATCATGAAACAGCGCTTTAAATCGCTAGACACATTACGCGAATTCGACCTTTTTTGTCTGGTAGCCTTGGAAGGCATTATGCATTCATTGGCCCATGCCATTGATGCCCCTTGGTTTAATTCTTTCATGTGGAACTTCACCAACGTGAATTGGGAAGTGCTGTCGCCTTAGGACCTGATGATGCCCCTATTCATAAGCGATGTATCCATTCCGTTCGCCTTGTCGCGTTATCGGAGAGAAGCAACCGAGAAACAAGTATATCGATGTATATTGAAATGGTCATCTTGTTGTGGATATTCGGTATGGTATGCCAAGGAAATTTCCTTGCCTTGAATTCGGAATGTATCTATATACCAACACCTTTCAATCCATAACCGTAGATTATTTAGTGGCATTCCTGCTGTCCTTAAATACAAGATCAAGCTCCCCAATAGGCATTGCCACCGAATTGCTGTTAATCTTTTGGAAATGCATGAAGTTCATCAGTGTGGACAAAAACGGCAACTATACCCTAGACGGGAATTTGGTCGAATGACATCTTGAAAGGCCAAAAATGACAATCGGTACAAAAATTCTATCTATTGGCAGTTATCGGTGTGGTCCTGGTTGTCGCCGGATAATTGTGGAACTTCCAGATGCTGATTGTTAAAAAAATGTGAACATGCTCCATGGTGCTTCAAAGCAAAGGTTGGTACTTTTTGCTAATGGCTGTATTCTTTTGGACTATCGACTACAAAGACTGGTGTAAACATACGGAATGGTTGAAGGTGTACGGCATGAACTCGATTGCAGCTTATATGCTATCATCGTGTACCAGTTTCGACTGTACCGGTTTTTCACTGTTCCACAGATTGGAACAATTCTTGGGTGACTATTATCAGACATGGATAGTCGTAGTGAATGCTGTCACTATTTATGGCATTTTATGAATGGCGTATCAAAAGAAAATATTCTTGAAAGTTTAGTATAAACCTTTTAAATTACAAATTATGACATTAATCAAATCTATTTCCGGTATTCGCGGAACAATCGGAGGCCAAGCAGGTGAAAGCCTCAATCCGCTGGATATTGTTAAGTTCACTTCAGCATATGCAACGTTAATTCGTAAGACAACTACCAACAAGAGCAATAAGCTTGTGGTAGACCGTGATGCGCGCATCTCTGGCGAAATGGTGAAGAATATAGTTTGCGGTACCTTAATGGGTATGGGCTTTGATGTAGTAAATATCGGCTTGGCATCAACTCCAACTACAGAATTGGCAGTAACTATGGAAGGTGCTTGCGGTGGTATCATCTTGACTGCCAGCCACACCCCTCGTCAATGGAATGCCTTGAAGTTGCTGAACGAAAACGGTGAGTTCTTGAATGCAGAAGAAGATCAGGAAGTGCTCCGCATCGCTGCTGCCGAAGAATTCGACTTTGTAGCCATTGATAACTTGGGCAGCTATCGCGAAAACAACACTTACGATGACAAGCACATCGAAGCTGTATTGGCATTGAAGTTGATGGACATAGAAGCTATCCGCAACGCCAAGTTCAAGGTGGCTATCGACTGCGTAAACTCGGTAGGTGGTGTGATTCTTCCGAAGCTGTTGGAACGACTGGGCGTGGAAAAGGTAGAAAAACTCTACTGCGACCTGATCGGTGACTTCCTGCACAATCCGAAGCCATTGGAAAAGAACCTTGGTGACATCATGGACTTGATGGCCAAGGGTGGTTACGATGTAGCTTTCGTGGTTGACCCGGACGTTGATCGTTTGGCTATGATTTGCGAAGATGGTAAGATGTACGGTGAAGAATATACTTTGGTAACAGTAGCCGATTATGTACTGAAGCACACTCCAGGCAATACCGTTTCTAACTTGAGTTCTACACGTGCTTTCCGCGATGTAACTCGCAAGTATGGTTGCGAATACAATGTTTCTGCTGTAGATGAAGTGAATGTAGTAGCTAAGATTCGTGCTACCAACGCTGTAATCGGTGGTGAAGGTAATGGTGGTGTCATCTATCCGGAAAGCCACTTTGGCCGTGATGCTTTGGTCGGTATTGCTTTGTTCTTGAGTCACTTGGCACACGAGGGTAAGACCGTAAGTGAACTCCGTGCAACTTATCCTTCTTATTTCATTGTGAAGAACCGCATCAACTTGCCCCCTGAAACAGACGTAGATGCTATCCTCGCTAAGGTGAAGGAAATGTATAAGGACGAAGAAGTGAACGATATCGACGGTGTGAAGATTGACTTCTCTGCTAAGTGGGTTCACCTCCGCAAGAGTAATACCGAGCCGATTATCCGTGTATATTCTGAAACTTCAACCAGGGAAGCAGCTGATAAAATCGGACAAAAGATAATAGGTATAGTTTATAGCTTGGCAAAATAATTTATTAATCTTAAAAACTTATTGAGACATGAAATTGAAGAAAATGTTAGCCGTAGCATTGCTGGCAATGTCGGCTATGGGATTCCAAATTGTCAATGCACAGTCGTTGTCACCTTCTAGCAAATGGCATTGGGACAAGGGTACTATCGTGATTGACACTCCGGAACGTCCTGCTGGTCAGGAACACGTTTTGGGTTTGACAGCCGCTCCTATCAAGACCGTACGTGTAGGTTTTGTAGGCTTGGGTATGCGCGGTCCGTCAGCAGTAATCCGTTTCTGCCAAATTCCTGGGGTAGAAATCGTTGCACTCTGCGACTATGAAGAAAAGCGTGCCGAAGCACAGCAGCGTCACCTCCGCAACGCAGGTTTGGCTCCGGCTGCCATCTATTATGGAGAAAAGGGATATGAGGAACTCTGCAAGCGTCCGGACGTGGACTTGATTTACATTGCAACAGACTGGAACCATCATTTCCCTGTCGCCAAGTGTGCAATGGAAAACGGCAAACATGCGGCTATCGAAGTTCCTTCGGCTATGAACCTTGAACAATGCTGGAACTTGATTGATTTGTCAGAAAAGACTCGTCTCCATTGCTTCATCCTTGAAAACTGCTGCTACGATGACTATGAAATGAAGTCGTTGTTAATGGCTCAGGACGGCATATTCGGTGAAGTGATCCGTGCGGAAGGTGCCTATATTCACGAGTTATCTGAATTCTGGCAGTATTACTGGAAAGACCCGAATGACAATGATAAGGACAACCTTCATTGGCGTATGAAGTACAACATGGAAAACCGTGGTGACCTCTATGCTACTCATGGTCTTGGCCCTGTGGCACAATGTATGAACATTCACCGTGGCGACCGATTCACTACCTTGATTGCCATGGATACAGAAAGCTTCGCAGGTAAGGAATGGGTAGAAAAGAACACAGGTAAGGAACCGAAGGAATTCCGTAACGGTGATCACACTACTACCTTGATGCGTACAGCCAAAGGTAAGGTAGTGGAAATCCAGCATAACGTGATGACTCCGCAACCATATAACCGTTTGTTCAAGCTCACTGGTACCAAGGGTTATGCTACCAAGTATCCGACAGAAGAATTTGCCATTGCAGGCAATGCACTCAAAGGTACAGATGCTCCGAAGATGGACAACATCAACGCCCATGGTTTCTTGAACACAGAACAGAAGAAAGCATTGATGGAAAAGTATCGTCACCCGATTTTGGACAAGTATGCAGAAAAGGGACGCCACTTGGGTCATGGTGGTATGGACTATGTGATGGATTCCCGCCTGGTCTACTGTTTGCAACATGGTTTGCCACTCGACATGGATGTGTATGACATGGCAGAATGGTGTGCTTTGGGCGAACTTGGTGCTATCTCAATGGACAACAATTGCGCTACCGTTACATTCCCGGATTTTACTCGTGGATATTGGAACGAAGTGAAGGGTTATACTCACGCTTATGCTACACCGGAACAGGAAGCAGCACAGGAATCGTATGCAGACGCTTACACTGCTGCCCAAAAGGAAGCTACTGCCAAGTTGAAGCTTTGGGAACTTTACGATGCCGCCCAAAAGGCAGAAGGCAAAACTAAAACCAGTGCAATCAAGAAATACGAAAGAGTAGCAGCCAAACTTGACAATCAAATTGAAAAGATTTTAAAAGCTAAAAGTAATCTTTAAAAAATGAAGAAGATATTTCAATTAGCAATCATGGTATGTACGGCTTTGTCCGTACATGCCACTGACTATACCCGTGGGCTTTCCGTCTGGTTCGACACCCCCAACACGTTAGTCAATAAAGCCATCTGGTTCGGCAATACTCCAGATATGTGGAAAGGTGAGACCAAACCCGAATCGGCCGGTGATACTGCAACCAATCCGGATGCAGGTTGGGAATCGCAATCGCTCCCTATCGGTAATGGTAGCTTGGGTGCCAACATCATGGGCTCGGTAGAAGCGGAGCGTATCACATTCAATGAAAAGACCTTATGGCGTGGGGGGCCGAACACCTCGGCAGGAGCGGCAGCCTACTGGAACGTAAACAAACAATCAGCTCATATCTTGGATGAAATCCGTCAGGCTTTCATCAATGGTGATGAAAAAAAAGCAACGCTACTGACACAAAAGAACTTCAACAGCGAAGTACCTTACGAATCGTGGAAAGAAAAACCATTCCGTTTCGGAAACTTTACTACTATGGGAGAGTTTTATATAGAAACAGGACTTAGTACCATTGGCATGAGCGACTACAAGCGTATTCTGTCTTTGGATTCAGCTTTGGCTATCGTACAATTCAATAAAGACGGTGTAGCTTATGAACGTAATTACTTCATTTCTTACCCGAACAATGTAATGACCATCCGCTTCAAGGCAAACAAGCCAGGCAAGCAAAATCTGGTATTCAGCTATGAACCGAATCCGGTTTCTACTGGAAAGATGGAAACAGACGGCAACAATGGGTTGGTTTATACCGCACGTTTGGACAATAACCAAATGGAATATGTCATTCGTATTCATGCAACAGCCAAGGGAGGTACACTTTCTAACCAAAGCGGCAAGCTGAGTGTAAACGGTGCGGATGAAGTGATATTTCTGGTAACAGCCGATACCGACTATCAAATCAACTTCAATCCGGATTTCAATGACCCGAAGGCATATGTGGGCGTGAATCCATCAGAAACTACGGCTACATGGATGAAGGATGCGGCGGCATTGGGTTACGATGCTTTGTTTGATGCACATTATAAAGATTATGCTTCCTTATTCAATCGTGTATCCCTGTCATTGAACGGTGGCGGAAAAACAGACAACATTCCGACTCCACAACGCTTGAAGAATTACCGTAAGGGAAAGCCTGATTTCTATCTGGAAGAATTGTACTACCAATTCGGACGTTACCTGCTGATTGCAAGTTCACGTCCGGGCAACCTGCCTGCAAACCTGCAAGGTATCTGGCATAATAACGTAGACGGACCCTGGCGGGTGGACTACCACAACAACATCAACGTACAGATGAACTATTGGCCGGCAGGTTCTACCAATTTGGCAGAATGTACCTTGCCTTTGATTGACTTTATCAAGACATTGGTGAAGCCGGGGGAAAAGACCGCACAAGCTTACTTTGGCGCCAGAGGTTGGACCGCTTCCATATCGGGAAATATCTTCGGCTTTACGGCTCCACTCGAAAGTGAAAACATGTCATGGAACTTCAATCCGATGGCCGGTCCATGGTTGGCTACCCACGTTTGGGACTATTACGACTATACCCGCGACAAGCAGTTCTTAAAGAAAACCGGTTATGGCCTTATCAAGAGTAGCGCCCAATTTGCCGTGGACTATCTTTGGAAGAAGCCGGACGGAACTTATACAGCGGCTCCATCCACTTCACCGGAGCATGGTCCAATAGACCAAGGGGCTACTTTCATTCATGCCGTTGTCCGTGAAATCCTTTTGAACGCCATTGATGCATCGAAAATATTGGGCATAGATAAAAAAGAACGCAAACAATGGGAAGAAGTGTTGGAAAAACTCGCTCCGTATCAAATAGGCCGTTATGGTCAGTTAATGGAATGGTCGAAGGATATTGATGATCCAAAGGATGAACACCGCCATGTAAACCACTTGTTCGGCTTGCATCCGGGACACACCCTTTCGCCTATCACTACGCCTGAACTTGCCAAGGCCTCGAAAGTTGTCTTGGAACATAGAGGTGATGGTGCTACAGGCTGGAGCATGGGATGGAAACTCAATCAATGGGCACGACTCCATGACGGAAATCATGCATACAAACTTTATGGAAACCTTCTGAAAAATGGAACACTGGATAACCTTTGGGATACACATTCCCCTTTCCAAATAGACGGTAACTTTGGTGGTACAGCCGGCGTTACCGAAATGTTGATGCAGAGTCACATGGGATTCATTCATCTGCTCCCGGCCCTTCCTGATGCTTGGAAAGACGGTGAAGTGAAGGGAATCTGTGCAAAAGGTAACTTTGAAGTGAATATACGTTGGAAAAACGGAAAACTGGAAGAGGTGGTAATTCTGTCCAAAAATGGAGGAACCTGCGAAATTAAATATAGACATGCAAGTATTAAGTTAAAGACAGCAAAGGGCAAAACATATTGCTTGACCAATGAAAACGACGAATTAGTATTGGTTGGTTGTTAAATTAATAATTCAAGGGCGGGAAATGGAAATGCTGTTTTGATGCATTCTCATTACTCCGTCCTTTTTTCAAAAGTATTTAAAGTTTGAATCTACATGAGGAACGCTCCGTAAAGTTATATCAGCTGGTTACATCTTCATCTTGATGTTGCTTAGAGAAATTTTATTCACATTTATTTATAAATGGAAACAAACAGAAAACCATAAGGAGGAAGTTCAAAAAAAGAATGCTTCGTCGGAATGTTCATGGTACCTATGCCTTGAAGGTGGACATGTCCCTTTATTCTGAAAAATATCCTGAATTGGGAAAATACAGATACGATACTATATTATTCCAAGAGGTTGGTCATAGACAGCCTGCTTGCAGAATTTAACCAATGTTATACGGAAGGTAGGATAGACGAAATCAGGCAGATGTTGGTTGAAAAGGAAAAGTAACTTCTAGAGGTTTGGATAATTATAAAGCGTCATGAAGTCTCTATGAACAGATGACACAGCGTTTTACATCCCCTCCCTATAGTTTATAACGACATACCATCAGACCAAGCCCCATATTTTTTTTATTTTTTTTGTGAAGTTATTCTCTTATTCCTAAAAAATCGTATCTTTGTAGTCAGAAAGTTGTTTCATAAGTATGAAGTTGTAAAATATTGAAATTAGCACAATCTCCAAATCGTTACCCGAAACTTTTCAAAACTTTCGTAAGCGTTTGTCTTTCAAGTCAATCCATCAATTAGATAAGAATTTAAAGTAAACTGTTATCTTAACATAGAGAAATTCTTTCTTTTACTTGTTTTATTCAATCAACAACGTTTTGGAGAAAGACCTACCTATTTTCCATTTCCATAATACCCCCCCTAAAAAACAAATGATACCTACTCATCGCGAGCAAGTATCATTCAAATTAAAATCTAAATTCTCTACGAGAATAAGGTGACCTCGCCTTAAATCTGAACACAAGCATCCAACGAGACCACCAAAAAGTATTGTACGCTTACAATACCTATGCGTTTTATTTATAATATTTATTATAGATCAATATCTCATCCTCTGATTATATTGCAAAGGTAAACTTTTAACTTATCCGACAGACAATATGTTCTTCAAAAGGAAAACATTAAAGAAATACAGGTCACACATTAGATTTATTTAAAAAATAAATACAATACAGAACATCACTACCTATAATAAAACCATATCATTCCTTCAAAAAAAACCATATTCCATAAAAGAAAAAACAGTAGACCGAACATTCCCAGCCTACTGCTTTATGAGTTAAAAAACACATTTCTTTATTTTGCTCCGTTTACAAACTTTTCGACGGTATTATAAAGATCATCTCCACGCAACTCCTTCGCTACAATTTTACCTTCCGGATCTACTAAAATTATATGTGGGAAACCGACAATACAGTATGATTCCAACACATCCTTCACGTCGTCTTTCTGCAACAGAACCTGATTCCAATAGCTCTTGTCTTCTTCAATAGCCTTTTTCCAATCTTCCTCACGACGGTCTGTAGACACACCATAAATAGTAAATCCTTTATCTTTGAAAGCATTGTACGTCTTCAACAGATAAGGAGTTTCCTTACGACACCAACTACAACCGGCAAACCAGAAATCGACTAGAACATATTTACCCTTGAAATCGTTCAAACTGACAGAATTCCCTTTCAAATCAATTCCTGTTATAGCAGGAGCAACGCTACCGGTAGCACACCTAGCAAATTTATCCAAACCTTCTTGCATTTTTACATATATACCACTTCGCCTGGACGCCTCATCAAAACTGCCTATGAAGTTACGTGCCTCATCAATCTCCTCAACTGTATTAAAAGTATGATTTTGGAAGCGATAAGTATAATAAAGATACAAACCGAAGTATGAGCCTTTATTTTTAGCAATTTCCCCATTTATCAGTTTACGGGTCTGTTCCGAGGCACTCTCATAATAAGGACTGGAAACCTCCCGGATACGCTCCATTTCCTCACGATCCCCTTTTTCACGAGCTTCATAGAACATATGATCCAAAGAATCGAGAACCATACGATTACCTGCTACATATTTCGCTTCTTGCAAGGCTTCGTATTGCTCCTGCAATGCAGACCCTGTAGCATGTAAACTCAGTTGATCATACTTATCCTTACCCAAGGTAAGCTGCATGGATTTGGGTTCCAAAAACAAATTAGCGTATTGCTGTAAATACTCTCCACGCTCCATATTCTGCAAAGAGAAACAATAAAGACCGGCTTGTATAGAATCAGTGGGATAAGCAAACCTACCATCGGTAACAGCAATAGATTTAATCAGTTTCACACTACCATAATGCTCATTGTCTACTTGATATAAATAGATAGAATCAGCCTGGATTCCATCAAGACTACCCTCTAAAGACACAGACTTAGACTCATTGCAAGCATTTAACATGCATAAAGAAACGCCTAATAATAGATATTTTTTATAAATCATAAATTTACTATTTATTAAGAACAGAATCAATCAAAGTACCAATCTCTTCACTTGACGGACGTGGAGCGTATGCATTCACAATATTGAAATCCTTGTCAATCAAAATAAAACGAGGAATATACATGATAGCCCAACTTTCTTTTAAAGCAACATCATTGGAATGATATTGAGTCAATTCTTTCTTATGTCCATCCAAATACCTTAACCAAGGTTTCGTTGTAGTATCTGTAGAAACCGGAAGAAAAACGATATCCTTACCCGCATATTTCTTACCTAAAGCCTCAAATGCCGGAGATTCCTGAATGCAAGGGCCACACCAGGTCGCCCATAAATCAATATAAATCACCTTACCCTTAAAATCTGCAAGATGCTTCACATTACCCTCCACATCCAACATCTCAAAATCAATGGCAGGTTGTCCGGGAAGCAACTTGGAAGCTTGAACAATCTTTCCTTCAATTTCTGTTGCAAAATCAGCATTCTTCACTGTCTGCAAAAATGCCTTCGCCTCGTTCACAGTCTGTTCTGAAGCTTCATTTCTCAGATTATCGACTATTTTAGCACAAGCATATAATTCCGTAGTACGCGCAGGAATGGAAATATCCTTAAACCAAAGAGAAGCTAATGTAGAATCTTCCTGATAAGACAAAACATCGCGCACCACAGCTACATTCAGCATATCTTCATTCATAATCTCCTTATATAGCGGAGTTACATCCTGAGTTAATGAAACATTAAATTCATTCCATTTAGCCCGCATCTCTTCTTCCGTCTTCACTCCGGCAAACATCCTTGAATAACTTGCATAACAGATATAACTATTAATAATATCCGCTTTGATCCGTGCTGTTTCCAGCTTTTTAAATGCATCAGACACATTACTTAACGTATCCAATGTATGCATACGTATAGCGGCCAAGCTGTCAACCAACGCTTTAGTGGATACAAAATCTCCACGCAAGTTACCACCGGCTTCCAGATAAGAACCACCTTTCGGAAAAAGACGGAACTTCATGTAATTATTGGCTTCGGCTCCAATTCCCGAGAATTCCGCTTCTGTATTTGTCTGAGTTACTTTGATAGTCATGTCATCTCCTGGAGTAAGATACAATGTGTTGCGGCTGATAGTATAATATGTCGGCTCTTTAAGTACAAAAGTAGTATCAAAATAACCGGCAGCATCCGTTTTCAACAAAATATCCCGGCTGTCACCTAGCATAGATGCTGCTCCGTCAAATCTCATACGCACATTCTGGCTACCCATATCAAGCAACTGGCCTTTCAAATGAACCGTATTCGCCAATTCTTGCTTAGTTCCACTGTTACAGGAACCCAGGCAACAGCATAATGCTGCTGTTGCCATCATAATCGTTAGTTTTTTCATTAAAATATCTTTTATCTTATGTTAGGAATCATATCAGGATTAAAACGAAGTACAGAGGGTGGAATAGGCAAAATATATTTAGGACTATTGGGCTCCAATCTGTACTCTACACCATTCACCTCATGCACAATAGTCTTTGCGAATTCAGGTTCACGATTCAAACGTTTCAAGTCAATCAAGCGGGTACAGCCAAGCATAGGCATTTCCCGTCTTCTTTCCTCCAAGACTTTTACCAATGCATCCTTGTTATCACTTGCAACCAAAGGTACATTATCAATAATACGACTATCACGCAAGGTGTTAATATATTCCATAGCTTTGTCTTTACTACCTATACGAGCTTCACACTCTGCTGCTATCAGATACATTTCCGGGGTAGACATAGCCATGTTGGCATAAATATAAGGTGCCCAAAGAGGATAATCCAAATCTATCCCACCTAAATATTTCGTAAAATACAACAGATAACGCTGATCCTTTTCCTGATCATACAAAGAGGCCAATTCTTCAGAAGCATATGCAGTAGCACTAAATCCAAAAGTCCAGGGGGCCAAACGAATATAAATATTTTCCGGGTTCTCATCTCCATCCGGAACATCAATCCTACCAATATATTTATCACGATCCACTACTTTATACGGGAAAAGACTCATCAAAGTTGAATTATTCTGTAATGAGATCACCGCATTCTCCAAAGCTTTTTTGTAATCTCCCATATAAAGATACATACGTGCCAACATCCCATACCCCACCGGCTTAGATGCACGATAGGCATTCAACACCGGTTTTTCCGGTAAATTAGGAGCAGCCTCATCCAGATCCGCCTTAATTTGATCATATACTTCCTGCACTGTAGCGCGCTGCAAATTTGTTTTATTGATATTTTTATCCAACATCAATGGAACGCCAGGATCTGTAGCAGCAGTCGACGGGTCGTAATGGTTAGCATAAGCATTAACCAAAGTCAAATACTCAAAAGCACGCCCAACCAATGCTTCAGCCCTCAATTGCTTTTTATGTTCTTCAGTATCTTGAGTAGCCCCCATTA
>ERZ838839.1207-NODE-1207-length-26695-cov-71.976239_pt1 | contig 26695 bp, 26 predicted proteins | sample MGYA00519909_ERZ838839 | MGnify/ENA primary metagenome ERZ838839 (study PRJEB31850, sample SAMEA3708843) | human gut metagenome | biome: human gut; feature: human-associated habitat; material: faeces | place: China | collected 2014 ... | reverse complement strand
CCACAAAGATAGTGTTTTTAACTAATTCCCCCAAGTTTTCAAACTGAGCCTTTAACTCTCGGTTTAACTGAACCATGTAAACCAATGCAATTCAGGTATAAAAAAAGAGAGTTACTTTTGTGTAACTCTCTGATTCTTTGGTGATCCGCTTGGTATTTGAATTTAGCTCTTTTTGCTTATCCAATATCAAGCGTTATCTTTTCAGTATCAGTATCTTCCGATGTTCAATAGCTATGTTCTTTTTGAGTGAGTAACACAATGCGGTAACACAAATTATAAACTCACTGGGCGGACTCTCTTCGTCCGTCTTCTTTGCAAAGGTAAGGCATTTTTCCGATTTACAGTTCTTTTTACGGGGCTATTTTTAGTATTTCTGTTATTTCCCCGTTCTAAAAGTGGGACGCTTTATCGTCCACTTTTTGGGCATTTAGTCATTATTCCATTCACAATGTAGATTCCCTTTTGAGCATTTGGAGTATGAAAGTGAGTATGAATGTTCTTCCTTATAATAATATGCGTTAAGTTTTTGGATAAAAGTGTTGTGCATTTTGTCTTTATGCTGGCTCCCCCTGTACTTTTGTGTCGCTTCCCGATTGAAGGTACCGCAATCTTGGAGCGATTTATACATTTAAAAAGTTATAGCATGAAACACGAAAATTATATCAAAGTGGTGAACGATGTAGTTCAACGAATGGAACGACATACGGATGTCGTGATGAATGTGAAGCAAGTGGCAGAATATCTCGGCTTGTCTGTAGGGGCTGTGCGGAAACGTTGCCAACGTAAACAGTTGCCTTATCACCTCAATGCCAAGCACCTTTATTTCAGTAAACTGGAGGTAGATGCGGCATTGCTCAATCGCAAATAGTATGGGAGCGAATACTTTTGATTACATGAAGCAATTCTGGCGGGAAAATGAGATACAGCTATTCTCGGCAAAAGAGGCACAACTGTATTTTTTCTTCTTGGAAGAATGTAATCGTCTGTATTGGCACAACCCTTTCGGATGCAGTACGCAACGGATAACCAACAATCTCGGCATAAGCCGACAAACGCTTTGCCGATTAAGGAAGAGGTTGCAAGACCGTGGACTTATCGCTTATCAAGAGGGAAAGAACAACTCTTCCATGCCCGAATACACTTTGTTGATGAAGGCTGATAACCGAGTGGGACGGTTGAATGTGACACCAAATGGAACACCGGATGGAACACTGAATGGAACAGCAAACGTGACACAGGATGGAACTATTATAAAGACATATAAAACAGAAAACAATATATCTATTATAGATAAAGAGGAGCCTCTTTCTTTGAATCTGTTACAAAATCATTTGTGTAATAACAAAGAGTGGATGCTCAGCGTAAAGAAGTATATGAGCAAGCGAGGTGTCGAATTGGATGCGGTATATATAGAAAGACAACTTGAAGATTTCTTCCTCTATCTGCAAACAAGCGGTGCGTCTCCGAAATTGGAAGCCGATGCACAAAAGCACTTCGTGAACTGGCTGATGAAAAGAGAAAACAAGAGGGAAAACAAGCAGAAATCGCTTTCTTCCACACAAGTAGGAGTAAAACTGACGGATAATAACCCGGATAAATTTAAAGACATATCAGGATGGTAAATGCAAACAAAATGATAAACTTTGGTGAATCTGTACGGAATTTTGCAGAACGGAAGATATACTTGCAGCCCCAACGATTACATTTCCATTTGCCCAATGCTTCGGAAGTATTGGATGCAGGATTGGAGTACTTCTTGGGGGATAACTATAAATGGTTGCCTGAATACGATGAAGTGACAGATTGGCTGACCGACAACAAAGGAATGGGATTGTTTTGCATGGGGAATTGTGGCAGAGGGAAAACTACCATCTGCCTACAAGTGCTTCCATGTATTATGCAACACTATTTCCATAAGATATTTTCTATCTGCTTGGCACGTGATGTGAATCGCCATTACAATGAGGTAATGCAGAAACAGCTACTTATCATTGATGATGTGGGGCGGGAAGAACCATATCAGGAATATGGTAATCATTTCAATGTGTTTCCGGATTTTGTGGACGACTGCGAGCGGAAAGGTAAACTCCTTATCACGAATACCAATTGTACCAAAAAAGAGTTGGCTGCGAAATATGGAGAACGCACCCTTTCCCGTCTGAAGGCGACTACGCGGCTGGTAGCATTTGCAGGTGCGGACTTGAGGCATGGATGAACAAAAGGCTTTTCGCCTTATAGCCCACTATAACTTCTCCGCTACGCTCCCGAAGTTGTGGGCTCTCCCGAGGGGCTGGGCGTTGCCCCGTCCCACTCAGGACGCTGCCCTGAGAACCCGGCAAGGACTGTCAGCCCTATGCAATCCGACCAAAGAGTGACCCTCTCTTTGGAAACTCCGATTAAGGCTCTGCCCTAATAACCCTTTCTCTATCGTATAACTCAAAAGAACAAGCAAGCAATGGCACAGAAGACATCCATCAACATAAAGCCCTGCAACATAGGAAGCAGCGAGGCGCACAACAGGCGGACAGCAGAATACCTCGCCCATATCGGCAAAGAGAAATTCTACATCCGTACAGAACTCATGGTTGGAAACGAGACATGGGTATCACCTGATTTCGGAGATACCATGCTGACCGACCGCTACAATGAGATAGCCGCAATGGTCAAGGAAAAGACTGGTCGGGCTATGCAGACCAAAGACCGTGAGCGTGTGAACAAGAAGACAGGCAAGGTGACCATCGTGCGTGGCAGCACCCCACTCAAAGAGGGTGTGGTTGTCATCAAGGAAGACACTACGATGGAACAGTTGCTGCGTTTCTGCGAGGAGTGCAAGGAACGTTGGGGAATCACAGCACTGCAAATCTTCATCCACCGTGACGAGGGGCATTACGGAGTTCCAAAAGATGTCGCCACATGGAAGTCTAATCTTCACGCCCATATCGTATGGGACTGGATGAACCATGAGACCGGGAAATCCTGCAAGCTGGACGAGAAAGCCATGAGCGAGATGCAAACCCTCTTGGCTGAGTGTCTTGAAATGCAGAGGGGCACCTCAAAGGCGGAGACTGGCAAGGAGCATCTTGAACGGGCAGACTTCATACTTGCCAAGCAGAAGCAAGAAGCCGAACAAGCAAAAGCGGAAAAGGAAAAAGCCGAAGCAGACAGGGATGCTGTTGTCCGTGAGACGGATAAAGCCAGATTCGAACATGAAAAGCTTCAATACGGGAACGCGGAAAAGCAACGGCGCAGTGCCGAGCTTGACAGCGAAATTGCCGAAAAGGAGGAACAGGCACGAATAGCCGATAAGGAAAATATGGACAGCATAAAGTCTGGTATCGCCAATTTTTTCGGGAAAGGCAAATATGCAGCCATCGAACAGGACAATGCCAAATTGAAAGCAGAGAACGAGCGTATTAGAAAGGCTTTTCCCGATGCCGTCAACAAGGAAGTGGAGAAGCGGACTAAGGTACTCGTCGCAGAGAAGCAGAATGTCGAATCCGAGCGAGACAAGGCACTGGCTCAGAACCGCTCGCTTGTCATTGAACGGAACAAGGCAATCACCCAGCTAAAGAGCCAACAGGCGGACGAACAGCAGCGTGTCGAAAGGGCGGTCAGACTTGCCAACACGGAAAAGGACAAAACAATAAGTCTATTGCAGAATAAGCTGAAAGCGAGCAGACAAGTATTGAACATCATTGCTGATATGCTCTATGCTACCAGCGATGTTTTCAAACATGCCATTGATGCGATTATCCATTATGGCACAGAAAAATACAAGCCCATTTTTAGCAACGATGAAGCCGCTGACATCAAGAATGTGATGCAGGCTTATGGCAAGATCCAAGAACAGCATCTGGAGGTTGGCTCTTGGCTATGCGGATATGCGGAAAGCCGACAACCATTTGACAAAATAAAACATCAGCAGATCTACAAAGAGGTTGCTGATGTTGCTAATGGGGCTTATGATTGGAAAATTGAGAGAGGGAGAGGCGGAATTAGCTTGTGATGGCTACTCTCCTTATTCAATGTATATATGCGCCCTCTACGAGTTGAGCAATGTCTTTCTCAGACAGTTCTTTTAACTCTTGCAATGTCGGAGATTTAACTTTAACAATTCGACGAGCATGGTTCATAATCATTGATTCGAAAATATTACGAACAAAACGCCCATTTGCAAATTCTAGTCCTGAAGAATCTGTTTCTTTTATAAACAATCGCATCAAAACATCTTGTGCCTTTTCCGACAAGGTATAATCTTCTTTCTCACTCATACGATGTAATATATCCATGAGCTCGTTAGCATTATAATTATCAAATTCAATAAAGGTGTTGAAGCGAGATTTAAGCCCAGGATTGGACTCAAAAAATTGTTTCATGGGTTCTGTATAACCTGCTACTATAACCACTAAATCTTCCCGATAGTCTTCTAATGCCTTGGTCAGTTCAGTTAGGCATTCCCTTCCATACGAATCACTATGGTCGTTCTCGGTAATACTATATGCTTCATCTATAAACAGCACTCCACCCTTCGCTTTTTCGATGACATCTTTTACTTTATGTGCAGTCTGTCCTTGATAACCTGCAATAAGGTCAGTCCGTGATACTTCCATAAAATGCCCCTTTGACAGAAGACCTAACTTCTTATAAATTCTGCCAACGATTCTTGCAACAGTAGTCTTGCCAGTACCGGGATTGCCCGTAAAGGCTAAGTGCATAGTACTTTTGGGCGAATGCAACCCTTTCTCTTTTCTCATTAATTGCACCTTATGAAATGCAATTAAGTCATTCACCTTAGATTTTACATTCTCCAAACCAACCAATTGGTTCAGTTGAAATATCAGTTCTTCCAAAGTGGAATGGTCTTCTTCTGCTTCTGTTTTTGAAAGTATTTTGGTTAATTGCTTATAACCATGAAAACGGATTAATGAATCTTTGGCATCGATAGCAATTTTGGTTATTTGAGGGTCTTTTAACTCTGATGCTTTTTTAATGAACTTACACAACAACTTAGAGGCTTCTTCTTTGCCTTCAACAATAGTTTGAGCACAACAAGTGATTTTGCCGTCACTATTTGTGACGGCATCAAGTCGAGAACAACTTTGAAGTAGATATTGATCGTACTTATTCATAACACTCCCATAATCTGAAGAATAAACTGAATAATTGATAGACCCACAGCTGTTCCCCCTATGCTATATGCGATTTTTATCTTTTTCTCATACAGCAAGTGTGCATTAGCATTGGATTTCTCCATCTTTTGGATAGATTCTTTTATTTCAGTTTCTGCCGTATGAACTTCTGAAATAAAAGCGTCAATTTGATGATGCAAACCTACCAAATCAGTCTTGTGTTCCTCGACATCATTCCAAATGCTATCTATATCCCCAAGGTGTTTGTATGATTCAAGTACAGAACGATATTGTTGTAGTGTCGTAATGTCATTATTAATGTGCTCCGTAGTTTGATTGACCTTTTCAATAAAGGCATTAACTTGATGATGTAAACCTGTCAAATCTGTCTTGTGCCTCTCGACATCGCTCCAAATGTTATCTACATCCCCAAGATGTTTGTATGATTCAAGTACAGAACGATATTGTTGTAGTGCCGCAATGTCATTATTGATGCGCTCCTTAGTATGATTAACCTTTTCAATAAAAGTGTCAATTTGATGATGCAAACCTGTCAAATCAGCCTTGTGTTCCTCGACATCGTTCCAAATCCTATCTATATCACCAAGATGTTTGTACGATTCAAGTACAGAGCGGTATTGTTGTAAGGCATTAATATCATTATTGATGCGTTCTGTAATTCGATTAACCTTTTCAACAAAAGCGTCAACTTGATGATGCAAACCTGCCAAATCGGTCTTATGTTTCTCTACATCATTCCAGATAGCATCTATGTCTTTATAATGACTATTTGATGAAAACTGAGAATAAATATGGTTTAACGAATTAATTCTTTCATTTATTAGTGCTATGTTATTCGGGGATTGAGTATTAAGAGTATTTTCAATGCGTTCTACGGTCTTTTTCAAATCAACAAGTCCAATTACTGTTTTCTTTAGGTTTTCAACAGTCGTTTTAATATCAGCTTGAGCTGTCAAAGCCTGTTTACTCGCCTCCTCTGCACATTCAACAGAACCAATAATCCCATTAATATATTCTCCATCAAGAAAATCAAAAGCATTGTAAACCTGTTTAAATTCTCCAATAATTGACCTAAGTGATGTATTGACTGAAATCAGCTTATTTTGGACTACTCCAATAAATTGATTCATCTCTGTTCCTGTCACTTTATGGTCACCCCATCCAAATAGACCGCCATCTACTTCTACACGCTCAAAGGAAGGGTTGGATGGAAGATTTCTTGAGAATCGTTCTATTTCTCTTTTTGCTATCTCAAAATTATGTTTTTTAATTAAAGTCTTACTCATATTACAAATTATCAAGAAGATTACTTATATCGTTATTCGTATTTTCAGTTGAATCGTGTAATTTGTCTGATTCTCCTGCATTTTGACTAATTGCATTTTTTATATCATTAAAATGTTCCCCTGCCTCAGAGTGCCTCCGAGCAATATTCGTCATAACTTGTACTTTCTTTTCTGAAGCCTGAACGCCAGTAACAAAAATAAGATTTTCCTGTGTTTTTATAATCTCATTTTTCTTTTCCAATTGCTGCTTGTCATTCTCAATTTTTAAGCGATTGGCTATCATTCTATCAATCACGTTAAGAGCTAAAGCACCAATCAAACCACTTACAAGTGCACCTGAAAACATCCCTATGAGACTTGCCAAACTTCCTAACAATGGAATTTCAAATGCAAATCCCGGTATTGTCATAAGCCCCTTCTCAATAACTTCACTGAGAACAATTGCTCCACCAGCAGTCAAGCCTACGATAATAATCTTTCCTACCTCCATCATTTTGATGCTAAATGGCATATTCTTATTGGCTGGGTCTTTTAGGAATTTGATTGCCTGCTTCACAGATTTGTATCCTTGTTTCAAGAATATCCAAGCCTTCTTAATCATACCAATAACAGGACCAAATATAGCCGTTGCGATAGTTGTAACAAGAGTGTTCCCTGCATTTAGGAGATGCTCTTTTATATTAGACACAAACGATTTGATAGCGTCTTTTACACTATCAATAAAGGCACTCAATTTCCTTTCTCCTGCACGGAACCATACTATGAGTTTACGAATGACATCTTTAATAAGAGACGCTAACAATCCCATAACAACAGAACGAAGCGCTTTTCCACCAATGCGGAATGCTTCTTCTTTTTGTGATTGCTTGCCTGTCTCTATAGAACGCTGTTCGCCTTCTTTTTTTCGCTTTTCATATTCTGCCCTGGCTTCAGCATCCTTCTCTCTATATTGTTTATCTTGTTCTTCGCTTATGTCGAATATTTCATTAGGCTTTTGGCCATTTTTATTAGGATTATCCAACCAATCAGTCATAGACTTATCACCTTTTGACCTATTTTGACCGGCATCCATTTCATTTAGATTAACTTCACTATTTGCAAAAGCTATCTGTTCCTCTTTTGAAAGATGAGCGTTAGCTGCTGGATCGCGAATAATTTCACCAGCAGAAACAGTATGATCCATGTCTGTTCCTCGTTCAGTAGAGCCAACAGGTCTTCCTTGGTCAAATGGCTTTCTGGCTCCTCTGACTAAAGTCGCCTCTTCTTTTCCTGTTCTGGTTGGGTGTGTCATCACATTACCATTCTCGTCATGTTGAAAATTTGATTGCCAATCATCATATCTCTTCTGATAATCAATTTTATCATTATGAGTAGCGATTTTGCCTTTAGTAAAATTATCAGTTGTCTGAATATGGGCAGAGTCTCGCAAGTCTAATGTTAGTCCGCGATTCTCTTTTATGAAGTCCTCGCCTGCAACAACCCCAACTTGATTGATGAATTGTTCCCATACCACATTCATCACGGTCTCACCGATAGTGTCAGGATTACCTATTTTTTCTCTATCGTTTTCAAGACCTTCCAAGTCTGCCATTTGTCCTTCCAATTCAGAACTCAGCTTGTTTTCAAGTTCGTCAAAATCAACTGTATCGCAGTCTAATTCTGCCCATTCTTTAAGTTGTATCTTGTTATCATTCATCGCAATGTAGTATTTTTCTTATTCTTAATTATCGTTCAAATAAAATTGAGATCCTACGTTGGATTTTGTCCCACGTTAGACTTTTCACTATGCTAAAAACTTCCTTTACTTTATTTCTTACGTTGTCCTTTGCTAAAGATAAAATCAAGAGATGACCGCGTTATTTGGCAATAATAACTCTCTAACGTCCACCTTTAAGATGTCTGCAATCTCATATAAAATAGGTATAGGCGGTTGTACTTTATTTGTCGCATATAAATTGACCATATTGAAACTCTTACCCAATTTGTGCGCTAAATCTGTTTGGCTCATACCTTTTGCTTCCAAAAATTCCTTAATCCTATTCATGGGGTGTTATTTGTTTTCGTTCGCAAAGATACACAATAAAATTGGGTAATCGGCATAGAAGAAGTGGAAAGCATATCGAAACTCCATTTTCCAATCATTCGTACCTTCATAGGAAAATACTATAAGTGGTATTATATTGATTATTAGACATAGTAAACAATTTATTTTCATTTTTTTCCTCCATTCTTGAATACGTTTTTTCATTCAATCTAAATAGTTCATTCGCAAAGACTACAATAAAGCATTTGAGTAATCTTGAGTGCACGCATTTCTAATAAGATTTTCGATGACAAATATACAAAAGGGAATGGTATAGTCGTGTCATCCCCTTTTGAATTATACTCATTACTTCCACATCCGAAACATCTTATCTCCAATATTCCGTGATACAAATTGCATCGGCAGCTTCGCATAGATTTCCGTTGTCTTGATAGAACTATGCCCCATCATGATTTGTAACACCTCTTTGGGAATGCCTTGTCCGAGAGCCACGGTACAAGCGAATGTGTGGCGTGCCACGTGCGTGGTCAAGGGGAAAGGACAACTTAAAGCCAAACCGATACCTTTCAGGAACTGATTATACTTTTGATTGGAAGTAATCTCCATCTTGTATTTGTTGCGTTCCAGTATCTTTTGCGTGATGGGGAGGATGGGAGTGATAAACTCATTCCCCGTTTTGATGCGGTGACCGTCAATATACTCTTTCCCTTCGATAGACACAATATGCTGATTGTAGTCGAATGACTTGGCATCGCTGTATGCCATACCGGTAAAGGTTTGGAAAAGGAAGAAGTCAAGATACCTGTTCATTATCACATCTGTACTTTCCTCACGCATACGAATCAATTTCTTAAGTTGTGCTTCGGTGAGGTGGGGACGGTCGTTCTTCTCTCCACGCTTGTCTTGAAAACGGTCGTAGGGATTTTCCTTGATAAGTCCGAGGCGGAAAGCTTCGGTGACATACGACTTGAACCGCTTGTGGTAATTGTGAACGGCCGCCTGACTTCTGACTATTGGTTTCCCTTTGGTTGTATAGGTCTGTTCCTCCTTGATAAAAAGGTCGAACTCGTAGATATGTTGCAAGGTGACATCATCAAAAGTCTTGAACTTGCCGAAGCGTCCGAGTGCCTTATAGGTTGTGAAATGCCCTTTGCGTGTTCCTTCACGGAGCGGACGGTTCTCGATACGTTCCCTGAGCCACGCCATGAAGTTCCTCCGGTTACCGCCATTTGCGCCAAGGTAGGTTTTGAATTGTGCAATGGTCATATCATCCTTGTTCACTTGCATGGCGATAAGGATATGCTCAAATTCCGTCACTTTCTTTTGGATTTCCTCGTTGATGACAACGGCACGGGGATGATTCATCACCTTGCCATTCTCCCATTGGTCAAGGGTAACGCTATGTCCTGAATGGAAATAACAGCGTTCCCGCTGAAGGCACACTACGATTTCGATAGCTCCTGCCACTGTTGCGGTGGCTTTCTTCTTCCGGTTGAAGAATAATCTTACGAACTTACTCATAATGGTAACACATTTGTGAGATTGGTAACACAGCTATGGTAACACAAATGCCGTCCCAAAGGGGCTTTTTATGTCCAAATGTGTCGCATTCTCTCGTTTTTTTTGATGGTGTCACCACCTTATATACTGCCTCAAAAGAAAGAGTAACCGATTGAGCGTCAGCGGCAGTACCCGAGTTAGAAAAGAAAAGGTCTTCAAAAATGAAGACCTTCTTTTGGTGATCCGCCTGGGGCTCGAACCCAGGACCCCAACATTAAAAGTGTTGTGCTCTACCTGCTGAGCTAGCGAATCAATCCTTTGTTATTGCTATTCTTCCGAATTGCGAGTGCAAAGGTAAGGCTTATTTTTGAATTTGCAAACATTTCCCAAACTTTTTTTCTAAAAAGATAGCTTTTATTCTTCGCTTCTCATTTTACAATTATCTCTTCTATCGGCTGTACTAACTCCTTGTCTAAAGGAAAAGCCTGATATTTTACCTTACTGAAATCAATCTGTTTCATATCAATACAACGAATATTACTATTATATGCTGTACGATAATAGACTTTACGATTTGTCAGATCAATGGCAGAAGTCCATTGAGTAGCACTAGGAATCATAGGCGCATGCCCAGCTGCATGTTCTATACCGATAGGGATATCAAAATTATTCAAAATGTGAAAACTTTGCAATACAGCATCATAGGCAGTAGCACACTGTGGAGCAGTTGCTTTATAAAATGCAGCACGAACAAAACGCGAAGGAGGAGTTACATCTCCGGGGATTCCTTGAAACCCACTACCTGCACCAAATGGAAAGATAGTTACACCACCTAATTGATGTGCCTCTGCCCCACCCGGATAAAGATTCACATAATTGTTTAAATTGGTCATCTGCCAAGGGAAACCGGGCGAATTGGTCAATACGCCAATTTCATTCTCATAAAAACAAGGGACACCATCTACAAATTCCAACACAACCTGCCGACCGTTTGCATCGCCTATTCGCCAATGTACTGTGGAACTCGCTCCGGTAGTATCTACAGACACTACACGTATATCCTGCATTGCAGCCTTTATTTCCTCTATTGTCGAAAATTGAGAAAGCATCCACGCTACCAACTGTAAATCGGCCACTGTCCGTGTATTCTGCTTTGCGTCATAAGCAGGATAATTTCCGTAATGGGGGAAATAAAACAGTCCTGCTGAAAGTCCTGCTTCATTTAAACCCTCAACAACAAAATCCTTCAATACAATGGAAAGTCCCACAACACCATATCGTGCACGAAACTTTGCCCCATTCATTCCTTTGGGAGTATAGGATATCATTTCATGTCCGCATGGAATTACCACATACTGACTAGGCAGATAGCTATCCCCCCACTCTATAGTGCGCGCCTGTACATAACCACCATCCTTTGCAGTCGCCGAAATACCGGTACAAGCCATTACCGGCAATGCACATCCTGTCAATAACAGTGCGCCGATCAATATCTTTTTCATAATAGTAAAAACATTTAGTCTTAAAAATAACAATGTTCTGTGAATTTAGTTCTAACTTTGCATTAGAAACTCAATAGACTACAACAATAAAATGCATCCGATTGTTATAGCCATTGTATGAAATATGTTATTTTTGTTTTCATGCTTTTTATAAGCCAAATACCAAAAACTAAAATGGAAAAAACGAGTGAAATATATCTGGCAGGAGGTTGTTTTTGGGGAACCGAACATTTCCTAAAACAAATCAGAGGAGTAAAACACACCGAAGTAGGTTATGCCAATGGTAATACTGCAAGCCCGACTTACAAAGAAGTTTGTACGGATAAAACAGGATTTGCCGAAACTGTGAAGGTTGTGTATAATCCGCGAGAGGTCAGTCTTGAACTGTTACTCAATCTTTATTTTCAAACAATTGACCCTACCAGCATCAATAGGCAGGGACACGACCAAGGCACTCAATACCGTACCGGTATCTATTACACCGATAAAGCTGATTTAACCATCATCCAAAATGCCGTCTGCGAATTGGCCAAAGAGTATTCACGTCCGCTCGCCCTTGAAGTAGAACCTTTGAAGAATTTCTATAATGCTGAAGAATATCATCAGAACTATTTGGATAAGAATCCTGATGGATATTGTCACCTTAATCCTAAACTTTTTGAATTGGCACGACGTGCCAATGCCATCCCTTCCTATAAGAAGCCAAGCGATGCCACCCTGCGCAACAAATTGTCACCTGAACAATACGCTGTCACCCAAAATAATGCAACCGAACCCCCATTTCACAATGAATATTGGGACGAAACACGAGAGGGGATTTATGTCGATATTACTACCGGTGAGCCCTTATTTGTGTCTACCGACAAATTTGATTCCGGCTGCGGATGGCCTAGCTTTACCAAACCTATCGACAATACATTAGTTAAAGAACTGACAGACACTACTCACGAGATGATTCGCACCGAAGTAAGGAGCAAAACCGGTAATGCGCATCTAGGGCATGTTTTTCCGGATGGACCTGCCGATAAAGGCGGCTTGCGTTATTGCATCAATAGTGCATCCCTAAAATTCATCCCTAAGGAAAAAATGGCAGCAGAAGGATACGGACACTATCTAAAGTTACTGGATAAATAAAACCCTCTAACGTATCAAAAAGACTGCAAGGAGGAAGAATTACATATTTTCAGGCATATTCTGACAGGACAAGTATTACCTAAAGATAGAAAAAATATGAAAAGATACAGACCGGTCATATTCATATCCTTTTATATGATTATTCTGATTATCATAGCTGCACAGCTATGGGGAGCAAACGGCTTCCTTCATCCCGCCATTGAGAATATCAACCTTTATGTGCGCGGATTACGCAATACACATGCTCCTCTCTTTCATCAAAGCTATGATAATTACCTGCAATTGTTACCGGGTATTCTCCTGATTGGATTAAAACTAGGTGGGGTAAAAGGAAGATTCGAATGGAAACGACTTCTTATTTTTATCGTGCTCTCCATTATCTTCACCCAACTGGTAGTAAATTCTCTGAAATTAGCATGCGGAGTTTTACGTCCTGACGAGTCCAACTTTTTCTCTTTTCCTTCAGGACACACAGCTACTGCATTCATGACAGCCACTCTACTTTACAAAGAATATGGATTTAAAGGAATATGGGTAAGTTTAGTTGCATACGCTTCTGCTATTGTTACCGGCATGACACGTATTCTCAATAATCGCCATTGGATAATAGATGTGATAGTAGGAGCTGCATTGGGCATTCTATTGACAGAAATGGCATATAGGCTGGTAAAAACAATATTTAAAGACAGAGAACTCATTAACACAGACTATAATCACTGATGTATTAATTATAGAAATAACGCAACAATAATTGAAAATACATGAAAAAACTAATGATAACACTTGGGATGTTTGCAACATTTTGTACAACAGAGGCTAAAGTGACATTACCCGCTCTATTTACAGATAACATGGTACTACAACAAAAGTCAGATATAATCCTTCGCGGGCACTCGACGAACCGAAAAGAGGTTATGGTGATAACCGGTTGGGACAAGCATATCTATATGGCCCAAACAGACAAGCAAGGGAATTGGAAAACAGAAATCTCTACCCCCTCTGCCGGCGGACCCTACGAAATTAGTTTTTGTGATGGAGAAGAACTCACCCTACACAACATCATGATAGGTGAACTTTGGCTCTGTTCGGGACAATCCAATATGGAAATGCCGGTCGGCGACTGGGGAAAAGTATTGAACTATGAAAATGAAATAAGAGAAGCGACTTATCCTGACATACGGTTATTTAAAGTAAAAAAAGAGACATCACTGACACCGAAGGAGGACTTAAGTCCCACACAAGGAGAATGGCAGGAATGCACTCCTCAAAGTGTAAATAGCTTTTCAGCTGTGGGATACTTCTTTGCCCGCCAGTTACAACAGAAGTTAAAAACTCCAATTGGTGTTATAGACTGTTCATGGGGAGGAACTCCTGCTGAAGCATGGACTAGTTATAACGGATTGAAGCACTTACAAGAGTTTGAGCACGAAATGGATATGCTGGAATCTTTAGGATTCCAACCCGAAAAGATTGATGCAGAGTATGCCAAGAAGAGAGAAGCATGGTATCAATCTTTGTATGAGCATGATATGGGATGGTGTGATGACCATCAAGTATGGGCTGAACCTGATTATTCAGACGAGAATTGGAAAGAAATGAATCTACCGGGAAGTTGGGAAAGTAATGGAATAAAAGATTTTGATGGTGTAATGTGGTTCAGAAAGACTGTAGATATTCCTCGCACTTGGTACAGAAAACCGATAACAATCAATTTAGGCAAGATAAGCGATGAAGACATAGTCTATTATAACGGCGTGGAAATTGGACGAGGAAGCAACCGTGACGCCGTGCGCCGGTACACTGTCCCCAAAAAGTTAGTAAAACGGGGAAAAGCTGTTCTCACCGTACGTGTGACAAACTATGCCGGAGAAGGGGGACTCATCGGGAAACCGGAAAATATGACAATGACAGTCAAGGGTAAAGATCCTGTCGCATTAGCTGGAAATTGGAAGTATTTATCCGGCTTTTCATTGGCTGGTATAGAACCTCTTCCTCCTTCGCCCAAGACCAATCCTCAATACCCCACTACCCTCTTCAATGCAATGGTACACCCCATTACCAAAATTCCTATCCGGGGAGTCATTTGGTATCAGGGAGAAGCCAATGTAGGCCGGGCTGATGAATATGCCGACCTGTTTATGTCATTGATATCTGATTGGCGTGATAAATGGAAACAGCCTGACATGCCTTTCTACTTCGTACAACTGGCTAATTTTCTGAAGAAGGAGGAGATACAACCCGACTCGGAATGGGCTGCATTAAGAGAAGCACAATCAAAAGCCCTTTATCTAAATAACACCGGCATGGCCGTGACCACCGACTTGGGCGAAGCCAATAATATCCATCCCAAAAACAAGCAGGAAGTAGGACTGCGCTTGTCCCAACTTGCCCTGAAACAAACATATAAAAAGAAAAGGATGCCACAATCACCTCTTTTCAAAAGCTATCGTATAGAAGGAAACACAATACGCATCGGTTTTGATAATCCGGGAAAAGGCTTTATGAAACCAGACACCATCAAAGGTTTTATCATTGCAGGTGCAGACCATATATTCTATCCGGCTACAGTAACTATCCAGAAAAAAGAAATAATAGTAGAATCACCCGATGTTCCCCATCCGGTAGCTGTCAGATACAATTGGGCTGACAATCCCGATGGGAATTTATACGGACTATCCGGTTTGCCGACAGCCCCTTTCCGTACAGACAATTGGTAATAAAACCCGGTTATCTCTATTTTTCTATGAAAAAGGATCTTTTTGTTATAATGAATATATCTATATTTGCACTCTATTTTCAAAAAACTAAAAAAAACACATAGCTATGGGAATGGTTATAGGTATAGACGTGGGTGGGAGTACTACCAAAATTATCGGTGTGGACGGAGAAGGAATCAAACATCCGATGATTGTCAAAGCGACAGACCCCATCACCTCTCTATTTGGAGCTTTCGGGAAATATATATATGACAACAACATTAGTTTGAGCGGAATAGAAAAAGTAATGCTCACAGGAGTGGGAAGTGCTTATGTCAACCAACCGCTTTACGGATTGCCTACCGAACATACCGATGAGTTTCTAGCCAATGGATTAGGTGCGCATTATGGTTCGCAGCTGAAAAATCTGATTGTTGTAAGTATGGGCACAGGAACTTCTTTCGTCAAAGTGGAGGACGGAAAGATTCAACATATCGGCGGCATCGGTATCGGTGGAGGAACCATTCAGGGACTATCCAGATTATTGCTAAAGACACACGACATCCACCAAGTGGTAGAAATGGCACAAAAAGGAATAGTGGAAAACATAGATTTACAGATAAAGGATATCTGCAATGCTGCCCTGCCGGGACTTCCATTGAATGCTACTGCATCTACTTTCGGAAAAGCAGACAGTAATTCATCTTTAGAAGATGTAGCGGCAGGAATTATTCACATGGTACTGCAATCCATTGGGCAATCCGTGATACTCGCAGCATTGAACAGTTCCATCAAAGACTTCGTTTTAATAGGCAATCTGGCAAAGCTGCCACAATGCAAAGAAGTTTTTCCCATCATGGAAGACATGTACCAATGCCATTTCCTGATACCGGAATATGCCCAATACAGAACTGCTTTGGGTGCAGCATTGGCATACGTGCATCAAAAAGAAAAGCAATAAGGATGAAGTACGGAGTCAGTAAAAATACATTGTTCATTACTGCCGGCATAATTTGGTTGACAGCCGGCATCAATATATTGCGAATCGGCGTGGAATGCTGGATAAACGATTCGCATTATTGGCTGTTTAAAGCATGCGAAGCTACTCTGGTTTTTCTCCTGTTCTTTGGCTTCATTTTTCGGAAACTATACAGAAAGCACACACATCGCATCAGTCAAAAGAAAAAAAAGAATTGTCCTTTTTCTTTCTTTGATGTCCAAGGATGGATAGTGATGGCGTTTATGATTACAATCGGCATATTGTCACGCCTGTTTCATCTGTTGCCCGAATCTTTCATTGCCGTATTCTATACAGGACTTTCCCTCGCACTAATCGGTACAGGAATCCGATTCATTATTTATTGGTGGAAAAACAAACATTGGCTTCAATAAGCCAGGTTCTTTTACCTCTTTATTTCATTGAAAAGGCTACCTCATTACAGGCAGCCTTTCAAGTTATTTTCTTTCCAACAGGTTTATTATTGAGAGATTAATCAGAATCCTAAATGACTTACATAGAGTAAATGACCTTTCCTCTGAATATTAATATTGTTCTCTCTACACAACCAACCTATTGCAATAGCGACATCAATGGCGCTGAGGTTCATTTTCCGACTAAGTTCCTGAATAGATATTTCACCTCTGTTTTCATTCAGGTTGCGCCAGACTTTGCCGGCATTTTCTCCCACTGTTTCTATTTCCATATATATGTTTTGATTTGCTCTCAATATACACAAAAAACAGCATATAAAAAAGAAAACAGCAACTTTTTCTCATTTAAAATGAGGGTTGCCTAAAACGTGGATAATGCTATCGTTCAGTTCGCAGGAGTGAGGTTCGCTCGTCCGAAAACAGTTTACTTTGTACCTTCGGACAGGCAAACCCTGCCCCTACAGCCCACGATGGGATAGCTCGGTTAGTTTTGACACTCCCTAAGCCTTTTCATTAGCCGGACTAAGCGTGTTCATCCTTTCGATTATACCCGTCCATCAGTCGAATTACTACAGCCTTCCGCAATGGACTGTATAGTCCGTTGCCGTAGACTGTACAGTCCATTGCAGCAGACTGTACAATCTATTATAGTGGACTGTAATAATCTTCCGTTTAAAAAGCCTTGGCTGACAGTAAAAAACAGCTTACTCTTGCAGTTGGCTGTATGTTTCCCATTATCAGGGCACATTGAAGACTTGCACCCGTTAGAATATGTTCGTACCGAGCATACAACAAATAAAAGCTCTAGGACTCAAAGAATCCTAGAGCTTTTAAAGCGGTGCGCACGAGGCTCGAACTCGTGACCCCATGCGTGACAGGCATGTATTCTAACCAACTGAACTAGCGCACCAATATTTCAAAGATTTGTCTTTCTTTATTTCACCATCTCTCTCGATTGCGGGTGCAAAGGTACGCATTAATTTTTAATCTGCAAGCTTTTCGGTAGAAAATGCACAAAAAAATCGAAGAACTCCCCGACTGATACCTCGTCCGATTTACGATATTGCTATTATTTTAATCTTTTTCTCAAACTTCTTGTTATAAAATGAAGCTAATCTGCAATAATTCGCTATTTTTGCGCACATATCATAGATAAAAACCATCCTTTCTCATATTATGCAGAAACATATTGAATTAAAAGGAATGGTTTATAAAAATAAAACGATGATCTTTTACCGATGAAAATTGCTGTCGTAAAATATAATGCAGGAAATATCTACTCTGTGGACTACGCACTAAAGCGTTTGGGGGTAGAAGCTATCATTACTTCCGATAAGGAAACGCTGATGAGCGCAGATAAAATAATCTTCCCCGGTGTTGGAGAAGCTGCCACAACCATGAATTACCTCCGGCAGCATAAACTGGATGAAGTAATCAAAAATTTGAAACAACCCGTATTGGGCATTTGTTTGGGAATGCAACTCATGTGCCGCCATTCAGAAGAAGGTAATGCAGAATGCTTAGGTATTTTTGATACCGACGTCAAGCTTTTCCACCCGGAACGACATACAGACAAGGTTCCTCACATGGGATGGAATACACTGACAAATGTGAAAAGCGATTTATTCAAGGGATTCACCAAAGAAGAGTTTGTCTATTTCGTACACAGTTTTTATGTCCCGCTAAATGAGTTTACAGCAGCACAAACTACATATATCCTCCCCTATAGTTCGGCATTGCATAAAGATAATTTTTATGCCACACAGTTTCACCCCGAAAAGAGCGGAACAGTGGGAGAACGGATATTGCGGAACTTTTTAGAACTATGATACATTATATTATATACTAAAGAAAAAAGTTATGATAGAATTAATTCCTGCCATCGATATCATTGACGGAAAATGTGTCCGCCTGTCACAAGGAGATTATAACACACAAAAGGTGTATAACGAAAATCCTGTGGAAGTAGCCAAAGAGTTTGAAGCGCATGGCATTCACCGTTTGCATGTAGTTGATTTGGACGGAGCCGCTTCGCACCACGTAGTCAATTATCGCGTACTCGACCAAATCGCCAGCCGCACATCGCTTGTCATTGACTTCGGCGGAGGTATCAAAACCGATGAAGATTTAATCATTGCATTTGATAACGGTGCCCAAATGGTGACCCTGGGCAGTGTTGCCGTGAAAAAACCGGAACTATTCAAAAAATGGTTGATTCAATACGGCAACGAAAAAATAATTCTTGGTGCCGACGTGAAAGACAATAAAATATCCATCAACGGATGGAAAGAAGAAAGCCGACAAGAGCTGATGCCTTTCCTGAAAGATTATACAAAGGAAGGAGTATTCAAAGTGCTATGTACCGATATCAGTCGTGACGGTATGCTGGAAGGTCCCTCGATAGAGTTATACAAACAAATCCTTGCTGATTTTCCTGATATGCACCTGATAGCCAGTGGAGGAGTTAGTTGCATCGAGGACATCATTCAATTAGAGATAGCCAAAGTACCTGCAGTAGTGTTCGGCAAAGCTCTTTACGAAGGCAAAATTACCTTGAAAGAGTTGAACCGTTTTATGTAAAGACAAATTATGTTAGCAAAAAGAATTATTCCTTGCCTCGACATCAAGGACGGGCAGACCGTCAAGGGAACCAACTTCGTAAACCTGCGTCAGGCCGGTGACCCTGTTGAATTAGGCCGCGCTTATAGTGAACAAGGGGCTGATGAACTGGTCTTTTTGGATATCACTGCCAGCCACGAGGGTCGCAAGACTTTTACGGACTTGGTGAAAAGAGTGGCAGCCAATATCAGCATTCCGTTTACTGTGGGCGGAGGTATCAACGAACTCAGCGATGTAGACCGCCTGTTGAGCGCCGGAGCCGATAAAGTCTCCATCAACTCATCCGCCATCCGCAATCCCAATCTGATAGACGAGATAGCCAAACATTTCGGTTCGCAAGTTTGTGTAGTAGCTATTGACGCCAAACAGACAGACCAAGGGTGGAAATGTTATCTGAACGGGGGACGAGTAGAGACAGACAAATATCTGTCCGAGTGGGCCCGGGAAGTAAACAACCGGGGAGCAGGAGAAATTCTTTTTACCAGCATGAACCACGACGGAGTAAAGACAGGCTACGCCAACAAAGCACTTGCCACCCTCTCCGACTCACTCACTATTCCTGTTATTGCATCGGGAGGCGCAGGAAAAATGGAACATTTCAAGGATACTTTTATCGAAGGAAAAGCTGATGCGGCACTTGCAGCCAGCGTTTTTCACTTCGGAGAAATCAAAATACCCGAATTAAAACAGTATCTTTGCCAACAAGGAATCAATGTCAGATTATAAAATTAGAATTAAAATATAAAACAAATGGAATTGGATTTTAAGAAAATGAACGGGTTAATTCCTGCCATTATACAAGACGACTACACACAAAAAGTCTTAATGCTGGGCTTCATGAATGAAGAGGCATATAAGAAAACCGTAGAAACAGGAAAAGTAACTTTCTTCAGCCGCACCAAGAACCGTCTTTGGACTAAAGGAGAAGAGAGCGGGAACTTCTTGCAAGTAATCTCTATCAAAGCCGACTGCGACAATGACACTTTATTAATAAAGGTCAGTCCTGCAGGTCCTGTTTGCCATACAGGTACGGATACTTGCTGGGGAGAAGAAAACAAGCAGGACATCATGTTCTTAAAAGAATTACAAGACTTTATTGACAAGCGACATGAAGAAATGCCTGAAGGATCTTACACAACCAGTCTCTTCCAATCGGGCGTAAACAAAATGGCACAAAAAGTAGGTGAAGAAGCCGTAGAAACCGTTATTGAGGCTTGCAACGGAACCAATGAACGCTTGATATACGAAGGCTCCGATCTGCTGTATCACCTTATCGTTCTCCTGACATCAAAAGGATACCGCATCGAAGATCTGGCACGCGAACTAAAAGAACGTCACAGCGCCAACTGGAAAAAACATTAATGCCTTATGGATGAACCGCTTATTCGATATAAAAACGTAAACATCAATCAACAAGAACTCGGTGTGTTGGAAGATGTAAACCTGGAACTGAACAAAGGTGAATTTGTTTACCTGATCGGAAAAGTAGGTTCCGGCAAAACATCATTGCTAAAAACCATTTACGGCGAGTTGGACATTCAATCGGGCGACGCAGAAGTATTAGGTTACAATATGAGCAATATCAAGCGCAAGCATATCCCCCAACTACGCCGCCGATTGGGAATCGTTTTCCAGGATTTCCAACTGCTGACAGACCGCAATGTACATTCCAATCTCAGTTTTGTGCTACGCGCCACCGGATGGAGCAATAAGATTGCAATAAAAGAACGCATTGATGAAGTGCTGGATCAAGTGGGCATGACGGGCAAAGGTTATAAAATGCCCAATGAGTTATCAGGAGGTGAACAACAACGTATCGTTATCGCCCGTGCCATCCTGAATCGTCCTGAAATCATTCTTGCCGATGAACCGACAGGAAATCTGGATTCTGAGACCGGCCGCCAGATTGTAGAGCTTCTGAAATCTATTTGCGCATCGGGTTCTGCCATCATGATGACTACCCATAACCTGCATCTGCTGTCTGAATACCCCGGTATCGTTTACCGCTTCGAGAACCATCAAATCAAAGAAGTTACAAACGAATACAGCCGTGCAATAAAAAGAGAAAAAGAACAAGAAACAGAGGAAAAAACAACAAATGTGACCATATAAGCCACAGAATAAATGGATAAATGATAAATATTATCGCTAAAATACTGATTCTTTGCAGTCTTATTCGTATATTTGCACGCTAATTATCAATTATAGGAACAATTAAAATACGAAACGAAAAATGAAAGTTTTAAAGTTTGGAGGTACTTCGGTAGGTTCTGCACAAAGAATGAAAGAAGTAGCCAAATTAATTACTGACGGTGAACAGAAAATCGTTGTCCTCTCGGCAATGTCGGGAACGACAAACACGTTGGTTGAAATTTCGGATTATCTGTATAAGAAGAATCCCGAAGGTGCGAATGAAATCATTAATAAGCTGGAAGCTAAATATAAACAGCATGTTGATGAACTTTATTCTACTGACGAGTATAAACAGAAAACACAGGAATTTATAAAAGCACAGTTCGATTATATTCGTTCGTATACAAAAGATATCTTCACCCTGTTTGAAGAAAAAGTAATTTTGGCACAAGGCGAGTTAATCTCTACCAACATGGTTACCAACTACTTGCAGGAACAAGGCGTGAACGCCGTATTGCTCCCGGCATTGGAATACATGCGTACAGACAAGAACTCCGAACCTGACCCGGTTTACATTAAAGAAAAACTGGCTGCCCAACTGGAAATGCATCCGGGAGCCGAAATTTATATTACCCAAGGTTTTATCTGTCGCAATGCTTACGGTGAAATAGACAACCTGCAACGTGGAGGTAGTGACTATACCGCCTCATTAATCGGTGCGGCTGTCAATGCTTCTGAAATCCAGATTTGGACAGACATCGACGGTATGCATGACAATGACCCGCGTATTGTAGACAAAACAACCCCGGTTCGTCAATTGCATTTTGAGGAAGCTGCTGAGTTGGCTTATTTCGGTGCCAAGATTCTGCACCCCACTTGCGTACAGCCGGCCAAATACGCAAACATTCCGGTACGTCTGCTCAACACGATGGAACCGACAGCTCCGGGAACACTGATTTCAAACGATACGGAAAAAGGTAAGATTAAAGCTGTTGCTGCAAAAGACAACATTACCGCCATTAAGATTAAGTCGGGTCGTATGTTGTTAGCTTACGGTTTCTTGCGCAAAGTATTTGAAATCTTTGAAAGCTATCAGACTTCCATTGATATGATTTGTACTTCGGAAGTAGGTGTTTCCGTATCCATCGATAACACCAAACATCTGAACGAAATCTTGGATGACCTGAAGAAATATGGAACTGTAACTGTAGACCACGATATGTGTATCATTTGCGTAGTAGGTGATTTGGAATGGGAAAACGTAGGCTTTGAAGCAAAAGCGCTTGATGCCATGCGCGACATTCCTGTACGTATGATTTCATTTGGTGGCAGCAATTACAATATTTCTTTCTTAATTCGCAAGGAAGATAAAAATAAGGCCTTACAATCATTAAGCGATCATTTATTCAATAATAAATAATTTCTATCGAAGGGGCGGATTGAATCCGTCCGAATGTATCTCTACTCTGAAAAAGCAGATACTTTCGGGCGAATTTAATTCGCCCCTGCTCAATAATAACAAAATACAATATGAAAGGAACATTCCCCGTAAACAAGTTCAGAGAGTTGGAGACTCCCTTCTACTATTACGACGTCAATGTGCTGCGCGAAACACTGTCGTGCATCAATAAAGAAGCAGGCAAATACAACAACTTCTGCGTGCATTACGCAGTAAAAGCCAATGCCAACCACAAGATTCTGACTATTATCCGTGAAAATGGTTTAGGAGCAGACTGTGTGAGTGGCGGTGAAATCCGTGCAGCCGTCAAAGCAGGGTTCCCTACAAATAAAATCGTATATGCCGGTGTCGGTAAAACTGATTGGGAAATCAATCTGGGACTGGATTATGATATTTTCTGTTTCAATGTAGAATCTGTGCCCGAACTGGAAATCATCAACGAATTAGCCGCCGCTAAAGGCAAAGTAGCCAGAGTAGCTTTCCGTATCAACCCCAATGTAGGTGCACATACTCATGCCAATATCACCACCGGACTGGCAGAGAATAAGTTCGGTATCAGCATGGAAGATATGGACAGAGTTATCGACATGGCAGAAACGCTGCCTAACGTAAAGTTTGTAGGCTTACACTTTCACATCGGTTCTCAGATAGTAGATATGGGCGACTTCGTAGCGCTATGCAACCGTGTGAATGAGTTACAGGAAAAGTTATATGCACGTCAAATCATTGTAGAGCATATTAATGTGGGCGGTGGCTTAGGCATTGATTACTCTCACCCGAACCGTCAGCCGATTCCCAACTTTGCCGAGTACTTCTCCACTTATCACAAACATCTGAAACTTCGTCCGCAACAAACTTTGCATTTTGAACTGGGACGTGCCGTTGTAGGACAATGTGGAAGCCTCATCAGTAAAGTGATTTATGTAAAACAAGGAACAAACAAACAATTTGCCATTCTTGATGCAGGCATGACAGACCTGATTCGCCCTGCACTCTACCAAGCATATCATAAGATTGAAAACATCACTTCGGATGAAGCTATCGAAACATACGATGTGGTAGGCCCCATCTGCGAGTCTTCCGACGTATTCGGCAAAGCTATCGACTTGAATAAAGTTCACCGCGGTGATTTGTTTGCTCTTCGCTCGGCAGGTGCTTATGGTGAAATTATGGCTTCGGCTTATAATTGCCGCACATTACCTCAAGCATATACATCGGAAGAATTGGTATAACATCGGAGTGACATCCTATAAAAGATGAACATACAATTAAAGAAAAGGCTGTCTCCTATTTTATTCCGAGACAGCCTTATTCAGTGAATTATGAAGACACAAAAACTCTTTTCCTGTTTATTTATCCTCAGGGATGAAATCTTCTTTAATAAACTCATCATATACCCGACGCGGATGATCGGCTTTAGAAAAGCCATTAGTTCCAAAATTCTGCTCACGAAATTTTTTCAACTTCAAATTATCCTCTGCATATTCCCGTAATGTCTTGGGCTTACCTCCTAACAATGAACTTTCCAAGACCTCACACTCCAATAAATTCTCCTTAGGAGTAATCATGGGCAAAAGCTTCTGTTCCAACAATCCACGATAAGCTCCCACATATTCGCACCAGCATTCATCCCCTACTTGGCATATACGGTAAGTATACTTAGACAAAGCTGTACGGATAAATATTTCATTATCCCCTACCTCTGCTACGGCTTCTAAATTATAAGCTAAGTCTTTAATTTTAATAATTTTCTTTCCTGACTCATCTTCTTTAATCTCCGTAGCCCAAAAATCAGAATGCGTAAGCTGGTCAAGTATATTGGCCAAACTTTCCTTAATCTCAAATTGTATTCTCATAATAATTGCCCGTTAGTCAGGACTTGTTATAGTTAAGTAATCCCAATATAGCAATAATTCTTGAGAAATGTTCATCTGATTAGTCTTTTAACATTAAATTATAATTAAAAAGAAGGAAATGGATAAAAGAAGAATATCTATGCTCTCAAAATCCAATTATTTGCTGTATTTTTGCATGGTTTTAATACAAATCAAGCATGGAACTATTCACCATAGATACAATCTTACCGGCTGCTTCAGGAATCCTGTTTATCACACAGGCTATTTACCATTTGGGATTATATAACAAACTATACATTCACAACAAGGAAACAGTATATACCACTGATGTAAATACCGAAAATCCTCCACTGTCTGTCATCATCGTTGCAAAAGATGCTGCTGATGAATTACAGGAAAACCTTCCATTCATTTTAGAGCAAGATTATCCGGAATTTGAAGTGATTGTGATTTATGACCGCTCGGCAGATGATTGTGACGCTACCTTGAAATTACTGGAAGACAAATATCCTAACCTCTATCATACTTTTATCCCCGACAGTGCCCGCTATATCAGCCATAAAAAATTGGGCATTACAATGGGCATCAAAGCCAGCCGTCATGAATGGCTGGTGTTTACCGAACCCAATTGCCGTCCGCAAAGTAATCAATGGCTGAAACAGATGGCACGCAATTTCACACCTGCCACCGAAATCGTTTTAGGATACAGTAACTACGAAAAAGTACCGGGATGGCTGAATAAGAAAATCACTTTCGACACGTTGCTGAACTCTATGCGCTATTTAGGTATGGCCCTATCCGGACATCCCTATATGGGTACAGGACGGAACCTGGCTTATCGGAAAACACTGTACTACAAACAAAAAGGATTTGCCTCCCATCTGAATCTGCAACGCGGAGAGGATGATTTATTCATCAATGAAACGGCCCATGCACACAATACACGAGTCGAGACCGGCTCCGATAGCCTGATGCGAATCGCAATGCCTAAATATAAAAAAATATGGTGTGAAGAGAAGATAAGCTATGCGGCTACCAGTCGGTTGTTCAAGGGAACAGCTCGTTATATCATGGGATTCGAGACTTGCAGCAGACTGTTGTTTTATGCGGCTATCATCGCTACTATAATCACCGGTATTCTTCTCCATCAATGGACCACCTTGGGTATTGCCATTTTGTTGTGGGCAGCACGTTTCGTAATGCAACTGATTGTTTTCAGAAAAACCGCCCAAGCCTTTGGCGAACGGAAGTTCTGTGCATTACTCCCTGTATTCGATTTTCTTCAACCCATATGGAATGGGGTATTTAAACTACAACGCAAGCTCAGACGGAAAAATGAGTTTATGAGAAAATAAAAAGAGAATGAAACCAGATATACATTATATTATTAAATAATACGAATATGATCAGATTAAATGTTTTTATCCAAGTAAACGAAAGTAACCGTAATGCTGCCTTAGAAACGGCAAAGGAATTGGTAGCACAATCTTTAAATGACAATGGTTGTATTGCTTATGATGTTTTCGAGAGTGCAACACGCAAAGATGTACTTATGATTTGCGAGACATGGAAGGATGCCGAATCACTGGATGCACACGAAAAAGCAGCACATTTTGTAACCTTGGTTCCTAAGTTGCAGGAATTGGGCAACATGAAATTAGAAAAATTTGAATTCTAATTCGAGGGTATCCCCTCCTGAATTCAATCAAACAGTTCCGGGCTTTGGGCTTAATAATGCCAAAGCCCGGATTAATTTTATCCGGCAGGAAATGTGATGCAAACAGTAGTTCCTCCTCCACATAATCACTGCCTGCAAAAGAAACGGAAGAACATTCATTGCGAAATTTAACAGGATTACTCCGATTTCTATCCCCAAACGTTGCCG
>ERZ838839.1206-NODE-1206-length-26711-cov-8.938400_pt1 | contig 26711 bp, 24 predicted proteins | sample MGYA00519909_ERZ838839 | MGnify/ENA primary metagenome ERZ838839 (study PRJEB31850, sample SAMEA3708843) | human gut metagenome | biome: human gut; feature: human-associated habitat; material: faeces | place: China | collected 2014 ... | reverse complement strand
GCCTGAATATCATTCTTATTTTTCACGTTTCGCACCTGCCTTTCTGCCAAAAGCCACCGGCATGGTGAATTTTTCGATCAGAGGTACCAGAAGGTTACCTAAAATGATGGCATAGGACACTCCCTCTGCTCCCGGTCCGAAGATACGGAAGATTCCGGTAAGAAGTCCCAGTACCGCACCGTATACATACTGTCCCTTGATGGTAATCGGTCTGGTGACATAATCCGTTGCCATGAAAAAGGCACCCAGGATCAGGCCGCCGCCTGCTAACTGTGCAGACAGATAGGCAGGATCAAAGCCGTGTCCGCCGAAGATTCCCGCAAACAGGATCACGGTCACAATATATGTACCGGGGATCCGAAGGTCGATCACACCGATCAGGATCAGGAAACAGGCACCGATCAGCAGTGCGATCACGGAAGTCTCGCCGATGGTACCGGCGGTCTTACCTACGATCATGTTCATGACATTGACACTCTCTCCTGCCTTCAGTGCTGCCAGCGGTGTAGCCCCGGTATAGGCATCACAGGCAAAATTCGTCATCTGGGACGGGAAAGAGATCAGCAGAAAGCATCTGGCTGCCAGTGCCGGGTTCATAAAGTTCTGACCCAGACCACCGAACAGCATTTTTACCACAAGGATGGCAAACACACCGCCCAATGCCGCCATCCACAGCGGAATGCTCACCGGCAGATTCAGCGCCAGCAGCAGTCCCGTTACCACTGCTGACATATCGGAAATCGTGATTTTTTTCTTCCAGAGCCAGCCGAATAATAACTCCGTCAATACTGTACTGGCAATGGTCACAGCCATGACTGCCAGTGCTCTGGGGCCAAAGTTATAGATTCCGAAACCGGCAGCCGGCAGCAGTGCGATCACCACGGCTGTCATAATGCTGCTGGTCGTTACTTTTGACCGGATATGAGGATTTGAAGATACTTTTAAAAGTCCGCTCACTGTTCTTCCCTCCTACTTCTTTTTCTTCTTGGCAAGCTGGATCTTACGCATGGATTTGATCTCCTGCGTCAGAGGACGCTTTGCCGGGCATACAAAACTACAGCAGCCGCATTCACAGCATTCCATACCGTTATGTTCCACGAAAGCCTCTTCATCAAAATGCTCCGCATAGGTTGCCAAAAGGCTGGGAACAATACGTCCGGGACATGCTTCCACGCAACGTCCGCAGTTGATGCAGGGACTGGGCTCCATAGCGGATACATCGTCCTGGGTCAGTGCCAGTAATGCGGTAGAGGTCTTTGTGGTAGGTACATCCAGCTGGAACATACCGAATCCCATCATGGGACCTCCGCAGATGATCTTCTCCGGCTCCTGCTTAAATCCACCGGCTATATCCAACAGTTCCTGATAACTCATACCGATAGGTACACGAAAATTCCGGGGATTGGCCACAGCATCTCCGGTAACAGTGATGATACGTTCCATCAGAGGGCGTCCTTCCGTCACCGCTCTGTAAATGGCAACCACAGTATCTACGTTATCTACAATACAACCTACGTCCGCAGGCAACATGGAGGAATTGATCTTCCGTCCCGTTGTGGCATAGATCAGCTGACGCTCCGCGCCCTGAGGATACTTGGTCTTCAGTGCCTTCACCGTGATCTGAGGATCGTTCTTAGTCATCTGTTTTAACAGAGAGATACAATCCGGCTTATTGTCCTCCACGGCCAGAATACCGTGGGCATTGTCAAACAGCTTCAGCATGATCTTCAGACCACCGATCAGCTTGTCCGGCTCTTCCATCATTCTGCGGTAATCGGAAGTCAGATAAGGCTCACATTCCGCACAGTTAGCAATTACATATTCAATTTTGTCAGGATCCTTGGGAGACAGCTTGACATGCGTAGGAAATCCGGCACCACCCATACCTACGATACCGGCTTCCTTCACAATGTCGATGATCTCTTCCTTCTGCAGTTTGTCCACCGGTGCATAAGGATGAAATTCTTCGCTCTCATACAGGCCGTCATTGTCGATCACGATACTCTGTATCAGATCTCCTGTTACCACACGTCTCGTCTCAATGGTTTTTACCGTACCCGACACAGATGCATAGATGGGTGCCGACACGAAGCCACCACTTTCCGCTATCTTTTGTCCCGCCAGCACCCGGTCTCCTTTTGCCACGATGGGCTTCGCCGGAGCGCCGATGTGCTGGGACAACGGATAGACCATTTCCCCTTTGGGCAGGACATCCTGGATCGGTTTGTCCTTGGACAGATCTTTTCCATCATAGGGATGTATTCCGCCTACAAATGTCAACTTTGCCATTTCCTAACATCCTTTCTAAATAGTTACTTGTATTGCAAATTGCATTATGATAATTGTACTATTTTTATCAACTTTTATCAACAAAATGCTACTGCAAATTCTAAAATTATGGTAAAATAAATTCACCCATAGAAAGTCTGTGTGACTGCTTGCAGGCAGCACAGATTTTCTATGAGGTGAATAAACAAACATAAGTAAGTAGGGCGATAGCCCGGATTACGCATGTTTGTTACGCTTTCGAGAGTTCGAAGAACGAAGAAAGCGTTTATTAACTTGCCTACACGGCAGAAAGAGGTCATACATGAAAAAATCAGAAGAGACTCTGGAGGATTTCGCGATCTTCTATCCCTTGGATAAGCTGGCGCCTCTGGAACAAATCCTTTTTCTCGATATTGAGACCACGGGATTCACTTCCCGTACTTCTTATTTATATATGATTGGCTGTGCCTACTATCAGGCCGGCAAATGGCGGACCATCCAGTGGATGGCGGATGACTATTCCCAGGAAGGGGATATTCTCACTGCTTTCTTTGATTTTGCAAGAGACTACCGCTATCTGGTACATTTCAACGGCAATAATTTTGACCTTCCCTTTATCATCCAGAAATGCGCGCAGTTAAAGCTTCCGTTCTCCTTTGACGGATTTCAGGGTATCGACATTTACCGCCGGATCTCCCCTTATAAATTCTTCCTAAAGCTGCCGAACTGTAAGCAGAAAACTTTGGAGCAGTATCTCGGAATTGCCCGGACCGATGTTTTCTCCGGCGGAGAACTCATTGGTCTATACCATGATTATGTAAAAAATCCTTCGGAATTCACAGAAAAAGCATTGTTTTTGCATAATGCGGACGACCTGAAGGGAATGTTGGAAGTTCTTCCGATTCTGGCCTACTATGATCTGTTCAACGAGAATTGTGTGAAAGCCAGAAAAGTACAGGCCAACTATTACAAAGATGTCAGTGGCGCCCAACGCAAGGAACTGTTGATCACCCTGCAGATTCCCACTTCCCTGCCCAGACTGGTAACCGCTTCTGCGGCCAACTGCTATTTCCGTGGAGAAGGAGAATCGGCTACTTTAAAGGTTCCCATTTACGAGGAAGAATTAAAATATTTCTATTCCAACTACAAGGACTATTACTATCTTCCTACGGAAGATGTGGCATTGCACAAATCTGTAGCCGGTTTCGTGGACAAAGAGCACAGGCTCCAGGCCTCCGCAGCGAACTGTTACACCCGGAAATTCTCCTGCTATCTTCCCCAATGGGAGATTCTGTTCACGCCATTCTTCAAGAGAGATTATAAGAGCAAGGAATTATTCTTCGAGTTGACGGATGAAATGAAGAAAAACAGAGAAGGATTTACACAGTATGCCAATCATGTTTTGTCCATGATCGCATCTACTTACTAACCGGAACGAAATGAGGCATCGTCCCTTAGATGTACTTATAGCACTTATAGCACAGAAAGTACAAAAAGAGGAAAGCAAAACTGCTTTCCTCTTTCTTATTTTGTCATTTTCTGTACTCACTACATCGGTTTCACATAATAGAAAGAACTCTTTCTGTCAAATCCGATTTCGCGATAATTCATGATCTGTTCGGTACTTCCGATAAACAGCATACCACCCTTGGCCAGTGACTGGTAATACTTCCGGAATACTTCATCCTTTGCTTCTTCTGTAAAGTAAATCAATACATTTCTGCACACGATCAGATTACAGTCGGTAGGATAAGTATCCTTCAGTAAATTGTGCTGGTGAAAATCCACTCTTGCCTTGATCTCATCTGCGATCTTGTAAGAAGGACCAATCTTCGTGAAGTATTTCTTCTTCAGATCCTCCGGCACGCCTTCTATGCTCTTTTCTCCATACAGGCCGGTCTTTGCCTTTGCGATAACCTGTTTGTCCAGATCTGTAGCATAGATACGAATCTGCTGTAACGGAATGTGCCGTGACAGAGCCATTACCAGAGAGTAAGGCTCATCTCCCGTGGAACATGCCGCACTCCAAACCTTCAGGTTCTTGCCGAAGCGTTGAATCAGTTCCGGGATCACGGTCTCTTCCAGATATTTCCACTGTTCAGGATTACGGTAGAATTCTGAAACATTGATAGTAATGTATCCTACAAATTCCTCAAAAAGTACTTTATCCGTCTTCAGTGCCTGTACATACTTGTCATAACCTACGATCTTATGCTTGGCGATCAGAGTATCAATACGCCGTTTCATCTGCTTCTCTTTGTAAGCATTCAGATCGATCGTAGTCAGAGAATAAATCTCCTTTTTAAAATACTCATAATCATATATCATGAATATCTACCACCTAACGGTTGATTATTTCTCAGAGTTCTCAGCCTCTGCAGCGATAACAGCGTCAATATCTACAGATACAACATCTGCATCGGACTCTTCCTCTGCCTCAACGGGTTCTGGAGCTGTCAGAGCTTTAACGCTCAGGGAAATCTTGTGATCAGCCTCATTGAAATCTACAACCTTAGCTGTAACTTCATCGCCAACGCTCAGTACATCGGAAGGTTTCTCAATGTGCTCCTTTGCGATCTGGGATACATGAAGCAGAGCATCTACACCGGGCTCTAATTCCACGAAAGCACCAAAGTCGGTCATTCTTGCAACCTTACCGGTTACAACATTGCCTACAGCATACTTCTCTGCTGCATTCTTCCAGGGGTTAGCATCGTCGAATTTCAGGGACAGCGCAATCTTATTGCCGTTGATCTCTTTGATCAGGACTTTCAGCTTATCGCCAACCTTGAATACCTTCTTGGGATGCTCGACTCTGCCCCAAGACATCTCGGAGATGTGAAGCAGTCCGTCTGCGCCGCCAAGATCGATAAATGCGCCGAAATCAGTTACGTTCTTAACAACACCTTCTACGATATCGCCTTCTTTGATCTTCTCAAAGAGTTCCTTCTGCAGTTCAGCCTTCTTGGCTACGATCAGCTGTTTGCGGTCGCCAATATATCTTCTTCTCTTGGGATTGTACTCGCTGATCACGAATTCAATCTCCTGTCCTGCATACTTGGTCAGATCCTTCTCATAAGTATCGGATACCAGGCTTGCGGGGATGAAGATTCTTACTTCGTCCACGATCACACTTAAGCCACCGTCCAGTACCTGGGATACGGTTGCCTTAAGTACCTCGTGATTGTTAAATGCTTCTTCAATTCTCTTGTTGCCTCTGTCTGCAGCAAGACGCTTGTAGGTAAGGAGAACCTGACCCTCACCGTCATTTACTTTCAGGACCTTGACTTCCATGGTGTCACCAACCTTGGCAACCGTGGTAAGATCCACGCTGGAGTCGTTGGTGTATTCGTTCTTGGTAAGAATACCGTCAGATTTGTATCCGATGTTCAGAATGATCTCTTCCGGTTTCACATCGATGACTGTACCTTCGACTACCTCTCCTGCATGTATTGTCTTTAATGATTCTTCCAGCATTTGTTCAAAAGTTAATTCTGACATTATTTTGAACCTCCTCAATTAATTTATTTGGGGTGGAAGCCCCCGCGGTAATACCCACTAGTCGAACAGCTTTAGGTAGATCTAAATGCAAGTCATCCAGTGTCTGTATAAAATAGGTGTGCACACATTCCCTTTGGCAGATTTCGTAAAGCTTTCTGCTATTAGAACTGTGCTTCCCTCCTATTACAATCATAACGTCAGCTTCCGCTGCAATGGCCTTTGCCGATCGCTGTCGCTCTTCTGTAGCATTACAGATAGTGTTCACAACACTATCATTGTAACCTTTTTTTTCAAAAATTTCAACTATATATTGAAATTTATTGTAGTTATATGTCGTCTGAGACACAATACAGAGCTTTTCATCTTCTGTTTTCACAAAATTTTCTGCCTGTTCGGGAGTTTCCAGAACGGTTACCGGACCCTGACACCAGCCGACGATACCCTCTACTTCCGGATGTTTCGGGTCCCCCACGACGATCACATGGTATCCTTCTGTGCTTTTTTGTTCCACGATACGATGGATCTTTTTCACAAAGGGGCAGGTGGCATCGTGGTACGCGATGCCGCGCGCCTCCAGCTCGTCGTACACGCTGCGGGGCACCCCGTGGCTGCGGATGACCACCTCATAGCCATCCGGCACCTGAGGCACGCTGTCGGCCACAAAGGCCCCCTTTGCCTGCATGTCGGCCACAGCCTGCGGGTTGTGGATCAGCGGGCCGAGGGTGGCCACCCTGCGCCCTTCGGCCAGCAGGCCGTAGGTCAGCTCCACGGCACGGTTCACGCCAAAGCAGAACCCCGCAGTCTTTGCAACTTTGATCTCCATTACGTTCTCCTCACCGTCCCATCTTCTCCCACGCATCCAGCAGGGCCTGCTTGTTGGCACGCAGTTTTTTCGTGTCGCGGCGGCCCTCCATGGCAAACTGCGCGGCGGGCATGGGCTCACCGTAGATCACCCGCACCTTGCAGAACAGGTGCATTTTCCCGTCCGGGGTGTCGTACAGGATGCGGCAGGGCACCACGTCCACCCCCGCACCGGCCGCGATGACGAACAGGCCGCTCTTGGGCGGCAGCAGTTTTCCTTCTTTTTCGCGGGTGCCCTCCGGGAAGATGAGCAGCGTGCGTCCGTTTTTGCAGGCCTCTACGGTCCGGTCGATGACCGCCACTTCCTCCTTGGTGCCACGCACGCACACTGCGCCCGCGCACCGGAAGAACCAGCTCAGGAAGGCGTTGATCTCAAACAGTTCCTTTTTGGCAAAGATGACCATTCGCCCGCCCCACCGGGTGACCGCGATGAACACCGGGTCGATGGCGGACACATGGGTGGGTGCCAGGATATAGCCCTTGGTCTGCACCTTTTTCAGGTTTTCGCGCCCTTCCACCCGGATGCGAAACCCGATGTGCCACAGCAGCCATGCAAAGGGCAGCAGAATGTAATATAACATCATATCGTCGTCAGTTTTTCACTTTCTCCGCAATGATCTTCTTCATGGCGGCAAGGCTCTGCTCGAAGTCCAGCTCCGAGGTGTCCAGCAGCACGGCGTCCTCGGCCTGCTTCAAGGGAGCGGCCGCACGGTGGGTGTCCTGATAGTCCCGCTGCTTCACATCGGCCAGAACTTCCTCATACGGGGTGTTGACGCCCTTTTCCTGATACTCTTTCCAGCGGCGGGCAGCGCGGGCCTCCGGGCTGGCAGTGAGGAAAATTTTGACAGTGGCATCCGGCAGCACCACGGTACCGATGTCGCGGCCGTCCATCAGCACATCCTGCTTTTTGGCCATGTCCCGCTGCATGCCCAGCAGGAAGGCCCGCACGGCCGGGTTTGCGCCCACGGCAGAAGCTGCCATGCCCACCTCTTCGGTGCGGATGGCGGTGCTCACGTCCTCTTCCTTTAAATAAACATGCTGCTCCCCGTCGATGAAAGCAAAGTGCAGCTCGATCTCCGGCAGCAGGGCGTTGACAGCCTCGTTATCCTTGGGGTCCTTGCCAGCACGCAGGGCATACAGGCCGATGGTGCGGAACATGGCACCGGTGTCCACATAGATGTAGCCCATCTCCGCCGCAAGGCGGCGTGCCAGCGTGGATTTGCCTGCTCCAGCAGGCCCGTCGATCGCAACAGATACCATTTTATAAGCTCCTTTTTATTGTAGATTGAACGATTTTGAATGGCCGACGCGTTCGCTCTGGCCATATTCAGCGGAATTTCAATTTTATTAAGTGTAAACCAGAAAAGTCTGCGGACTTTTCCGGTTTGCTTTTTCACAGAAAGGGCCGTGGCTGGGAGATGGTGATTTTCCAGTTGCTGCATTTGTCGGTTTCGGCTCCAATTGGTGAAAATGCGTTTGGAGCGCCCCGCAGGGCGCGACAAACGCCAAATCAAAATAAATTTTCCGCTGAAAATAGCCAGAGCGTGAGCGGAGGCTATTCCCAATCGTGTGATTGCATCGTACCATTACAGGTGATTGGCAAAGCTCTGAGCCGTGCAGAAAGCGATCTGCAGGTTGTAGCCGCCGGTGTAGGCGTCCACGTCCAGCACCTCGCCTGCAAAGTACAGCCCCAGGGCCTTTTTGCTCTGCATGGTCTTGGGGTCCACCTCCCGCACCGATACGCCGCCGGAGGTGATGACTGCATGGGCCAGGTCGCCCCGGGCGTCGATGGACACCCGCCAGTGCTTGATGAGCTTCACCAGCTCCCGCTTCTGCTCCCGGGTGATCTGGTTGGCCTTGGTGGCCGGGTCGATGCCCCAGCGTTCCACCATCACCGGCTGCATGCTGGAAGGCAGCAGCTTGACCAGCGCGCCCTGGGCCGCATGGTTGGCCAGCAGGGCAAAGTCCCGGGTGATGCGGTCGTAGAGCTGCTCTTCGCTGAGGGCGGGCTTGAGGTCGATCTCCGCGTGATACTTGTGCTTTTTCATGTCGCCCAGGTGGCTGGACGCGCTCAGGGTCAGCGGGCCGCTGATGCCGAAGTGGGTGAACAACATCTCGCCCTGCTCGTCAAAGATGGCCTTTCCGTCCTCGAACAGGGTCAGGGTGACGTTTTTCAACGCCAGACCCATCATCTTTTTGCAGTCAGGGTCGTGGCTCACAAGGCTCACGAGACTGGGCACCGGCTCCACGAGAGTGTGCCCGGCCTGCCGGGCCAGCTTGTAGCCGTCACCGGTGGAACCGGTGGTGGGGTAGCTCACGCCGCCGGTGGCCACCAGTACGGCATCTGCCCGGTATTCCCGGCCCGAAGTGCCCCGCACGCCGATGCAGCGCAGGGCCGGGCCGGCCTTTTTCTTTTTGGGATGGCGCGGGTTTTCCGGCACAGCGGGGGCTTCCTCCGCTTCCGGCGGCAGCTCTTCCAGCAGCAGCTTTCTGGCACCGTCGTGCACAAGCTCGGCGTCCTGTGCATACCGCAGCAGGGCCTGCCGGATCTCCTCGGCCTTGTCCGACACCGGGAACACCCGGCGTCCGCGCTCCACCTTCAGCTCCACACCAAGGCTCTCGAACAGCTCCATGGTCTTTGCGGGCGGGAATGCCCCCAGCGATGAGAACAGAAAGCGCGAGTTCGTGCGCACATGGTGCAAAAACTCTTCTGCTGTGCAGTCGTTGGTCACATTGCAGCGGCCCTTGCCGGTGACCAGGATCTTCTGGGCCGGTTTGTCCATGTGCTCCAGCACCGTTACCTGATGCCCCTGCCGCACGGCAGCACCCGCCGCCATCAGGCCTGCCGCACCTGCGCCTACGATCAACACCTTTGCCATCTGTTTTCCTCCCAAAAAGCCTAGTTCTACATTTATATCATACCAGAATCGCCCCGCAAAAGCAATGTGCTGCGGGCAGGCTCAGAGCAGCTCGGCCAGAATGCTGTTCTGCACGATGAGCCCCGCCGGGGTCAGGGCCAGGGTGGTGCCGTCGAAGGCGGCATAGCCGTTTTTGACACAGTTACGGATAAACGCCAGCTGCACCGGGGAAAACTCTTTTCCGTACAGGGCCTTGTACTGCGGCAGCGACAAGCCCTTGCGCAGGCGCAATTGCAGGATCAGGTAATCCTCGGCCCCGCAGCCGCCGTCCATCACCGGGGCGGCGTTGTCCTGCAGGAAAGCCGCCGTGTCGGCGGGGTAATAAAACCGCTTGCCGCCCATGCAGGAATGGGCCGCCGGGCCAAGGCCCAGATAGTCGCCGCAGTTCCAGTAAATCAGGTTGTGGCGGCCCTCATAGCCGGGCTTTGCAAAGTTGGAGATCTCGTACTGCCGGTAGCCGTGGTGCTCCAGCTGCTCCACGGCGTAAAGGTAGAAGTCCGCCGCCTCGTCACCGGTGGGCAGGCCCTCCGGGGGCGTGCGGCCAAAGGCGGAATCCGGCTCGATCTTCAGCAGGTAAGCCGAAATATGGGTGGCGCCGCCCTCTTCGATGAGTTCCAGCGTCTCGTCGAACTCTGCCTGCGTATAACGGGGCAGGGCCAGCATGATGTCGCCGCTGATGTTCTCAAACCCTGCCCGGCGGGCCGCCGCAAAGGCCGCGCGGGCCTGCCGGGCCGTGTGGGGGCGGCCCAGCGTGCGCAGCTGAGTGTCCCTGGCCGACTGCACCCCAAAGGAGATGCGGTTGACCCCTGCCTCCCGGAAGCCCCGCAAGCTTTCCTCGGTGACGGTCTCCGGGTTGGCCTCCAGGGTCACCTCAGCCCCGGACACCGGGCAGGCGGCACGGATGAGCCGCCCGACCTGAGCCGGGCTGAGCAGGCTGGGGGTGCCGCCGCCGAAATACACGGTATCGGGCCGCAGGGGTGCGTCCGGCGCAAAGCGTGCCAGCTCCCGCAGCAAAGCGTCCACATAGGCGTCCGGCACGCCCCGCTCCCCGGGGTGGGAGTAGAAATCGCAATACCGGCATTTGGAAAAGCAGTAGGGGATATGCAGATAAAGTCCGAGGGACATAAAACATCACAGCCTTTTTCATGAAACGTTCATTTCTATGCAGTATACTATATTCCGTAGACCGGAGCAAGGGTGGCAAGGCCCCCACAGCCCCGGCGGAACAAGAATGGAGGAACTTCCACATGGATTACAACAATTATGATCGCGGTTATGCAGAGCCCGCCATGACTTCGGCGGACTATATGTCCCGCACCTACCGCTGGATGGCCTGCGGTCTGCTGGTGACCTTTGCCGCCGCGTTCGTCACGGCCACCACACCCCTGCTGTATGTGGTCAACTCCCTGTACCTGCTGTTCACCATTGCAGAGTTGGCACTGGTGTTCGTGCTGAGCTCCCGCGTGCAGAACATGTCGGTAGGCGCAGCCCGCGGCGTGTTCCTTGTTTATGCACTGCTCAACGGCATGGTGCTGAGCTACTACTTCATTGCGTTCTCGGTGAGCACGCTGGTGCTGGCCTTCCTGGCTACGTCCGTGTACTTTGGCCTGATGGCTGCCTATGGTGCCACCACCCACAAGGACCTGTCCGGCTGGGGTCCCAAGCTGATGATGGCTCTGGTGGCCCTGCTCATCACCGGGTTCGTGGGCATGCTGTTCGGCATGGGCTTCGGCTCCACGGTGCTGTACAGCGGCATCGGTCTGGTGGTGTTCATGCTGCTGACTGCTTATGACACCCAGAAGCTGAGCCAGCTGTACTCCTACTACGCCGGGGACAGCGAGCTGGCCGAAAAGGCTTCCATCTACGGTGCGTTGACCCTGTACCTGGACTTCATCAACATCTTCCTGTATGTGGTGCGTCTGCTGGGCCTGAACAGCCGCAACAGCCGCAGCTGAACCGGAACCCGTAAACCGCAAAGAGCCTTCCCGCACCGGGAAGGCTCTTTTTTGATGCATAAAACCTGCACCGCCCTCCCACACTAACCCCAGAAGCGAACCGTTTCCACGGGACAGATAGGAGTAACGCAAGATGGAGCAGATCAAAAAGTTTTTGCACGGCAAGGGCTTTGCGCTGGTGCTGGCAGCCTGTCTGCTGGCCGCGGCAGCCGCCGGGGTGTGGGCGGTGCGCACCGTCCGCGACGAGCTCAAGCAGAACCTGACCGACCTGACAAACCCGAGCAGCACCGCCCGGCAGACCATTCCGGAGCCGGAACCTGACCCCAATGTGGGGCTTGAGGAGGAAGAATTATGGTTGGACCTTCCCGATACGGCCGAGCAGGCCGCCAACAGCGTAGCCGGGGTACCGCAGCCCGTGCCGGGCAGCTCGAGTGCCTCGTCTGGTGCGGCATCTGGCTCTGGTTCGGTGCACGAACCCTCTGCCTTGCGCACCGACTCTGCACCTGCCGCAAGCTCAGCCGCGCCTGCCTCCACGCAGCCGTTCTCTGGCCGGGTGCTCAACGCCTACAGTGGTGACGAGCTGGTCTACAGCAAGACGCTGGGCGACTGGCGCACCCACAACGGTGTGGATTACGCCTGTGCCGAGGGCAGTGCGGTGAGTGCCCCCTGCTCCGGCAAGGTGACCGAGACCGGCACCGACGGCCGGTGGAGCAGCGTGGTCACGCTGGAAGATGCTTCCGGCCGCCTGGGGCGGGTGTGCGGGGTGAACGGCCCCGCCGTGAAACCCGGCGACACCGTGACCGCTGGGCAGAAGCTGGGCACCGTGGGCACCATCAGCTGTGAATGCGCCGAGGAAGCGCACATCCATCTGGAAGTGCTGCAGAACGGCCAGTACCTCGACCCGGCAAAAATCTCCTGAACACAAAATGCCCCGCTGCACATTTCCGCAGCGGGGCATTTTGCATCCGTTTCCGAACCTTTTTATGATTTCTCCGAGGTGTCCTTTTCGTCCTTTGCCATCCGCATCAGGCCTGCCACCAGAAATCCCAGATTGGCACCCAGCACAAAGCACACAAGGCCTACCCACACGACCATCCTGATACCCCCTTCTATCATTTTCCACATTTTACCATATTTTCGTTGTCACTTCGCGGCGTTCTGTGTCGAGGGCCGGGTATTCTCTGCCAATTATCCCCCCCGCCCCGCATATTTTTGTCAAGAGCCACCGTTCTTCTCTCCGGCTTGCGCATCCTCGGCCGGACTGCTATACTTTATATGGTAGTAAACCGCAAATAAACCGCCGGGCACCGCCCGCCGGAAAAGGAGTGTTTTTGTCATGTCTGTTATGGAATCTCTGGTCACCCGCCGCACTTACCGCCGCTTTGCGCAGAAGCCCGTGCCGCAGGATGTGGTGGATGACATCGTGGAAGCTGTGCGGCTGTCCTCCTGCGGGGCCAACCGGCAGGCCCTGCGCCTTGTGGTGGTGCAGAGCCCGGAAATGGTGGCCAAAGTGCAGCCGCTGGTCAAGTGGGCGGCCTATCTGCCCCCGGAACAGGGCATGCCCAAGGCCGACGAGACGCCCACCCTGTATGTGGCCGTCCTGCAGGACAGCTCCGCTCCCGGCGACCTTTCCACCGACACCGGCATTGCCCTGGCCAACATGACCCTGGCCGCCTGGGACAAGGAGGTGGGCAGCTGCATCATGGGTGCCATCAACAAGCCCGCCCTCACCGAGCTGCTGAGCATCGAAGAGCCGCTGAAGCTGGCCTACATGGTGGCCTTTGGCTACCCCACCCACAAGGCACACATCGTGCCCCTGACCGCTGACACCGGCGTGAAGTATTATCTGGACGAAAACCGGGACTACTGCGTGCCCAAGCGCAGCAGGGATGAGATCGCCCGCTGGCTGTAACGCCCCGGTAAAAAAGCCGGATTTTCTTGCATATATTCAGATATTCAATGGTTTTTTGCATATTTTCAGGAAAATAATTTTTATTTTACGAATTATTATGCACAACTATTGACTTTTCATTTTGTTCAAACTATACTAAGTGCATTGACCGGAACATCGATGATTCGCATCCTTCCGGCGGTTGTAAGATTATACAGTGCATAGAGGAGTGTTTGAATATGAAAAAGATCTCTCGTCGCAGCTTCCTGGCTGCTGCCGCCGTTTCCGCTGCTGCCCTGGCCCTGACCGCCTGCGGTGGTGCTTCTTCCAGCGTAGCTTCTTCTGTAACCAGCAGCGCAGCTGCTTCCAGCTCTGCTTCTGGCAGCCTGGCCACCGTGGTGGCTGGCAAGCTGACCATGGCCACCAACGCCACCTTCCCTCCCTACGAGATGACCACCGACTCCGGTGACATCGCGGGCATCGACATCGACACCGCCAAGGCCATTGCTGAAAAGCTGGGCCTGGAGCTGCAGGTGGACGACATGGAGTTTGACGCCGCACTGCTCAGCGTGCAGCAGGGCAAGGCTGATATGGTCATGGCTGGCGTTACCGTTACCGACGAGCGCAAGGCTGTGATGGACTTCTCCGACAGCTACGCCACCGGCATCCAGTCCATCATCGTGCCCAATGGCTCCGACATTGCTTCTCCCGATGACCTGGCCGGCAAAAAGATCGGTACCCAGCGTGGCACCACCGGCTACATCTACTGCTCCGACGACTTCGGCGATGACGCCGTGGTGGCCTACGACAGCGGCCTGACCGCCGTGCAGGCCCTGAACAACGGCCAGGTGGACGCTGTGGTCATCGACAACGCCCCTGCCAAGGAATATGTGGCCGCCAACCCCGGCCTGAAGGTGCTGGACACCAGCTACGCCGAGGAGGACTACGCCATCGGCCTGGCCAAGGGCTCTGCCCTGGAGGATGCCATCAACGCTGCTCTGGAGGAGCTGAAGGCTGACGGCACTCTGCAGTCCATCGTGGACAAGTACATCACTGCAGAGTAAGCAGCTGCCACGAACGCAACACCGGGAGGCGGCCCTTTTCAGGGGGCTCCTCCCTTTTTTCGGGGACTTGGGTCCCCATCAACCCACCAACAAGATCCCACAGACAGAAAGCGAGGATGTGAATGGCTGCTCAATACGAACTGCTCAAAGAGCTGCTGAACAGCGGCACGAGCCTGACCTTCGGGCAGGAGGTCTTTTACAAATTTTATCAGGCCTTTCTCCTGAAGGACCGCTGGCTCCAGTACATTGATGGCGTAGGCACCACCCTGCTGGTCACCGCCATTGCATTGGCCCTGGGCGTGGTGCTAGGCAGTGTGGTGGCCATGGTCCGTGTGACCCACGACCAGCAGCGTCCCGGCCACAAGAACCCGGTGCTGGGCTTCTTCAACGCAGTGTGCGAGGTGTACGCCACCATCATCCGTGGCACCCCTATGATGGTGCAGCTGCTGATCATGAGCATGGTCATCTTTTCCAACAGCCGCAACTTTACCATGGTAGGTGCCCTGACCCTGGGCATCAACTCCGGTGCCTATGTGTCCGAGATCATCCGCGGCGGCCTGATGGCCGTGGACCCCGGCCAGATGGAGGCCGGCCGCAGCCTGGGCCTGAACTACATGACCACCATGGTGGTGATCATCATTCCCCAGGCCATCCGTGCGGTGCTGCCTGCCCTGGGCAACGAATTCATTGTTCTGCTGAAGGATACCTCCCTGATCACGGTCATTGGCGGCAAGGAGCTGCTGTACGCCGCACAGGGCATTATGAACCGCACCTACGACGCCATGTTCCCCCTGCTGGGCGTTGCAGCCATTTACCTGGTACTGGTGATGCTGCTTACCTGGCTGCTGGGCAAGTTTGAGAGGAGGCTGGCACAAAGTGACCGCTAACACCCACGAAAAGATCCTGGAAGTCCGTGGTCTGACCAAGACCTACGGCGGCGTGAAGAAAAAGGGCGCAAAGCAGCCCACTCCCACCCTGGACGTGCTCAAGGGCATCGACATCGACATCTACCGCGGCGACGTGGTGTGCCTGATCGGACCCTCCGGCTGCGGCAAGTCCACCTTTCTGCGGTGCCTGAACCGTTTGGAGATCCCCACCTCCGGCTCCATCAAGTTTGAAGGCGTGGAGGTGGACGATGCCCACATCGACGCCGTGCGCCAGAAGATGGGCATGGTGTTCCAGCACTTCAACCTCTTCCCCCACCTGACCGTGAAGAAGAACCTGGAATTGGCCCCCAGCCTGCTCAAGCTGAAGGACAAGGAAGCCATTTCCCAGCGCGCCGACGAGCTGCTGGCCCGTGTGGGTCTGGCCGACAAGGCCAACGTCTACCCCAAGAGCCTGTCCGGCGGCCAGCAGCAGCGCATTGCCATTGCCCGCGCTCTGGCTATGGACCCGGACGTGATCCTGTTCGACGAGCCCACCAGCGCCCTGGACCCTGAGATGGTAGGTGAGGTACTGGAGCTGATGAAGGAACTGGCCCACACCGGCATCACCATGCTGGTGGTCACCCACGAAATGGGCTTTGCCCGCGAGGTGTCCAACCGCGTGATCTTCATCGACGGCGGCCAGATCCAGGAGGACGAGCCCCCGCAGGAGCTGTTCTCCAACCCCAAGCATCCGCGCCTGAAGGCGTTCCTCTCCAAGATGCTGTAACATCAAAATGCAAGGCGGCCGCTGTAGTTTGCAGCGGCCGCCTTTTTGCTGTGCGGGGGAGAGCTTCCGGAAGGACAAACACAAAAGGGGCTGTTCCCCGCGGGAACAGCCCCTTTGTCATTTACCTTCTATCCAATCTGCCTGTGGAAAATCGCTTATGCCTTGTCGTTTGCGGCATCGTAACCGAACAGGTAGGTGCCGATCATAGAGCCGAAGAATGCAGCGAACATGCCGATGACGAAGTAGATGAAGCCTTCGCCGATGAACAGCGGGAAGCTCAGGATGCCAACGGGGCCGCCTGCCAGTGCAGCAGCGTTGCCGGCACCTGCGATGCCGCCTGCGATACCGCCTGCCACAACGGCGATGTAGAAGGGCTTCTTGTACTTCAGGTTGACGCCGTAGATGGCGGGCTCGGTGATGGAGAAGATGCCAGTGATGGCAGCGGACATTGCAGTCTCCTTCACGTCGGGGTTCTTAGTGCGCAGGGCAACACCCATGGCAGAACCGGCCTGTGCCCAGTTGGAGGGGCCGGTAACGGCGTTGATGGTATTGCGGCCGTACATGGCCAGATTGACCTGACCCAGAGGAACGATGCCCCAGTGCAGGCCAAAGACGACCAGGATCTGCCATGCAGCACCCAGAACGATGCCGGTGACAACGGGACTCAGGTTGTACAGAGCGGTGTAGCCGTTGCCGATGGCTGCCTGCAGAGCGCTAAAGATAGGTCCGAACACCAGGAAGGAAACCGGCACGGTGATGACCAGCTCAACGAGCGGGGTGACAATGTTGCGGGCTGCGGGGTGGATGTGCTTGGTGCAGAAGTGCTCGATGACACTCATGAACCAGATGATGAAGATGATAGGGATGATGGCGGAGCCATAGCCCTGCTTGGGCATGCTCAGCTGGATGCCCAGGAAGCGCAGGCCCTCTTCGCTCTGGATAGCGGCCTGCAGGTTGGAGCTGACCAGGGCCAGCGCCACGGCCGCAGCGATCATCGGGTTGCACTTGAAGCGCTTTGCGGCGCAGTAGGCCATGTAGACGGGCAGGAAGTTGAACACTGCATTATAGATCTCGTTGATCATAATGTAGGTGCCGCTGCTGCTCTGCAGGATGCCGAACTGGGTGCACAGCATCAGCAGGGCGCGGATCATGCCGGCGCCGATCAGGGCGGGCAGGATCGGGGTGAAGATGTTGGTGACCAGGTCGATCAGGGTGTCGATGAACTTGCCCTTCACCTTCAGGTCATCCTTCTCCACGATGTCCTCGGCCTGACCGGAAATGCCGGTGATCTCCTGCACGACGTCGAACACCTGAGCCACTTCGTTGCCGATGACGACCTGGAACTGGCCGCCTTTTTCCACCACGTTGATGACGCCCTTCACCTTGCACACGGCGTCCTTATTGGCCTTTGCGTTGTCGCGCAGCTTCAGGCGCAGGCGGGTGGCGCAGTGGGTAAAGGATGCGATGTTCTCCTTGCCGCCGACATTCTCAATAATGCCCTGGGCTACCTGTTTGTGATCCATTTTCTCCTCCTTGTCGTTTCCCGGCAGTTCCAGTGTCAGACGTCCGCGGCTGAGCTCCGCCGCCTGTACGCCCTCCACCTGTCGGACTGCCGTGAGGTCCACGGCACTGGCGTCCTTGACCATCAGGTAACGTTTGTTCCCGCTGGATAATACCCGGCTGACATTCTGCTGTCCGCCGATGCAGGAACAGACGCTTTGTAAAATGCTGGTCTCGTCCATTGGCTGTGGCCTCCTTGGGTGTGTATGCGGTCTTTATCTGATTCCCGTGCACAGGGAAACATTCAAAATTTGAAAAAAAGATCCGGAGCACACTTCAACACGGCAAAACTGCAGCAACCGTTCCGGCTGTCTGCGCCCGCTGTCCTGAAGTCCGCCCCGGATCTCGCGCCCTTATGGGCTAACGCTCCAGTAAAACGAGCTTTGTAAAACAAGGAACTCTTGATCGTTTATTCTTTTTCGCGCTCATATACGCGCTGGATGTGCATGATCAGGTAGACGATCTCGTCATCGCTGCAATCCCAGCCCCAGGTGTCGCGGAAGTAATCCACGACTTTCAGGACACAGGTGTACACATCCGGGTATTCCCGCATCAGGGTATTGCGGACGCTGCGGGGCACATCGTTGGTCTGCACGCCGCTCTGCAGCCGCTGGAACAGATAGCGCAGATGGGTGGCGAACCGGTTGTAGTTGTAATTGTCCTTATCCAGCTTGATGTGCAGGCTCTCTTCCACGATCTTGTTGACGTCGGAAATGATCTGCATGCTCAGCATCAGGCTGTGGATGTCGCCGCTTTCTGCTTCGGCGTTGATGAAATGCATGGCAATGTTGACCGCCTCGTTGGCGGGCAGGTCCAGCCCTGCCTTATCGTGCAGGATCTGCAGCGCGGCATCGGCCATCTCGGTCTCCTTGGGGTACAGGTGCCGGATGTCGTAGGCGATGGGCATGGTCAGGTCCACGCCGCTTTTGAGCCGTTCCACGGCGAACTGGACGTGGTCGGCCAGCGTGAACGGCAGATTGGGGTTCAGCTGATTTCCCAGCTCGATCTCGGCCTGATCGGCGATATCCGCGCAGGCCATCACGATGGGCTGCGAAAGCTCTGCGATCATGCTCAGGTAGCGGGGATCCACATCGTAGAAGGTGCGCTCCACCTTGGAAAGGTCGGTCAGCTCATAGGGTGTGGGCGGAAACCCGATGCCCTTGCCCAGCACCACCACTTCGTGTCCGGATGCGTCGAGCGCCAGAGCAGCGCTTGTATTGATTTTTTTGATGATCTTCATGCTCTGCGCTCCATTCTTCCGCAAAGGTCCGGAGATAAAAAAAGCCCCGGAACTTATACCGCGACAGCACCCACATATAGAATATATGGGTATTCTTACACCCATGCTCTATGTTTGGTCTGCCGCAAGTATCGCTTCCGAGGAATGTCGCCTTGCTCTGTAAAGTAGTATATCAAAGGCGCTGTTCTTTGTCTACTGTCATTCTTCATAAATTATTTACATGTTTTTTGTCAAAAAAGCGGAACGGCAGATTTTTCATAAAATGCCGTTCCGCTGTCTGTTTTCTATGCTTTTTTAAACAAATGCTGCGGTCACAGGGTGCTGCCGCCGACCGAGCCGTCCTGCCCCTGCTCTGCCGCATACAGCATCATCAGGTGGTTGGCGCTTTCCTCCAGCTGGCTCTTGGCCTGCCGCAGGGCCGCTTCCTCGGTCTCGTTCATCTTCTCGGGCTTGTCCTTGCGCAGGCAGCGGCGCAGGTTGGCCACATCGGTCTTGATGCGGTTCTTTTCGTCGCGGTCCAGCTCCTTTTTGCACTTGGACAAGGCCTCGTCCACCTTGTAGGCCAGCACCTCGGCCTGGTTGTGCAGCTCCAGCCGCTCCTTGCGGCGGCTGTCCTCGGCCTCATAGGCCGCGGCATCCGCCATAGCGCGCTGGATCTCGTTTTCGGACAGGTTCGTGCTGCCGGTGATGGTGATGTTCTGCTCCCGGCCGGTGCCCAGATCCTTGGCCGACACCTTGACCACGCCGTTGACGTCGATGTCAAAGGTGACCTCGATCTGCGGCTTGGAGGAGAAACCGCCCCGGATGCCGTTGAGCTTGAACTTGCCCAGGCTCTTGTTGTCGCGGGCAAAGTGGCGCTCGCCCTGCAGCACGTTGATCTCCACGCTGGTCTGCATGGGGCGTGCCGTGGTAAAGATCTGGCTCTTGCGGGTGGGGATCATGCTGTTGCGGGTGATCAGCGGGGTGGCCACGCCGCCCAGCGTCTCAATGGACAGGGTCAGCGGGGTGACATCCATCAGCACCAGACCCTGTGCGGCGGCACCGGTAGCACCAGCCAGCTTGCCGCCGCCCTGCAGCAGACCGCCCTGCACGGCGGCACCCATGGCCACGCACTCGTCCGGGTTCAGGCTGTGGCTGGGCTCGCAGCCCAGCAGCTCCCGCACCTGGCGCTCCACGGCGGGCATGCGGGTGCTGCCGCCCACCAGCAGCACCTTGCCCAGCTGGCTGGCGGAGATGCCGGCATCCCGCAGGGCGTTCTGCACCGGGGTCACGGTACGGGCCAGCAGGTCACCGGTCATCATCTCGAACTGCGGGCGGGACAGCGACAGATCCAGATGGTGGGGGCCGTCCTTGCCCACCGCGATGAAGGGCAGATTCAGCTGCGCGGAGGGTGCACTGGACAGCTCCTTCTTGGCCTTTTCAGCTTCCTCCTTCAGGCGGCCCATCGCAGCCGGATCGCGGGAGAGGTCGATGCGGTCGGACTTCTTGAACTCGGCCACAGCGTACTCCACGATGCGCTCGTCAAAGTCATCGCCGCCCAGATGGGTGTCGCCGCCGGTGGCCAGCACTGTAAAAGTACCGTCCTCGATCTCGATGATGGACACGTCAAAGGTGCCGCCGCCCAGATCATACACCAGGATCTTCTGGGGTGCTTCGTTGTCCAGGCCGTAGGCCACAGCGGCAGCCGTCGGCTCGTTGATGATGCGCAGCACGTTCAGGCCCGCGATGCGTCCGGCGTCCTGGGTGGCCTTGCGCTGGCTGTCGTCGAAGTAGGCGGGCACCGTGATAACGGCCTCGGTCACCGGCTCGCCCAGATAGCTCTCGGCGTCGCGGCGGATCTTGGCAAGGATCATGGCGCTGATCTCCTGCGGGGTCAGGTCCTTGCCGTCGATGTGCACCCGGTAATCGCTGCCCATGTGGCGCTTGATGCTGGTCACGGTGCGGCCGGAGTTGGTGGCGATCTGCCGCTTGGCCGCGCCGCCCACCAGACGCTCGCCGTCTTTGGTAAAGGCCACCACGCTGGGGGTGGTGCGCTCGCCCTCTGCGTTGGTGATGACCACAGGCTTGCCGCCTTCCACCACCGCCACACAGGAATTTGTTGTGCCCAGGTCAATGCCGATCACTTTGCTCATATCGTTTTCCTCTCTTTGCGGCGCATCCCGTCCGCCAAAGCATTTTATTTACCTGATCATCTTACCCGATGCCTGTGACCATTTTTTAGTCCAATTGTAAAGAATCTATGTTATAGGCCGTATTCCGGGGCTTCGGATCGGCCAGTTCCCGCAGCAGCTGTTCCGCTTCTGCCTGCAATTCGGCCGCATCCGGTTCCTTCTCCCGGGCCAGGATGGCAAAGCCCTGGGCGGCCTCTGCCGCCAGTGCCATGGCCTTTTTGGCCGAGACGTAGCGGGTCTCGGCCTGGGCAAGGCGCAGACAGATGCGCGGGGTATACTCGATGTCCGGCATGCTCTGCGCCGTCTGCCGGGCTTTGCGGTAGTACAGCAGGGCCTTGCCCGCTTCGCCCCGGGCAGCGCAGTCCTCGCCCAGCGAAAGCATGGCCAGCACCTCGCCGTGGTCGGCGGCGGTGCGCCACATCCGGCGGGCCTCGGTCTTGTTCTGCATCTCGCCCCGGCCCCGGTACAGGCAGTCGGCCAGCAGCGAGAGACCCATGGCATTGCCCTGCTGGGCGGCTTCGTCGTAGTGGTCGGCCGCCATGCGCCAGTCCCCGGCGCGGGCCGCTTCCCGCCCGGCCTCTACTTCTTCGTCTCCCGGCTCCTCCGGGTTGTGGCCCGCGTGGAGCAGGCCGTTGAGCAGGGCCTCATCCAGTGTGGCCGAGTGGCCCCACGGGTCGATGACCACGCCGTCGATGTCCGGCGCATCCAGTACCAGTTCCATGGCGTCCTGCAGGGTGTAGTCCGCCATGGGGCGGGCCGCCGTGCTGCGGTCCACGCAGGCAGCTGCGCTGGAGGTGAACAGCGGCAGCCAGGTACGGTCCTTGTTTTTCAGGGTCCAGAGCGCAAGCCCTCTGGCCTTTTGCTGCGGGACGGGGTTCTCGGCCCAGGGGGCCGGGGTGGGCGGTGTGCCCGGGGCCGTCTGCAGCGGCACCAGAACATGGGTCTCCAGCTCCAGCGCGTAGTTCAGGGCCCCCATCAGGGCCCAGAAGCTCTCCTCGTTCTGCCCGTGATACAGCCGCTCGATGGCCTGCTCGATCGCCGGGCAGCCGGTGCCGCCGGGGCTGTAGCGCACCGGCGTGCGCGGGTGCCGGCTGCTGCCCACCGGGCGGAAGCGCACCCCGCCGTCTGTTCTTCTTGCCATTGTATGTTCCCTGCTTTCCTTCAGTGTCACTTCCTAGTATAGCAGGATTTTCCATCTTTCTCAACGGAAAACCTGCGCTTTGGCTCTGCATCTATCCCGGCAAACGTATGGTTTTTTTCAGCTGTGTGCGCTATAATAGGTAAAATTCCAGAATACTGGGATCAGAAAAGGAGGAAATAGCCTTGAACAACATGCTTGGCTATCTGAGGGACTACAAGCGCGAAAGCGTGCTTGCCCCCCTGTTCAAGATGCTGGAAGCCACATTTGACCTGTTCGTGCCGCTGGTCATGGCCGATATCGTCAACGTGGGCATTGCCGCCCACGACCTGCACTACATCCTGGTGCGGTGCGGCATCCTGCTTCTGCTGGCCGTCATCGGCCTGACTTGCAGCCTCACGGCGCAGTATTTTTCCGCCAAGGCGGCGGTGGGCTACTCCACCGCCCTGCGGCATGCCCTGTTTGCCCACATCCAGAGCCTGAGCTTTTCGGAGATGGACACCCTGGGCACCAGCACCCTCATCACCCGCATGACCAGCGACATCAACCAGGTGCAGAGCGGCCTGAACCTGTTTTTGCGCCTGTTCCTGCGCAGCCCCTTTGTGGTGATCGGTGCCATGGTCATGGCCTTCACGGTCAACGCGCGGGCCGCCCTGATCTTCGTGGTGGCCATCCCGCTGCTGAGTGTGGTGGTGTTCGGCGTGATGGTCATCACCCGCCCGCTGTACAAGACCGCACAGGTGCGGCTGGACCGTGTGCTGGGCCTGACCCGCGAGAACCTGACCGGTGTGCGCGTGGTGCGTGCCTTTGACAAGGAGCAGGACGAGATCGACCGCTTCGAGAACGCCAACGACCTGCTGACCAGAATGCAGCTCCATGTGGGCCATCTTTCGGCCCTGATGAGCCCGCTGACCTATGTGATCATCAACATTGCCATCGTGGCACTGCTGTATGTGGGCAGCATTGAGATCAACGCGGGCGGCATGGCCTCCGGCGACGTGATCGCGCTGGTGAACTATATGAACCAGATCCTGATCGAGCTGGTCAAGCTGGCCAACCTGATCGTGCAGGTAAGCAAGGCGCTGGCCTGCGCCGGCCGTGTGCAGGCTGTGCTGGACACCAAGCCCGGCATGGACTTCCCCGCCGAGCTGCGCAGCGAGGTGCCCGCCGACAAGGCCGGTGACGCCGTGCACTTTGACCATGTGAGCCTGACCTATGCCGGGGCCGGCGCACCCAGCCTGTCCGACATCAGCTTTACCGCCAAGCGCGGCCAGACCATCGGCGTCATCGGCGGCACCGGCAGCGGCAAGTCCAGCCTGGTCAACCTGATCCCCCGCTTTTACGACGCCACCGAGGGCACCGTGGAGATCCTGGGCCGCCCGGCTGCGGACTACCCCCGCGAGGCCCTGCGCGGCAAGGTGAATGTGGTCATGCAGAAGGCCCAGCTGTTCGGCGGCACCATCCGCTCCAACCTGCTGTGGGGCAACAAGAATGCCACCGACGCCGAGCTGTGGGCGGCCCTGGAGACCGCACAGGCGGCAGAATTCGTCCAGGCAAAGCCCCTTGGCCTGGACGAGCCCGTGGAACAGGGCGGCCGGAACCTTTCCGGCGGCCAGAAGCAGCGCCTGACCATTGCCCGTGCATTGGTGGGCAAGCCGGAGATTCTGATCCTGGACGACAGCGCCAGCGCCCTGGACTACGCCACCGACGCGGCCCTGCGCAAGGCACTGGCCGCTCTGCCCGGCAGCCTGACCGTGTTCATCGTGAGCCAGCGCGCTGCCAGCCTGCAGCACGCCGACCAGATCCTTGTGCTGGATGACGGCAGGCTGGTGGGCCTTGGCACCCATGACCAGCTGCGCCAGAGCTGCCCGGTGTACGAAGAGATCTATGAGAGCCAGTTCAAGAAAGGGGATGTGCAGAAATGAGCGCGAAAGCCAAAGCAAAACTGACCCCGGAACAGCGCAAGGCCACCCTGACCCGTGTGCTGCACAAGATCCGCCCCTATTCCCTGTTCGTGGTCTGCAGCCTGATCGTGGCCGCCGTGAGTGTGGCCGCACAGCTGTATATCCCCATCCTGTGCGGTGACGCCATCGACCTGATGCTGGGCAAAGGCAATGTGGACTTTGCCGGTGTAGGCCGCATCATCGTGGAGGTGCTGGTGGTGGCCGTGGTGGCCGCCTTTGCCCAGTGGCTGCTGAGCGTGTGCAACAACCGCATCACCTTTTCGGTGAGCCGGGACCTGCGCAACGAGGCCCTGCGCAAGATCCAGACCCTGCCGCTGTCCTACCTCGACAGTCACCCCTCCGGCGACATCGTGAGCCGCATGGTGGCCGATGTGGACACCTTTGCCGACGGCCTGCTGATGGGCTTCACCCAGCTGTTCAGCGGCGTGCTGACCATTCTGGGCACCCTGCTGTTCATGTTGAGCGAGAATGTGGTCATCACGCTGGTGGTGGTGTGCATCACCCCGCTGAGTCTGCTGGTGGCCAGCTTCCTTGCCAAGCGCAGTTACAAGTATTTTCAGGGTCAGAGCGGCGTGCGCGGCGAGCAGACTGCGCTGGTCAACGAGATGATCGAGGGCCAGAAGGTGGTGCAGGCCTTCGGCCACGAGGCCGAGAGCCTGGACGCCTTTGACGAAGTGAACGGCCGGCTGCAGGACGTGAGCCTGAACGCGATCTTCTTCTCCAGCATGACCAACCCCGCCACCCGCTTTGTGAATAACATCGTGTACGCCGGTGTGGGCCTGGTGGGTGCCCTGTACGCCGTGCGCGGCGGCATCACCATCGGTCAGCTGAGCGTGTTCCTGAACTACGCCAACCAGTACACCAAGCCCTTCAACGAGATCTCCGGCGTGGTCACCGAGCTGCAGAACGCGCTGGCCTGTGCGGCCCGCGTGTTTGAGCTGCTGGACGCCGACGACCAGATCCCGGAAGCCGAGAACGCCGCTGTGCTGCAGCCGGACGGCCATGTGCAGCTGGAGGATGTGTCCTTCCGCTACCTGCCCGACCGCCCGCTGATCGAGGGCCTGAGCCTGGACGTGAAGCCCGGCCAGCGCATCGCCATCGTGGGCCCCACCGGCTGCGGCAAGACCACCCTCATCAACCTGCTCATGCGCTTCTATGACGTGAACGGCGGTGCCATCAAGGTGTCCGGCACCGACATCCGCAGCGTGACCCGCGCTTCGCTGCGCGGCAGCTACGGCATGGTGCTGCAGGATACCTGGCTGCGGGCCGGTACGGTGCGGGAGAACATCGCCTACGGCAAGCCGGACGCCACCCTGGACGAGGTGGTGGCTGCCGCCAAGGCCGCCCACGCCGACAGCTTCATCCGCCGCCTGCCGGACGGCTACGACACCGTCATCGCGGAGGACGGCGGCAACATCAGTCAGGGCCAGAAGCAGCTGCTGTGCATCGCCCGCGTGATGCTCTGCCTGCCGCCCATGCTGATCCTGGACGAGGCCACCTCCTCCATCGACACCCGCACCGAGGTGCGCATCCAGAAGGCCTTTGCCCGCATGATGCAGGGCCGCACCAGCTTCATCGTGGCGCACCGCCTGTCCACCATCCGTGAGGCCGACGTCATCCTTGTGATGAAGGACGGCCACATCGTGGAGCAGGGCAACCACGACGAACTGCTGGCCGCAGGCGGCTTCTACGCCAAGCTGTACAACAGCCAGTTCGAGGGTGTGGAGACCTGAGCCAAAGCCCCATAAAACCACAAAAATCCCGTCTGAAGCAGTTCAGACGGGATTTTTTCGTGTTTGTCAAGGGCTGCCCGCACAGAGCATGTGCGGCGGGGCCTTTTCTCCAACGATATTTTATGTTATACTGAGTGTGCCGCTTCACGGCGGCAAAGGTGCTGTCTGCATAGACGGTGGTCTAGCTCCCTCCGGCAAGCGTCCGGGGGACGTGAAAAGCTTATTGTTTCTGGTTTCCCCCTGACGCAAACGCGAAAGGGGGGATGCATCATGGAGTTAAATGAAGTGCTTGCACTGCTCACCATCATTGGTGGGACCGTGTATATTACTTTTCAGATCACATGGGCAATCTTCAAGGAGATTCACGACAATAAGAAATGACCACCCTCAGTCTACCAAACGGTGAGCGGTCATTCTTATTGAATACCTAGCCGGAAGGAGCTGACCATTGCGGGCAACGCCTTTTCTATTTGTAGTATAGTTGATTTTTTCATGCTTGTCAAGGGCCCGCCGCACACGCTCCGTGCGGCAGGGCCTTTTTCTGCCCCTGTGCCGCCTTTTTTGTTGACAAAGCACCGCCTTGCTATTATAATGATGTAGTCAAAATGGCATCATTGCGCGGCTTTGCACCTGCGCGAATCAAGTATAGACAAGGAGAGATTCTCAAATGGCACAAGAGATCAAGATGTCCGCTGCCGGCCTGAAAGCTATGCAGGAGGAACTGGAGTACCTCAAGACCGTGCGCCGCAAGGAGCTGGCCGAGGAGATCAAGGAAGCCCGCAGCCACGGCGACC
>ERZ838839.1201-NODE-1201-length-26770-cov-10.469062_pt1 | contig 26770 bp, 18 predicted proteins | sample MGYA00519909_ERZ838839 | MGnify/ENA primary metagenome ERZ838839 (study PRJEB31850, sample SAMEA3708843) | human gut metagenome | biome: human gut; feature: human-associated habitat; material: faeces | place: China | collected 2014 ... | reverse complement strand
CTTCATCTGAAATTCCGAAAGTAAAATAGTCTCTTCTAATTCTTCCAACTGATCTTCTGTGATATGTTCCGCTGCCCATCTGGCGCACATTCCTTCCAGATATTTACGCATCTGATAGATATCCCAGATATCCTTCTGGCTGATTCCGGTAACATAAGCACCCTTATTCGGTACAATTGTCACAAGACCTTCTAATTCAAGCTGTCTTAACGCTTCTCTTACAGGAGTTCTGCTGACCCCGAGTTCTTTCCCGATGGTAGCCTCTCTGAGTTCATCCTGTTGTTTGTATCTGCCTTTGAGGATATCTTCGCGGAGTCTCTTAAAAACACGTCCTCCCAGAGAACGGTCCTGATATTCTTCCATGATTTCCTCCTATTCTCTTTTTGTATGATTGTATACGATTATACAAATATTGTCAAGATGATTTCATGCCGATATCATTGTGTTAAAAATGTATCCATTTTTGTGTAATACTTCTCTATACTATCTGTTCATTTTTTATATGCTTTGTGCCATATCTTATTTATCAACTTATTGTATACAAAAAGGTGGTCTCTCACATAGAAAAACCACCCTGTTCTTTTCGTTATAAATTAGCTTTCAAAATCAGCTTAGCCAAATTACACTTCATTTACTTTTTATTTGATCACACGCACACCAAGTACATCTACGATTGATTCCAGTTTACTTGCAACTTCATCAGAAACGCTTCCGTCCACATCAATTACTGTATATGCATATTCTTTCTTGCTCTTATTTGTCATAAGTGCGATATTCTGATTCTCCTGTGCAAGAAGTGTTGTAAACTGACCGATCATATTCGGCACATTGCGGTGAAGAATTGTAATTCTGTCTCCGTCAATTTTTGTTCCCACGTTGCAATCCGGATAATTAACGGAATGTGTAATATTTCCGTTTTCAAGGAAATCACGGATCTCAGCAACAGCCATCTGTGCACAGTTGTCTTCTGACTCTTCTGTAGATGCTCCAAGATGCGGAATTACAATTGCGCCTTTTACACCTGCAATTTCTTTTGTTGGGAAATCTGTTACATAACGGTGTACTTTACCTGCTACAAGTGCATCAACGATATCTTCCTGATTTACAAGAACATCTCTGGCAAAGTTCAGAATCACAACGCCCTCTTTCATCAGACTGATTGCGTTCTTGTCGATCATTCCCTTTGTACTGTCAAGTGCAGGTACATGGATTGTGATATAATCACACTCTTTATAGATTTCATCTACTGTTGTTGCGTGATGGATACTTCTGGAAAGTCTCCAAGCAGAATCTACGGAAACATATGGGTCATATCCATAAACTTCCATTCCAAGATGTGTTGCTACATTCGCAACAAGAACTCCGATTGCTCCAAGTCCGATCACACCAAGTTTCTTTCCGGAAAGTTCTGTTCCTGCAAATGCTTTTTTCTTCTTCTCAGCAATCTTTGCGATATCTCCATCTTCCTCGAATTCCTGTACCCACTGAATTCCACCAACGACATCTCTGGCTGCAAGAAGCATTCCTGCAATCACAAGTTCTTTTACACCATTCGCATTTGCTCCAGGTGTATTGAATACAACAATTCCTTCCTCTGCACATTTATCAAGCGGAATATTATTCACTCCGGCTCCCGCACGAGCGATTGCTTTCAGGTTCTTTCCGAATTCCATCTCATGCATTTTTGCACTGCGGACAAGAATCACGTCAGCTTCATCCGCATTTTCTGTCTTTACATAATTTTCATCCAGTTTATTCATGCCAACGGCAGAAATTGGATTCAGGCAATGATATTTAAACATCTTACAGATTCTCCTCTTCAAATTTCTTCATAAAGTCTACAAGTGCAACAACACCCTCATATGGCATTGCGTTGTAAATGCTGGCACGCATTCCGCCTACAGTTCTATGTCCTTTCAGATTCTCAAATCCAGCTTCTTTTGCTTCCTTAACGAATTTTGCATCCAGATCTGCATCGCCTGTCACGAATGGTACATTCATAAGAGAACGATCTTCCGGGACAACAGTTCCTTTGAACAGTTTGCTCTGATCAAGGAAATCATAAAGAACTTTTGCTTTCTTTTCGTTGCGTTCTTTCATTACTTCAAGTCCGCCCATCTTCTTAAGCCATTTGAAGACTTTACCACAGATATAGATTCCGTATGCCGGTGGTGTATTATAAAGAGATTTTGCATCTGCATGTGTCTTATATGTAAGCATTGTAGGTGTTCCCGGGAGAACATCCTCTGTGATCAGATCTTCACGGATGATTGCGATCACTACACCAGCAGGTCCGATATTCTTCTGAACTCCACCATATACAACTCCGTACTTTGTTACATCTATAGGCTCTGATAAAAAGCATGATGAAACATCTGATACAAGAATATGTCCCTTTGTATTAGGGAGTGTCTTATACTTAGTACCATAAATTGTGTTATTCTCACAGATATATACATAATCTGCATCCTCTGGAATATCAAGATCTGAGCAATCTGGAATATATGAATATGTCTTATCCTCTGAGGAAGCAACAGCAACAGCCTCACCATATATTTTAGCTTCGTTAAATGCTTTCTTAGCCCACTGACCAGTAATAATATAAGCTGCTTTTTTGTTCTTCATAAGGTTCATAGGAACTTCTGCAAAGAACTGCGATGCTCCACCCTGAAGGAATAATACCTTATAATTATCTGGTATATTCATAAGCTCTCTTAAGTCTTTTTCAGCTTCCTTGATGATATTGTCATAAACCTTGGAACGATGGCTCATCTCCATAACCGACTGACCACAACCCTGGTAATCTAACATTTCATCTGCTGCTTCCCTTAATACCTCTTCAGGCAAAACTGCTGGACCTGCACTAAAGTTATAAACTCTTGCCACTTTTTCTTCCTCCTAATCCATTCGAATTCTATTAAATATATGATAAATCTTTAATCCTAAGTACAAATAATTAACTTTTTTAAGCAAGCTGTATATATTTGTCGCAAAATGTCTTAAGTATTAAAAATTTATTAAACTATATTTTATGCTTGTATATTTACTATGTCAAGTTAATATTTTAACATATTAAAGTTATATATGTATTTTTTTTAATACTCTGAACGCTCACTTAAGAATCACATAAAACAATTCCGGATTCATAATACAACAAATCCGGAATTTCTATTTATTAATATAACCTACTTGCAATTAACACTGACCTACTTGCTTTCAGCCTGTTTCTTATTAAGATCATCCCTATCGAATGCTTCTGATATAGGAGCACCTGGTGCAACCATAGGGAATACCTTATCATCCTTACATATGTCACATTCTATAACACAAGGGATATTAAGCTCTATTGCTTCCTTTAACGCCTTTTCAAAGCTTTCAATATCAGCTACTCTGTAAGCCTTAGCTCCCATACCCTCTGATACCTTAACGAAATCAACCTGATCATCAAGAACAGTTGCTGAATAACGCTTTCCATAGAAAAGATCCTGCCACTGTCTTACCATACCAAGTACGTGATTATTGAAAACTATCTCTATGATAGGAATATTATATCTTGTAGCTGTAGCTATTTCATTCATATTCATACGGAAGCAGCCATCACCTGCAATGTTAATAACAACCTTATCCTTGCAGCCCACCTTGGCACCAATACTTGCACCAAGACCATAGCCCATAGTTCCAAGTCCGCCTGATGTAAGCAATGTTCTAGGCTTCTTATACTTATAGTGCTGTGCAGCCCACATCTGATGCTGTCCTACATCTGTGGAAATGATTGCATCGCCATTAGTAATCTCATATATCTTTTCCATAATATATGGTCCGTTAAGTACATCTGTTCTATACTTCATAGGGAACTTTTCTTCATATTCCTTAAGATGTGCAAGCCAGTCTGCATGATCAAGCTGTTCAAGCTTGGCATTTACTCTCTTAAGTATTTCAAGTGCATCACCAATAACTGATGCATCCGTATGTATATTCTTATTAATCTCTGCTGCATCAACATCAAACTGGAGAATCTTTGCATTTTTAGCAAACTTCTTAGTATTTCCTGTAACTCTGTCTGAGAATCTTGCACCTATTGTAATAAGCAGGTCACATTCTGACACGCCAAAGTTAGAAGTCTTAGTTCCATGCATGCCAAGCATTCCAGTATAATGTGAATCTGAACCATCAAATGCACCTTTACCCATAAGTGTATCACATACTGGTGCATCAATCTTCCTAACGAACTTTTTCAGTTCTTCAGAAGCATCTGATGCTATAACTCCACCACCTACGAATACATAAGGCTTCTTAGCAGCCTTTATCATAGCTGCTGCATTCTCAACAGCTTCTTCACTGATTGTATCAGTTATTCTTTCTATTGGCTTAGGTGTTTCCTTTATGTAATCACACTCATTGGCTGTTGCATCCTTAGTAATATCAACAAGAACAGGTCCTGGACGGCCTTCCTTTGCAATTCTGAAGGCTCTTCTTAATGTATCTGCAAGTTCATTTACATCCTTTACGATAAAGCTGTGCTTAGTTATAGGCATAACTATCCCTGCTATATCTACTTCCTGAAAACTATCTCTTCCAAGAAGTGGCAGAGTTACATTACAGGTTATCGCTACCATAGGAATTGAATCCATCATCGCTGTTGCAATACCTGTTACAAGATTCGTAGCTCCTGGACCAGAGGTTGCAAAGCATACTCCAACTTTTCCAGTTGCTCTTGCATAACCATCAGCGGCGTGTGATGCCCCCTGCTCATGAGATGTAAGTATATGTGTAATCTCGTCTGAATGCTTATATAATGCATCGTAGACGTTAAGAATAGCTCCACCCGGGTATCCAAATACAGTATCTACACCCTGTTCTTTTAAACATTCAACTATAATCTCTGAACCATTTAATATCATTCGTCTGTCTTCCTTTCATTATATGTTATTGTTCTATCCTGACAATTTCTATAAATAAGTTATCTGAATGTCCTACATTCATCACACCTCTTATACCTCTGGAGTCTTTAAGATAGCTCCTCTGTTGCCTGATGTAACCATTGAGGCATATCTCTTAAGATATCCTGTTGTTACCTTAGGCTCTCTTGGCTGCCACTTAGCCTTTCTTGCAGCAAGCTCTTCGTCTGAAACCTTAAGTTCAAGCTTAAGGCCTGGAATATCTATGCTTATGATATCTCCCTCTTCCACTAAAGCTATTGGTCCTCCAACTGCTGCTTCCGGAGACACATGTCCAATAGATGCACCACGGCTGGCTCCTGAGAAACGTCCATCTGTTATAAGTGCAACTGATGAGCCAAGTCCCATACCTGCGATAGCCGATGTTGGGTTAAGCATTTCTCTCATGCCTGGACCACCCTTAGGTCCTTCATACCTGATAACAACTACATCACCTGATACAATCTTTCCACCCTTTATAGCTGCAATAGCATCCTCTTCACAGTCAAATACTCTGGCTGGTCCCTCATGTACAAGCATTTCATCAACTACTGCTGAACGCTTAACAACTGAACCATCTGGTGCAAGATTACCTGAAAGAACAGCAAGACCTCCTGTTTTACTATATGGCTTATCAACCGGTCTTATAACCTCTTCATCTCTATTATAGGCTGTTGCAATACATTCACCAATAGTCTTTCCTGATACTGTCATACAATCTGTATTAAGGAGTCCTATATCAGCAAGCTCCTTCATAACAGCATATACGCCTCCTGCTTCGTTAAGATCTTCCATATATGTAGGACCTGCAGGTGCAAGATGACAAAGATTAGGTGTCTTCTCACTTATAGGATTAGCAAACTTAATATCAAAATCAAAACCTATCTCATGTGCAATGGCTGGAAGGTGAAGCATACTGTTAGTAGAGCAGCCAAGTGCCATATCGACAGTAAGTGCATTCATAATAGAATCCTTTGTAATGATATCTCTTGCAGTAATACCCTTGTTAACCATATCCATAACTGCCATACCAGCGTGCTTTGCAAGCTTGATTCTTTCTGAATATACTGCTGGAATAGTACCATTGCCACGAAGTCCCATACCAAGTGCTTCTGTAAGACAATTCATCGAATTAGCTGTATACATTCCTGAGCATGAACCACAGGTTGGACATACCTTTTCTTCGAATTCAAGTACGTCCTCTTCAGTCATAGTTCCTGCTGCATATGAACCAACTGCCTCGAACATAGATGAAAGACTTCTCTTCTTTCCCTTAACATGCCCTGCAAGCATAGGACCACCTGAAACAAATACTGTTGGAAGATTAAGTCTTGCTGCTGCCATAAGAAGTCCTGGAACATTCTTATCACAGTTAGGAACCATTACAAGTCCGTCAAACTGATGTGCAATAGCCATGCATTCTGTTGAATCAGCAATTAAATCTCTTGTCACTAAAGAGTACTTCATACCGACATGTCCCATAGCAATACCATCACATACTGCAATCGCTGGGAATACTACTGGAACACCACCAGCCTCAGCTACTCCTAGCTTAACTGCATTAACAATCTTATCTATATTCATATGACCTGGTACAATCTCATTATATGAACTAACAATACCAATCATAGGCTTCTTCATCTCTTCTGCTGTGAAGCCAAGTGCATTAAACAAACTTCTAGCAGGTGCCTGCTGCATACCACTTCTAGCGTTATCACTTACCATAATTATTCTCCTTACAAATCATTTCTTTTATAAATATATCCCTAACATGTATATCAATATATACTATGATGTACTATATATGAATGTTATACTCTCTTAGCTATAAGGTCGCCCATCTCATCTGTTCCAACCTTAGTGCAGCCCTCTGAATATATATCTGTTGTCCTGTAGCCTTCCTTAAGTACTGCCGCAACTGCCGCTTCTATGGCATCAGCTTCCTTATCAAGGTCAAGTGAATATCTTAACATCATTGCTGCTGAAAGAATTGTAGCTATAGGATTAGCTATATTCTTTCCTGCTATATCAGGTGCTGAACCATGGCTTGGTTCATATAAGCCCAGCTTTGTTTTACCAAGACTTGCTGATGATAACATACCAATAGAACCTGTTATCATACTTGCCTCATCTGAAAGTATATCTCCAAACATATTCTCTGTAAGAATAACATCAAACTGTCCAGGATTCATAACAAGCTGCATAGCACAATTATCTACAAGCATATCCTCAAGTTCAACCTCTGGATAATCTTTAGCAACCTCATGTACAATCTTTCTCCATAATCTTGAAGAATCTAAAACATTTGCCTTATCAACACTTGTTACTTTCTTTCTTCTCTTCATAGCTATCTCAAAGCCTTTAATAGCTATTCTTCTTATCTCTTCTTCATTATATGTAAGAGTATCAACAGCCGTCATAAGTCCATCGACTTCCTCTGTATGTCTCTTTCCAAAGTAAAGACCTCCAGTAAGCTCTCTCATAATAACCATATCAAAGCCATCGCCGATAATTTCCTCCTTAAGAGGGCAGGCTGCCTTTAATTCATTATATAAATAAGCAGGACGAATATTAGCGAATAACTCTAAGTCCTTACGAATCTTTAATAGACCTGCCTCTGGTCTTAGGTTAGGTGCCACGTCATACCATCTTGAGTTACCCACGTTACCACCTACTGCACCTAGAAGCACCGCATCTGAAGCCTTAGCGACGGCTACTGCCTCATCTGTAAGAGGTACTCCACACTCATCAATAGAGCAGCCTCCCATTAAAATCTTCGTATAATCGAACTTGTGACCATACTTAGCTGCCACAGCATCTAACACCTTAACAGCCTCTGTTACTATTTCTGGTCCGATTCCATCTCCTGGAATTAATGTTATTCTACAATCCATGTTAATTCCTGCCTTTCCTTCTTGCTTATACTAAAGCCCTTACCTGAATATATCGCAAGTTCAGGCTATTGTTTAGTATTTTACTCCATAATAGTGCATTTTTCAAGTAGTGGAAAAAGCGAATATTTAGAATATCTAAAACGTCAGGAATACATCGGACAATATGAATTTAATATAAATAAAAAAACACAGAGAAATATAATAATGTACTGTTCCACAGTCAGATTGCTTAATCTGATTTTTGGATGTCTGTACACTAAATCTATTTCTCTGTGTAACTACCTTTTTGTTATATTAGAATCTGGGGCTGGCTTTCAATCACCAGATTGTAAAGTTGTTTGATAAACGTATTATACAGAAAACTTCTGCATGCCTCACATTCATTCATAGTACAATTCCCATTACAGCATAACTGAGGCTGTACACCTCCATTATATTTATATTTCATCAGTTCGTAAGCATAATTGAATATGTCAAAGTTTAACTTAAAAAGCTCAGCCAGATTCTTCTGTTTCGTCACCATATCATTCATACGTATAATGGGAGTATTAACATCTGGATGAACACTGGAATTAAATCTTTTTATATAACCTTCCCAGCATAAAAAATTATTTCCATACATTTCACAAGCTATATTCATCTTGGATTTCCATGTATATTTTCCCTTATAAAGAAATCCACCATATATTGAAGTTTCTGAAGTTTCTTTTCTTGTGTTGTTTTTTTCTAAAACCTCAGAATATCTCTCATCACAGCACAGGTTATATAAGTCAATTACTGCTTCAATCATATGCCGTGTATGCCTCTGAATGTATGGAAATCCGCTAACATCTGTACTCACTTCCTCATTCGTAATATTGCATACATTCATAAAAAAATCACCTGATATGTAATAATAAAGACGATAAGCCTTATCACTACATATTTCTGGTCTTTTCTCTACAATCTTATTAATAGAATTAGAAATGAAATTGTAGTACCTATACCTGTCAAATTCAGGATTAATTATTAACATTTGTCAGCTCCCTTCAGAACATCACTATCTGTTCCAACAAACTATTTCTTAACTTAAATATAGATACTTTTCATAAATTGACTAATCGTTTTCTTTGAATGAATGGGTTTATGTATTAATCTGCAGATAATCTTAACCCTGTGATTATTATAGCACTTCATTTGCTGATTGCAAGTGTTTTTTTTGATTGTTTTGCATTTTGCATTATTATTATCATTTTTGCATTATTTTATCATTGCATTTCTCATTGACGCATGAATATTTTAAGTGTTAAAATAACAACTATGAAATAACTAATATAATATTTTCATATTACTGATTAATATAGCCGTCATTAATAATCATCAAGAGGAGGACAATTCTATGAACCAATACGATAACATAATAGACATATATTTAAAGAATTCCATTTATTATATATCTGACATCATTAAAGTATTAGGCAGGACACTATCTGAGCTTTCAGAATATACAGGTTATAATGCCTCTACATACAGCCGCAATAAGAAAAATGTTACAAGCTCAGACTTTAAGTGCGAAAGCAATCTGCCTTATGCAATCACTTTATTGTATGGTATTGATTCTATTTTATTTTCAACTGATTATTCACCTGTACAGCTAGGACAGATTGAAACATTTTTATTTAATGGAATTGAAAAAGCAGACACTTCCGAAGCCGATAATATTTTTTTCATAAAAGAGGCTGCCCCCGTCACACTTACCCAGAAGTTTTCCTGGTATTCTATTGATATAAAGAATCACAAAGGTTTTGTTTATCAGTTATCATATCTTAAGCAATTGTCAATAGGTGAGCAAAATGCACTAAATCAATATGCTTTTAAAAAATCTCTTACTGACCTTATTAACCAATTAAACGATGTATATATAACATTTCCTGTTCTTTCATCATCTTTTAATACTCAATGGTTATTAGATTCTATTAATAATTTTATGAACAAAAAAATGACTTTTTTTACATCTGAGATAGTACGCAAATATATATACCTTTGTGACAATAATACTCTTGAAAATGAAATTAAAAATATAACCCTTCTGCCAAATAAAGCCAGAGATATACCAAAATTACAGGAAAGCTCTGATTTAGTACAGGAAATTATTACTTTTTGGTCTTATAGTAAAAATACTGACATCTCCAAAAACAAAAGCATTAATAATGACCAGTGCAACACTAATAGCCATTTTATGCTATTAGTTTCATCTAAAGAAGAAATAGAAAAAATAGAAGCTATTTTTTTACCTGAAATTACTGATAAGATAATATTTGTATACTTTATGCCTGGACATGATGCCATAATATTACACCATAAAGGTATTTCCATTACTGAACCTTTAACAGCCATAAGTACTTATAATCTGCTTACGAATTAACCCCTAATACTATTTATCTTTTATTATATGATGTAAGCTTTATCTTTATATTCTTAATACATAACAAAAAACTCTGGACAGATATCAGCCTGATGGCATTACCTGTCCAGAGTTTTTAATATAAAACTTAATACTATCAATTATTATTCTTCTGTAGAAGCTGGCTTCTCAACCTGGGCAATAGCCTTCTTCTGCATTGTAATACGGCAGTTCTTGTTGTTACCGAATTCCACGATTACATCATCCTCTGTTATATCAAGGATAACACCATAGAAACCACTTGTTGTAAGAACATAATCGCCAATAGCCATTGAATCCATAAGCTGCTGCTGTTCCCTCTGCTGTTTCTTCTGTGGCTTAATTGCAAAGAAGTACATTAAAGCACCAAGTGCTATTACATACACAATAATAATACCAATCTGACCCATTATTAAATCCTCCTAATTACTTGCCTGTGTACAGGCTCAATATTGTTATAATATCGTAATTTATGCTTCGTGTCTATGTTTAAATTGAAATTTATAGCATTTTTATAATTTTACACTAAATAATAATTATTAATCCTCTTTCTTATCATATGTTTTAAGAAGATATAGCCTTTCATCCTTAAAGCTCTTATAATTACCGGCATCTATTGCAGCCCTGATATCTTCCATAAGATGATTATAAAAATACAGATTATGAAGAACGCAAAGTCTCATGCCTAACATTTCTTTAGCCTTAAGCAAATGTCTGATATACGCTCTTGAATAGTTCCTGCATGCAGGACACTGACAGCCTTCTTCGATAGGTGCTGTGTCTTTTTCATACTTTGCATTAAAAAGATTAATCTTACCAAGCTTTGTATACACATGTCCATGTCTTCCATTTCTTGATGGGTATACGCAATCAAAGAAATCTATTCCTCTGTCTACTCCCTCCAATATATTCGCTGGTGTACCAACTCCCATAAGATATGTTGGCTTATGTTGTGGAAGATATGGAACAACCTTATCAAGCACATGATACATTTCCTCATGTGATTCGCCTACGGCAAGTCCACCAACTGCATATCCATCCAGCTCAAGCTCTGATATTCTCTTAGCATGGTCAACTCTGATATCGTCATATATCGCGCCCTGATTAATACCAAAAAGCATCTGATGCTTATTAATGGTATCCTCAAGTGAATTAAGTCTATTCATCTCCCTCTTGCAGCGCTCAAGCCATCTTGTAGTTCTCTCTACTGAATTAATAATATACTTTCTATCTGCCTTTGCCGGAGCACACTCATCGAATGCCATAGCTATTGTCGAGCCAAGATTGGACTGTATCTGCATGCTCTCCTCTGGTCCCATAAATATCCTATGTCCGTCTATATGTGACTGGAAGGTAACGCCCTCTTCCTTTATCTTTCTAAGTCCAGCAAGTGAAAACACCTGAAATCCGCCTGAGTCTGTAAGTATAGGCTTATTCCAGTTCATAAACTTATGAAGACCTCCTAGCTCTTTAATAAGCTTATCACCTGGTCTAACATGAAGATGATATGTGTTCGATAACTCTATCTGTGTACCTATCTCCTGCAAATCTGTTGTAGCAACAGCACCCTTAATAGCTGCAACTGTTCCAACATTCATAAATACCGGTGTCTGCACAGTTCCATGAACTGTTGCGAATTCCGCCCTTTTGGCTCTTCCGTCTGTTTTTAATATTTTATACATATTTGTCTTTTCCTTCTGATTTTTCTATGATTTCTCTTTTATTTTTATTATACTTTTGACACTCACATCATTTTATAATTATTCTATACTCCATATAAATGACAAACATTTTTCTATATGAAACATTTATCTATCTTTTATAGAAATCAACTATCCTGTCTATTCTTGATGTCATATTTCCTAATATCATATCTACAAGCGTTAATGCTGTCATAGCTTCAACAACAACTACCGCTCTTGGAACTATCATAGGATCATGTCTGCCTTTTATAGATATACTGATATCCTCGCCAGACTTATTAACCGTCTGCTGCATTGAAGCTATGGAAGGTGTTGGCTTGACTGCTGCCCTGAATATTATATCAGAACCATCACTCATGCCTCCAAGCACTCCACCACTATGATTAGTCTTCTTGACAACCTTGCCATCCATTACTGTAAAGCTGTCATTGTTGGTGCTTCCTGTACTATCAGCCGCTGCGAAGCCATCTCCTATTTCAAAGCCCTTAACTGCGCCTATTGACATAATCGCCTTTGCAAGATTAGCATCCAGCTTATCAAACACAGGATCACCCACACCTGGCATCATACCAGTCACAACACACTCTATTATTCCACCAATAGAATCTTTTTCTTCAAGCTTCTTCGCTGCGTATTCTTCCACCTTAAAGGCAGCCTCCGCATCAGGCATATTGAATGCATTCTCATCGCGTTCCCTGATATCGAACTTATCATAATCTATGCTTATGCCACCTATCCTTGTTGCGTAAGCACATACGCTTATCTTAAGAGTCTCTAACACCTTAATAGCGATTGCTCCTGCTGCCACTCTGCCTATTGTTTCTCTTCCTGAGCTTCTTCCACCACCTCTGTAATCTCTGAAGCCATACTTCTCATCAAATGTATAATCAGCATGTCCAGGTCTGTAATACTGGGCTATTTCTGAATAATCAGACGAACGCTGTGTCTTATTATGTACCATCATCGATATAGGCGTTCCTGTCGTTTTACCTTCAAATACACCTGACAATATACTCACCTTATCATCTTCTTTTCTTGGAGTTGTAAACTTAGATTGTCCCGGCTTTCTTCTATCAAGGAACTTCTGAATATCCTCTTCACATAAAGGAATACCCGCTGGGCATCCATCTACAACCACACCAAGACCTTCTCCATGTGATTCACCCCAAGTCATTATCTTAAAAATATTTCCATATGTCGAACCTGCTGCCACCTTATATCTCCTATTCTGTACTAATATACATAATCATCTCAACGATAATTCTATAGATGTATAAAATTCATAATCACATACAAAAATCTGATATCATCCATAAAACAATACTCTATAGATAATATCAGATTTCTATTAATTATTCAAAACATTTTCAAGATTATTTCTGGCTTCATCCATCGCAGCCGCGGCCTGTGCATCCATCTTCTCTGGCTTGGTCTTTAATATAAGCTTCTTTAAGGTATTCATAGCTTCCTTAACAGCCTTTTTCTTAGCCTTATCCCATACCTTCTTGTTCTGACTGTACTCGCCCTCTGCACGTCTTAAGGTATTCTCAGCTTCGATACGCGAATTACAAAACTCTTCATTCTGCTTATCCTGTGCACCATACACCTCGGCTTCCCACTTAGCTTTCTCAATCTCTTCCTCTGACATATTAGAGCTTGAAGTTATAGTTATAGACTGCTCTCTTCCCGTTCCTAAATCTTTTGCAGAAACATTTACAATACCATTGGCATCTATATCAAAAGTTACCTCTATCTGCGGAACTCCTGCCATCGCACGTTTAATGCCATTGAGCCGGAAGTTTCCAAGAAGCTTGTTATCTCTTGTAAATCTTCTCTCACCCTGAAACACCTTGATTTCAACTGATGTCTGGAAATTGCCAGCCGTTGTGAATATCTGGCTATGTCTTGTAGGAATAGTTGTATTTCTTTCTATAAGCCTGCTTGATATACCACCAACAGTTTCTATTGAAAGAGATAATGGTGTTACATCCATAAGTATAATCTCCGAAGCTGCTGAACCTGGCTTAAGCTGGTTACCAAGCTTTCCACCCTGAACTGCTGCTCCAAGTGCAACACACTCATCCGGATTAAGATTCCTTGATGGTTCTTTTCCCATAATCTGTCTTACCTTATCCGAAACAGCAGGAATTCTTGTGGAGCCTCCAACAAGAAGTACCATACCAATATCACTCTTACTAAGCCCGGCATCACGAAGTGCATTCTCAACAGGAATAACTGTCTTGTTAACCAGATCATCTGTAAGCTCATTAAACTTTTGTCTGGTGATATTCATATCCATGTGATGCGGACCATCCTTTGCAACAGCTATAAATGGAAGGTTAATATTAGCATTCATTGCAGAAGAAAGCTCTTTCTTAGCCTTTTCAGCTTCTTCTCTTAACCTCTGCATAGCCGCTGGATCTTTTGCAAGATTAATTCCATCTGTATCCTTAAACCTGCCCACAAGATAATCAACAATGCGGGAATCAAAGTCATCCCCTCCAAGATGATTATCTCCGGAGGTTGCAAGAACCTCTATAACATTATCTCCAATATCTATAACAGATACGTCAAAGGTACCTCCACCAAGGTCATATACAAGCACTTTCTGAGGATTGCCATTATCAAGTCCATATGCAAGTGCAGCGCTTGTTGGCTCATTAATGATTCTTAACACATTAAGCCCCGCTATCTTTCCTGCATCCTTAGTAGCCTGTCTTTGTGCATCATTAAAATATGCTGGCACAGTAATGACAGCATCTGTTACTTCCTCTCCAAGAAATCCTTCTGCATCCTTCTTTAGTTTCATAAGTATATAAGCTGATAACTCCTGTGGCGTATATGCTTTGCCATCTATCTTTTTCTTATAATCAGTTCCCATATGTCTTTTTATTGAAAATATGGTTCTGTCTGAGTTAACCGATGCCTGTCTTCTTGCAGCATCTCCCACCAGTCTTTCCTTATTCTTAGTAAATGCAACAACCGATGGTGTTGTTCTATACCCTTCGCTATTAGTAATAACTGTTGGCGAATCACCTTCTATAACTGCCACGCAGCTATTAGTTGTACCAAGATCGATTCCAATTACCTTACTCATAATTCCTCCATAACTCACACTAAGAATAATAACACTTATATTCGATAGTTATAAGTTTATCATATTTATGAGGAAATACCATTAATAAAAGTAGAATTAATTAGAAAATTTATATAAACTTGTTTCACTTTAACCATATTAATCTTTGTTTACAGAAAAATAACATACTCCTAAAACCTGTCTATAGTTTCAAACTCTGGACTATTGGTTTTGTTACCATTCAAAATAACATACTCCTAAAACTTCACCTCATAGCAAGAGCTGTTAAGGACTGTTTTGTTACCATTCAAAATAACATACTCCTAAAACACAATGGTTGTATATCCGACAGAAACTCTTGTTTTGTTACCATTCAAAATAACATACTCCTAAAACCACCAACCAATACTTTGATTATATAATTTAGTTTTGTTACCATTCAAAATAACATACTCCTAAAACACAACACCTGCTGACCCAGAACCTACTCCAGTTTTGTTACCATTCAAAATAACATACTCCTAAAACTATCCTCTGGTGTATTAGCTTTGTGCATTTGTTTTGTTACCATTCAAAATAACATACTCCTAAAACATCTGATCCCATTGAGCAATCACAGCCATGGTTTTGTTACCATTCAAAATAACATACTCCTAAAACAATGCACACGCTGAATTGATTTTGAAAGTGTTTTGTTACCATTCAAAATAACATACTCCTAAAACCTCAAATAAAGTTTTTCAGGTGTTAACGACGCACCCGTATTTTAAATAGTAACTTTTTTATTTATTATACAATATAATTTCATCATAATCACTATCTATATACAATATTTTTTCATTTTCAAGCGGTTCTTTTTCTTCTCCTGTTTCTATAAGCAGTATATTAACCTTTTTATACATTGCATATTTGTATATTTCCTTTAATTCATCATCACCCAGATATAATTTAAGATTAACAAATATTAATAATTTTGCGACCAAAAGATATTCAACAACATCTATCAATGAAAATACTGTATCTATTATTTTCCCTTTATTATTTGATATCTTAAGCCCTAATAATTTCAAATACTCTTGTATCCCGATACTTTCCTTATAATTGAATTCAAACGGAAATTCATTGAATACATCTAATACATTTAGTTGTAATTTTTGAAAAATTGTCTGGAACTCCGACATTCTTTCAAATTCCTGCTTATATATTTTCTCTATTTTATTATACAAAGCACTCTGTATTTTCTTTTGATTAAAATCAATATTAAATACATCAATAATCATCAGCACTTCTTTTTCAATCTTAATCTCTATGTCATTATCTAATATAATTATTCGTTCTTTAGTATCCTCAATATTGTTGATATTATCATTAAGGCTGTTTATGACATTAGTAAATAATTTTTTATTCTGAATTTGAAGTACATTAATATATTCTTCTGTAAATGTTATATCATTTTCCAACGAAAATATTTTCATTATCATATAATAATCAGCCTGTCCTCTCCATCAACAATATTTTCCTGTTCACCACCTGACACATATTCAATTCCACTAAACTGCTTTTCAGTTATAACAAGCTTTTCTACCAAACCTTCCTGTGGTTTATTCTTTCTTATCTTATTCTTCACAAGATTAACCATAGTTCCGTTTAGAACAAGCTTTGTATACACAGACTCCTGCATCATAATAAATCCTTCCTGAACAAGAAACTGCCGGAATTTTCTATAGTCGTGCCTGTTTTTATCTGTTATTGTGGGCAAATCAAAAAACACGATCACTCTCATAAATCTGCTAATCATTCAAATTGATATATCATTGATGTAATAAAACCTCTCTGTTCTATCGCACCAAACATTTTATCAAGATATATCTGAATAGCATTTGTAACATAATACTCACGCCCACAATAATTAATCCGCTTATTCAGAACATTTACAAGCTGCATTTTATAATCAGAATCAAATGTTTTATCAATGTTATTAAACACAATTTCGTCCACTAAAACTCTGAACGGCTCCATTAAATCACAGGAGAGATTATAAGGATTGTATTCATTGGTATGTTTTATACCTAACTGTGTTAAATATCCGTCCGACACTATCTCTTTGTTAAAATTAGATAGCAGAATTCCATAGCCATAATTCAATGCCGCATTAATTGAATTGACATCATCTCTCGAAAATTCTTTGCCAAACAGACTATTAAAATATACTTTAGCTGCGTGTGCTTCCCTGTTTGTCATATCAAACAGCTCTATTTCTTCTGCATACTGCGTTAACTTATCAGTAGTTTCAAATCCATATTTAGAAAGTATTTCTGCCTGATTTAGTATTTTTTGTCTTACAATATATGTCCATATTTCCTTGGCATACTCCATATCCCACTGCATTTGCTTACGAATTTTCTTGCTTGAATTATATGTTCCATAATATGGCATTAACTCACTGCAGGGATTTCTTTTCTCATCGCAAAATATCACCTTTATCTTTCTTTTAACAAACTCACATAATAGATAAGATGTCATTGACACCTGAGTAGAATCAATTATAACTGTATTAATTTCACTCAGGTGCACCATCTTAACATCTTCACCCCGCACTATCATATATCCATTCTTATAACTTAACTTAGCGTGACTTTGTACTACTATCGTCCTCCAGCTCAAATGTTGTTCTCCTCTCGTATAACCCCGTAACTGACTTATCTACAAGCGTAATCTTTTTACCAACTTTCTCCTTGCTCTTTCGACCCATTCTATCTGACAATCCTGTTGAATACTTTCCTAAATATGGATAGTTGGAGTCTGGCTGAACAAGCTTAATCATCTCTGCTATAAATTCTTTCTTATTCTTTACATCAAGTTTATAAAATGAATTATCCTCCTGTATCCTTATTGCCTCTTTAGAAAAGCCTTTATATTCATCTTTGATTTTAGATAAAAGCAAATCATATAGTCCTGTCAACTGCTCATCTAGTAACTCTGTCTGTATATACTGCCATTTATCATTTTTACCATACATTATGTAATTTAACAGCCTGTTATATTGCTGATTAGCACCACCAAGGACAAACTGTTTTGAATTAATCACCTCTGTCGCACCAACAAGATAATATTCCTCTCCATTTTCTCCTATTATCATCTGGTATTTAGGAACTTTATTTCGCAATATTTCAACATCTACAACACTATTTTTATAAGCTTCACTTAAAATGTCACACACATAATCATAGAGATTTATATCCTTATTTTTAATATCTCTTGCAATATATACAGGTATTTCAACGAATTCCATATGATACTCTTTTTTAACTTTCTTCTTTAGTGCCTTTTCGATACAATATTTTACAAGTACAAAATAGGCTTTTTCACCACCTTTATATCCTCCATACTTTCTTGTATCAAGTTCTTTAAGATTATCAGCACCACGCATATTATTACCCTGTTTCAGAGGTACAAGCTTGCTGCCTGCTTTATCCTCTCTTGGATATTTGGTTTCACTATAAAATGCTCCTGTATTTTCTTCTACCTTTTTAGATATAATAACATCTCTATAACAGAATATTTTTCTCATATAGGCTATAATATCTTGACCATACCAGTCTGCTTCCTCATTATTACTGCTGAATTTACCAAGCGTTGCAAACCAGTTTACTCCATTATTGTTCTTTGTATTTTCATAATATTTACGCCATACTCTTCTATACTGTGAATAATTAAGTTCCTTCTGCAAATGTGGATAATTCTTCTGTATATACATACCTATAATATTGGCAAGATACGCATCGTGTGCGTGATGATAATCATTCATATCCCTATTTTTATAGAACATACAATTATCTTTATTTTCTTCCCAGAACCCATTATTATCTTTTTTCTCATATGTAAGCATTTTTCTTACACTTGTACTTAGACTAGCCTTTACTTCTATTACGTCAATCTGTTCATTATAATAATCAAGTATAAGATTAGCTACAGACTTTACAATCTGTCTTGTTTCTACAAGCTGTCTGTTAATGAATCCTTTCGTCAGTATGTCATCAACATTATTTTTCTGAAGGTTATTATACTTCTTTTCTGATATCAACCCCACTTTTTTCAAGTTCTTCCAATAATTTATCATCTTAATATCAGAAAACGATTGTGGGAACGTTTCTTTTACTATCTTATTGCCCTTTTTCTGATTTTCATCCTTTAATACTAATGCTTTATTATCCAGACTATCATCATCAGATAACGAGTATGGAATTATATGGTCTATCTCAAGATTTTCTGGTTCATTAAGATTTAACTTTTCCTCTGTATATAAAGATTTCCCATTCTGCATAAAGTATAGATACACCTTTTCTTCATCTAAACGATTCTCATATTGTTTTAATTCCTTGTATACATTTTCATTATACTCATCAACCACTTCCTTTTTTAATTTCTTAAGTGCCTTATCAACAGTTTTTTTTCTTGAATCAGTTCTTTTATTCTTGGCCTTAAAATCATCTTCCCTTGCAAATTCAATATATATCTGCCGTGGTTTTTCACCTATATATTCAATTATCTCTTCGATTACTTTCATTGTCTGCCATATACCACGCCTGTTAGCTGGTGATGTATGCATATCCTGTATAACCTCTAATAAATCTTTTGTTCCATCATATATAGGTCTGTTATCATCTATTATCTGTTTTATCTTCGCATCTTTATTAATAATTCGCATAAAATTAGGACAATAATCACAATATGCAAATCGTTCGTCAGCATCTTCAAGCATTTCGATAATAGTTGTTCCCATATCACCTTTTATGCCATTTAATAGCTTAGCAGAATAACGACCCCAGCCCTTGAATTTTAACTTTAATATTTTCTTTAACTGCTCATCACTAAACTTGTCTGCATACTGCTTATTTATCTTTCTTTTAACTATATCTTTATCCTCAAATACAGTAAGCCAGTATATTATATCTTCTATCATCTTTTCATTTCGTTCATCTACATATCCTAATATACGTCTGAACTTATTATAACTGCTTAGTGCACAAGCAAAGCCATCATCACTCTGATATCCTGTAACATCATATCCCTTGCCATTAACCTTAACATAATTAACTTTATCAAGATACTCTTTAAAATCTTTATCGCTTACTTTAACCCTTCCCTTACCAATAAATAAATCATCTATTATTGCTTTTCTGTCTTCTTTACTAAGCTTCTTGCCATCAATTCTTATCTGTGATAACTCCTCTAATAACATATATCTCTGATATAACAATGACTCCTTTGGAAGCACTTTTTCATTAGGAAGATATGTACAGTAATTCGTCATCCTCGTAATAAAATCTTCTGCCGTAACATCTATATCCACAACATCTTTAACATTCCAAGGATACACCTTTTCATTTTCTTTCCCCGCTTTTTTCGTCATCCACGCAAAATTACGATTTCCATTGCTATTATTATTAAGCGGTCCTACATAATAAGGAATTTTTGAAGACAGCATTTTAAGTAACAGTTCTTTATTGTCCCTTAATTCTTTGTAGTATACTCCCTGCTGTGTCAATATCTTATCCATTTCCATTAAATTTAACTGATATGGTATTGCTGAATTATCAACATTATTTATCTTTTCAAGAAATGTTTCCTGTTCCATTTCCACTAAAATATTCTTATAAACTTCATCATCTGCCGCGCTCTCACCTAATTTTTCCTTTATGCTTTGATACAACTGTTGTTTTGTATTGTATTTCTTGTTTGTTTCATTACTCAGCCTTTTTATTCCTTTTATGTAATTGGCATAATTAACTATATATTTCCATTTATCACACTTTTTTTCATTATTATTCTTTTCTTCGTTAGCATCTTTTTCGTCTTTATCATTCTTATAACATTTTTCTTTGTGAAAAAAGTCATTATATTTATCCTGACTTGTATACTTATGAAACAAGTATTTTAATGCTTTAAGCTGTTCGCTATGTTTTTCATATTTATCTACCATAGCATATGAAAGATACTTATTATCACCTAATATGCTGTGAAGCACCTTCCACGAATATATCTTTTTCAGCGTTTCAACTACATAATATCTTTCTCCAAGTGTATCACTTAATTTTTCCTCCTGCTCCTCATATTTGGCATCTGCGAATTTAGCTTTCAATGCTTTACCATCTTCATCTGTTAAACTGTTATCATTAACAATAATTCCTACATTAAATTCATAACCAAGAACTGCCGCTGCAAGTTCCTTTGAATATTTATTATCGTAACCTGCTTTAATAAATATATCTGTTATATTTTCTTTTTTATCTTTATTTTTTACTTTATTATCTGCCAAACAAATTTTTATTGCTTCATACTTATCATTATTCTTATTATTATCTTCTATTTCCTCTTTTCCCTTAACATATACATTTATCAACTGTTCCAATTCTATAAATGTATCTTTAATATTATCTATTGCCTCAAATGACTGTCCCTCAAACAGAAAATGTCCTCTATATTTCATCATATGATGTAATGCCAGATATATAAATCTTGGGTCAGCCTTCTCTTTTGTTTCGAGCAAATATTTTCTTAAATGATATATTGTTGGATATTTTTTATAATATTTAATATCATAAAGCTCTTTATCATTGAATAATAAAAATGGTGCTTTTGCTTTATCGCTCTTATCCTCATTCCACAGAAATGCTTCATCTAATCTAGCGTAAAAATTAGGGTCAACCGGCATTATCATTTCTGACATTATCTTTCTTAACTCTATAACTCTTGTTCGCCTTCTGTTATAACGCCTTCTTGTGCTCCTTTTTATCCTGCAATCAGCTGCTGTATCTGCTGATGCAAACAATCTCACTCCCCAGGCGCTATTTCTATATGTTTTACCATTATCACCTTTCCTATTTATTTTTAGCAAATGTCCATTATTATCCGTTAAGCACCATCCTACAGAACCAGTTCCTATATCCAATCCTATGTTATACATATTCTCCTCCTACTATAATTCTTTATCTAAAGAATACTCTCTTTTTATCGCATAGTCAATATTTTTTATCCATATACAATGGCATTATAATATATGCTCAAAAAAAAAGAAGTTCAACGGCTATACCCTTGAACTTCTTTTTTAATTGCCATACGCAACTGTAATCATTTAGTTTAAAAATTTATTTTAACCCGTTATGTTATTTTGAATGGTAATAACATTATCATAATATTATATCTAATAACAAATGTCAATTCAAAAATCTAAAACATACTCCTAAAATTATACAATGACAAATGCCATACATATATACAATAAACACATAAACTAATATATAAACTCAATCAACATTCATTATACTAGTTTTCTTTAAAATTGCAAGAATAATCATCTGTATTATTTACGCATATCATTTATAACCATGCGGCAGCCTCACCCTGAACACCTTTCTCTTAAGCATCTTCCCATCCCATGGAATAAGCGGATATATATAGCTTTTCCCCGTTATAGTCCTGTTAAACGCTATCATAAGAACAGATATCACAACACCTGCTATGAATCCGCCCAGATTGAATATTTGCGTAAGTATAAGCATAAGAACCCTTAAGAATTTGAAAGCATATCCCATCTCAAAGTTAGTCTGTCCGTAAGTTCCAACTGTTACAACAGCCATATACAGAAGCGCCTCTGGATTAAACCATCCAGAACTTACAGCATACTCGCCAACAACAATACCTGCAACAATACTTAGCGGTGTTGACAGCATGGTTGGCGTATTAACAGCAGCCAGCTTAAGTCCATCTACAGCAAGTTCAAGAATAAGCAGCTGCAACAACACTGGAACCGTTATATCATCTGTTATGAGAATAAACTTCATAAATTCCGGCACCCACTCCGGATTATTGACGAAAAGTAACCATAACGGTGTTAATATCCATGTAATTATAGAAAAGAAAAATCTTGTAATCCTAAGATATGAACCTATCATAGGCGAGAAATTAAAATCATCTGCTTCCTCTATAATATCAAAGATAGATGCTGGAATTATCATGACCGCAGGGGAATTGTCTACCATAATCACAATATTACCGTCAAGAATAGCTGCTGTAGCTGTATCCGGCCTTTCCGAATACTTAAACTTTGGGAATGGATTAATCCACTTATGCGTAAACATACACTCTGCAAGACTCTCTATATTCATCGTAAGAGCATCAACATCTATAGACTGTATAAGTTTTCTCATTCTGTCAAGCGTATTCCTGTCTACTGAATCAGATATATAACATACAGCTACATCCGACCTTGAACGCCGACCTACTCCGAACAATTCCATCGAGAACTTAGGATCTCTTATCCTTCTTCTAAGCAGTGCTGCATTAGACACCAGCGTTTCAACGAATCCATCCCTCGAACCTCTTAACACTCTGTCCTTCCAGGGTTCAGATACCGAACGCATAGGATATGTCCTGCAGTCGATAAGCAGACACTCATCAAAGCCATCTACAACCATAACAGAAACACCTGACAAAAACTGCGTTATGACTGTATCCACATTGCCACTTTTTTCAACCTCAGTGTAAGGCATTCCATTTTCCAAAAATACATCAAGGTTCTCCATGTCCGATTCTTTCAATGAATAAAAAAACTGCATAAGCTTTTCTACCATATCTTCCCTGACAAAACCATCTATAAAAAAGAAACCAGCCCTATGCCCCGCAATCATTACTTCTCTTTGAAGTATATCAAAATTACGTTCCACATTAAGACTAGTTTCTAACCTTTTAATATTCTCTTTAACATTACAGCTGAAATCACTCATTGCAGGCATCCTTTCATTCCTATCTTAACCAGTAATATTAGAACTTCACCAGTACTATTAGAATGTCTGATTTTAGTGATTTTATTCCCACTTTATGCACTCTTTTTCATTCCATGCCTTATCTTGAGCTTATTGCAGCAATGCATAAATGCAGGTATTAAGAAAATATCTGCTGCAATCCATGCTGCCGGATTAGCAAGACATGCCCCGTTAAAACCTATAACTGGTATAAGGAATATAGCAACAAGTGTTCTTGCAAGCATCTCAAACACTCCGGCTAGTATTGCAAATACTGAATACCCCATACCCTGTATACAGAATCTGTAAACATTGACTCCTGTAAGAGGTATATAAAACAGAGCTGATGCTATTATGAATCTTCTTGTAAGTCTGATAATCTCAACCTCAGCTGCATCTACAAAAAGAAGTGCTATATAATCTGTTGTAAAGAACAGAACCACAAGTGCCACTACACTGTACACCGCACCTATTATCATAGCAGCTCTTATACCCTTGCCAAGCCTGTCTATCTTTCCAGCTCCAACATTCTGTCCACCATATGTTGCCATAGTAGAACCAAGAGCATCAAAAGGACAACAAGTAAAGTTAAACATCTTAGAGCCTGCTGTCATGGCTGCTACATATGACGAACCAAGACCATTTACTGCTGCCTGAAGTATAGTACTTCCAATAGCTGTTATGGAATACTGAAGTCCCATAGGAACACCTATATAGCAAAGGTTAACAACATATCTTTTCCTTACAACATTTTCCTGTTTAGTTGCTTTTAATATATCAAACTTTTTATACATATATATAGTACATCCAATACCTGATATAAGCTGTGATACAACAGTTGCAACACCTGCACCTGCTACTCCCATCTTAACATATATAATAAGTATGAAATCAAGTGCTATATTAATAACCGATGATAATACAAGAAAATATACTGGTGTCTTGCTGTCACCAAGCGAACGTATTATACCTGATACGATATTATATAGAAATACCGTTGGTATTCCCGCAAATATTATAACAATATAATTATACGCATGCATGAATATATCATCTGGTGTATTAAGTAATCTAAGTATAGGTGCACAAAATACTACTGAAAGCACTGTCATAACAACCGCAAATACCGCACTGCATATATATCCATTAAAAACATACTTTCTAAGCTCACTATACTTTCCTGCCCCAAACTGCTGTGCAACAGGAATTGCGAATCCATTGCATATACCCATACAAAATCCAATTATCATAAAGTTTATTGAGCCTGTAGCTCCAACTCCTGCCAGGGCTGATACACCTAACGTCTTACCCACAATCATAGTATCAACAAGATTATAGAACTGCTGGAATAGCATACCTAAAAGCATAGGAAATGCAAATCCAAGAATCAGCTTGAAAGGTGACCCTTTAGTCATATCCTTTGTCATCTTCAACCTCTTTCTGTGTTATGCAACACTTATTCTGTTCTTAACATCTAACTAAATAAATGTATATGATTATTTTATTAAACCAGCATTAAACAAGCAGCATTTTACGAAAACTAAATGTATTCACGATATCAGTTAACAGTAACTCTTCCCATAGTTATCTTATCAAGCAGCTTGTTATTCTCTGTAACATTATACTTTGACTTAATTATCTCTTTATAATATTCTCCATCATAATCAAGCAATGATGCACTATCTCCTGCAAAGCCATCACTCTTAACCTGTTGTGCTGCCCTGACAGCATACTTTTCAACAAGCTTTCTACGGCATAATATATTATATATATCTTCCTCACTAAGCCTTGTGTTGTCCTTAGCTTTTTGTGAAAAATCATCATATGTATCCTTAGCATCTGCTTTTATTGATTCTTTTTCACTTTCAGTTACATATATATTATGAATGGCAGTCTCTTTTTCCATTATATAATCATACTCACATAAATCCTTTGCCAGTTGTTTAGCATAATCCCTTGTGAACACGCTGTCAAGTGAATTTTTAAAATGTGTGTTCCAGAAATCATTAGGGTCATCAGGATTATACTTTATAGCCATATCATTAATCTGCTTTTCCACTATATATATATAGTAAGAAAAATCCTTCAATGTAATATTCTCATCATCTATGCTGATCACAGCTTCATCAAGATGTTTATTATAAACAAAATCTTTGCTCTTATTAAACACAATAAGTATTGCAAGAATAGCCGCTATCAGCACAACACATATGCATACAGTTATAATTTCCACCTTTTTCTTTTTTAAAGTGCCTTTACTCATATAATCACCCCATTCCATACCTTTTACAGCACGATCGTTTGTATTTTCTTATATTCTTATAATGATGTCGGGGGCTTTTGACCCCGGCATCATTATAATATTACACGCATTTTTATACCTTTATTATACACAATTATCAATTCATTGTGAACTATGAATCCTATTTTTTTACGATTTCCTGATTATAAGCTAATTGTCATTCTCTTTCCTACCGCTCATTCTTCCATCTTTGAAAATAGCTGACAAATATATTGTAAAAGGCTCCTGACATATACCTTCAAAGCATATATCAGGAGCCTCCCTTTTATCAAGGAACTACAATGTCATATAAAAGACAATTCAGTCCTTAATATTAATCATATTCTGTTTATTTTGCAATGTGAATTACTTATATAACTCAACAAGTCTCTGTAAGTGCTCAAATCTCTCGTTAGCAACTTCTTCTGACTTAGCAAAGAGTCTTTCAGCTCTTTCTGGGAATGGCTTAACAAGACGTGTATAACGTGCTTCGTTGTTAAGGAATTCCTGATATGATCCATCACCAGCCTTAGATGTTAAAGTAAATGGATTCTTTCCTTCAGCCTTTAATGCTGGGTTGAATGAGAAGAGGTTCCAGTATCCAGCCTTAACAGCCTTCTTCATTTCATCCTGGCAGTGGTTCATACCACCCT